>ERZ779637.1189-NODE-1189-length-11630-cov-15.301425_pt1 | contig 11630 bp, 11 predicted proteins | sample MGYA00514196_ERZ779637 | MGnify/ENA primary metagenome ERZ779637 (study PRJEB29562, sample SAMEA4376700) | mouse gut metagenome | isolation source: Cecum | study: EMG produced TPA metagenomics assembly of the A DSS colitis mouse model was used to assess the... | reverse complement strand
AGTTTGATACCCCGTTGCTTGCAGCGGGGTCTTTGATTCAACCAAGAATTTGTGCCGAAGTGTCACAAATTCTATTGATCGCAGAGCAGAATCTGAAATTCTGCTCGCGTCCTCAGCGTAAAACGCTTCGGAATGGAGGAAAACATGAATACAGCAACAGAATTACGGAATAAATTGCGGAGCATCGACCATAAGGGATATCCCGCTTACAAAGACTTGAAGGGGCAATACAATTTCGGGGATTATGTGCTCTCTATCGACCATGTGCAGGGTGATCCTTTCGCCGCCCCGTCCAGGCTTTCGGTGCGGGTGGAGAAGACGAAGGCCGGTTTCCCGACAGAATACTATGATACGAAGGCCAAACGGATCACCTTGCAGGATCATTTGACGAGGCTGTTTGGCAGGCAGGTGGCAGGCGGCAGCTTTCAGGCCAAAGGATCCGGGAAGAGCGGCCTGCTGTCAGTGTCGAGGTGCGGGCAGCAGGTGCTGGAGCGTACGGCAATGCGGGTACAGGACGGTAATCTGATCCTGCGGTTTGAGGCGGGCTTTCCGGCCAACGGGCGCACGATCAATGCGAGAGAACTGGAAAAGATGTTGTTTGACATTCTGCCCGACTGTGTGCGCAAGAGCCTCTATTATGTAAAGATTGATAAGGAGAAGCTGCGGCAGGCGATCTGCCTGTGCGAAGACCAACAGTATATCAGGCAATGCCTGGAGGAACGGAAACTTTGTGCTTTTATCGCGGACGGAGCGATCCTGCCTCGGGAGAGCGGTGTGTCGGAGCGGCCGATGAAGAATGGGGTAGCGTTTCGGTCGCCGGAGTCGCTGCGGATCACCTTAAACCTGCCCAATAAGGGGCCCGTGAGCGGCATGGGGATTCCTCAGGGCATTACGCTTTTTGTGGGCGGCGGCTACCACGGCAAGTCAACGATCCTGCAGGCATTGCAGAACGGCGTCTATGATCATATTGCGGGGGATGGCAGAGAACTTGTCATTACGGACGCTTCAGCCTTTAAACTGCGGGCGGAAGACGGCCGGAGTGTGGCCGGGGTGGATATCTCTCCCTTTATCAAAAATCTGCCGAATAAAAAGGACACAGTACATTTCTCCACAGAAGACGCAAGTGGCAGTACGTCCCAGGCGGCCAATCTGATGGAGGCGCTGGAGAGCGGCAGCAGCCTGATCCTCATCGACGAGGATACGTCGGCCACCAACTTTATGGTGCGGGATGATCTGATGGCACAGGTGATCACACCGGGCGAGGAACCGATCACACCTTTTATTAACCGGATACGGGGCATGTATGAAGATCTCGGTGTATCTTCCATCATTGTGGCGGGCAGCTCCGGGGCATTCTTCCATAAGGCGGATACGATCATACAGATGAAGGAATATGTGCCTGTTGATATCACAAAGAAGGCCAAAGATGCGGCGGCGGCTTATAAGGACAGACGTGTGAGTACGGGCGCAGACAAAGAGCGCGCGTTGACAGGAGGAGAGCTTGAGACAGACAAGGCAGAGTTTCCGGCATTTAACAGAAAACGCTGTCCGGGGCCGGATATGGCGCTGCGCAAGGAAGACCGGATCAAGATGAAGGCCATGGGAACGAGCGAACTTTCTATCTGTAAGGAGAATGTGGAACTGCGTTACTTAGAACAGTTGAAGGATCAGGAGCAGAGCATGGCACTGGCTTATGCTCTGAAATACGCTGAGCTTAAGATGATGGACGGCAGGAAGGATCTGCGGCAGATCGGGGATCTCCTGGAAGAGCAGCTGGACAAAAGCGGCCTGGAAAGCCTGTTTGAGAGAGGGGATGTTTCCTCCCAGCTGGCAAGGCCGAGAAAGCAGGAGATCATGGCGTGTATTAACCGCTATCGGAAATTAAAGATATAAGAAGCTAATGGAGGAAAATGTCAACCAAACAGATGAATGGGTTGGCAATCAGAAAGACAGATGGTATGATAACAGCGATCATGAATAAGAGCGGATGGTTTTGGGAGGGTGAGAATGAGGACTGGAGAAGATACAAGGGCAAAGGACATGCGACCGGGGAATGTCGCGCGCGGAAGGACCTATGATATGGCGTACATTGGTATATTTGCAGTGGTGATCGCGGTCTGTTCCTGGATTTCAATCCCGGCGGCTGTTCCGTTTACCCTGCAGACGTTCGCGGTATTCCTGGCAGTAATCCTGCTGGGAGGCAAAAGAGGGACGATGGCGGTGCTCGTCTATATTCTGCTGGGAGCGATGGGGATTCCGGTATTTGCCGGTTTCAGGGGCGGCATCGGCGTTCTTTTCAATAATACGGGTGGCTATATCGTCGGGTTTCTCTGCTCGACGCTGATCATGTGGGCGGCGGAAAGCCTGCCTGGCAGAAAACTCTACGTACAGGCGGTATCCATGATCCTGGGACTGGCGGCCTGCTACGCGGTCGGGACGGCGTGGTTCATGCTTGTCTATATTAGAAGTACCGGTGCGGTAGGCGTGATGACAGTGCTCGGATGGTGCGTGATCCCGTTCCTCATCCCGGATATGGTGAAGATCATGCTGGCGCTGATGCTTGGCAATGTGCTGCGTAAACCGCTGGCAGGGATCATCTCCTGAGGGTCTGTTTCATAAGTGGTAATGAAGCGCTTTTCAATCAACGGAAGAGCGCTTTTTCTTTTCGTTTTTCTATATCAAAAAAAGGGCGTTTCACATCATTTTTCAGGGATGGGGAGAGAGAAAAGGAAAGATTGTGGTATACTGTTTTCAAACATTGCGAAAGCGGTGGACATGGGGGTGTGGGTTTGCAGATCGTAATATGTGATGACGAAAGGAAGATGCAGGAAATTCTGCGTAATAAGATTGAGAAGATCTGTCGGGAGACGGGTATGGAACATCAGATCCAGTGCTGCTCTTCGGGAGAGGAGGTTCTGGCAGCGAAGGATGCGCCGGATCTTCTTTTTCTTGATATCCAGATGCCGGACAGGGATGGCATGGATGTGGCTCAGGAGCTGCGGCGCAGGCGTTGGGGCACGATCCTTATATTTGTGACAGCACTGTCAGAATATGTCTATGACGCCTTTGACGTGGGGGCTTTTCACTATCTTGTGAAGCCTTTTACGGACGCGAAACTTTCCCAGGTATTTGAGAAGGCGGTGGAGGAATATGAGAAACAAAGCCGGCCCGGAACAGTGCAGGGGGAAGGAAGGTGTCCGCCGAAAATGCTCCTGATCAGACAGGGAGCCGTTTCCTTTGCGGTGCCGGTGGACAGTATCATCTATGCGGAAGTGTTTAACCGCAAAATCACGCTGCATACATTGGATGGCGATAAGGAATATTACGGGAAACTGACAGAGCTGTCAGAACAGGTCGGAGAGGGATTCTACAGGACACACCGTGCTTATCTGGTGAACCTGGCTTATGTGGAGAAATATGATGCGACGACGATCTGGCTGGAACAGGGTAAGGCATTGGTGTCGAAGAAGCAGTTTGCCGGATTTGTGAAACAGTATATGCGTTATATCAGCAGGAGAGGGGCGGCGGGATGGATCCGTTAGAACCATATTATGTGATTGTCAGTCATAGCTATCGGATGGCGCTCACGATGTTCGATGCATATTGCTATGTGCTCTGGGTGAAACCGGCTATGACGGTACAGAAGAGACTGTGGTGGATTGGGGCGGTTTACGTGACAGTCATGTCGATCTTAGGATGGATGCCTTGGTATATTCCGAATATTCTGGCATATGGCCTGGGGGCACTGGCGGCTTTCTTTGTCATGTGTCTGTTAGACAGAACGGATTTCGGGCAGAAGATATTTCTGGCAGTCACTTTTTTCTGTATGCACTGGCAGGTGGGGAATATTGTAGGGGATGTGTCGGACTGGTCTTACAGGATATGGACGTCCGGACTTTTAAGCTTGAAAGGGCATACCTATCTGGCTTTCTTTTATGAAGCAACGGCAGAGAGTTATACTTTCTGGTTTGCCACCTATGTGGTGAACTGTATTTGTACCCTTCTGCTGAATGCCCTGCTATTGTATGGTGCGATCTGGCTTATGCGGCGGGCTTATGGAAGCGGACAGGAGCGCCTGAACCGGAAGGAACTTTTATTGCTGTTGATTCCTTCTGTGATGGGGGTCTTTGCCTATGGGGTGAAAGAGTTTTACAGGAATGCCTATGAGGCGGAGACGGCCAAAAGTATCTATGATCTGAAAGGGCAGTCGCTGTTGATGATCCTGTACTGTCTGGCCTGTTATCTTACGATCCTGGTCGTGGTCTATGTATTTCGCAAGTGGAAGCAGGAGCAGCAGGCAGACGGGCAGCGCCGGATATTCACGGCACAGATGAAGGATCTGCAGCGACATGTGGAGTCGGTGGAACGGCTCTATTCGGATCTGCGCAGATTCCGTCATGATGTAAACAATCATCTTATGACACTGGAAGAGATGTATAGCAGGGGGGAGTACGAGGCGGCGGGCCGATATGCGGAAGACATGCGTGAGAAGATGCAGGAGATCTCACCGGATATCCGAAGCGGCAATCCGGTCACGGACGCGGTGCTGTCTGTCAGGAAAAGGGAGATGGAAGAGCAGGGGATTTCTTTCGTGTGTGATTTTCATTATCCGCAGAAGGGAGAACTGAATGCCTTTGATCTCAGCATTATACTGAACAATGCGCTGGCCAACGCCGTGGAAGCGTCAGCCGGGGAGCAGCGCCGGGAGATCGTATTGACTTCCCGCCGGGTGAAGAATATGTACATTATCGAGACGGCAAACGTATTCAGCGGCAGTCTGCGTGTGGAGGAGCCAAATGGGCTGCCGCTTACCACCAAAACGGAGGAAGGGCACGGTTATGGTCTTTCTGCTATCCGTCATGTGGCGAAGACCTATTATGGGGATGTGGAGATCGGTGTGGAGGAATATCGGGGCGCAAGGTGCTGTGTGCTGCGAGTGATGCTGCAGATCAGGTAGCATTTCGTTCACATCAACATAAGGGCGCTTCGCAACATCGCTCTTGTATGAGACGGGATGAGCGCCGAAATATAGAATGTAGGCAGTCTTTGTAAGGCCAAAAGCGAGAAGCCGTTCTCTGAAAGTCTTACATGGACTGCGCACTTGTGACCAATGCGGTAGATTAATGAAGTCAGTCAAAAGGAGGATACAGCGATGAGAGTAAGCGGAGTAGGCGGCGGTTCGGATATGCAGACCAAAGGAGCGGGGATGTCTCCGGGTATGGGAGAACCGATGGACGAGGTCGGCAAGGGCCTGCAACGACAGATCGAGAAGCTGCAGCTGCAGATGAAGGAACTGTCGGCCAATCAGGAAATACCGCCGGATTTGAAGATGAAGAAACGACAGGAATTGCAGAAGCAGATCAGCGAACTGCAGATACAGCTTCGGCAGCACCAGATGGAAGTCAAGCGCGAGGAAGCCAGGAAGAAGGAAGAGAAGGCTTCCGGTGATGATGTTCTCAATCCGACCAAAGGTATGGAACAGAAGCAGAGTCGGAGCGCCGGGCTTTCGGCAGGCAGTATGGAAGCGATGATCTCGGCAGACACCTCGATGAAACAGGCAGGAATACATGGCAGTACGGCAGCGCATGCGCAAAACCGGGCCGGTATTCTGGAGGCGGAGATCAAACAGGATAAGGGCGGTCCGGGGGATGCAACGGCGGCGAAGGAAGAAGAGTTGGCTGAGACGAAGGCGCTGGCTGATAAGGCCACGTCATCTCAGATGGAATCCCTGGCAAAGGCCAATGAGATTATGCAGGACGCTTCGGAGGCCAAGAAGGACAGCGACCGGAAAGAGGAAGCGGACAAAACAAGCGGTGAGGCAGAAGAGCAGGGTAGGTATGACGCAGCGGATGGTGCGGCGCCGGGAATATCTGACGACAGACTGCTTCAGGAAACAAATGGTGAAAAGGAGCAGCCAGTCGGCGCACAGGCACCATCAGAACAGGAGCAGAGAAGGAATCTGTATCATCCGGTGGATGTGAGGATCTGATCTGCACAATAGTACCCTCGATAGTTTTTCTGAATGGTTTGCAGATTGCGAATAATGTCAGTTAAATCGGTATACGGCGTCTGCCATTTTATGTTTCTCCTGATGACTGTTGGAAAACGCTGGTACTTTATGAAGTTTTTACGAATTCAGTACCGTTGCGTTTGGAACCGAGCGAAAGCGCGTCTGAAGGAGAACTATAAAATGGCAGGCGTGTTTAGTTTTAATAAACTATATTTGTAGTGAAATGTAAAATCGATAGCCGTAGCGGAAGTGTCTAAAACATTTTACCTTTGGGGAATTTTGTAGTAGGATATAGTAAACGACATAACAAATTTCTGCTTCCGGTTCCTGCCAAAGCCATATACGGGAGCTTTTGCAGGACCGAAAACGAAATTTTTAATGTCGTTAACTATAGATATGAGAATTGAGATAATAAAGAGTGAGGAAGCGGAAGGCGTAGACGCGCCGGAATCAGTGTGGGATCATGAAGAAGACAAAAACTGGTATTTTCAGCAATGCAGTACTGAAAAACATTGCATATATAACAATGTTCATCGATCATTTCTTTGCGGTAGTATATTATACGCTGATGCAGCAGCTGCAGACGGCAGGATATGCAGTCGATGATGAGAGAAGAATCTATTCTGCGGGAAGGGCAGTGGGCAGAATATCTTTTATTCTGTTCGCTTATCTTATAGTCGAAGGATTTCTGCATACGAAGAGCAGGAAGGCTTATCTGCTGCGGCTGGGTGTATTCGCCTTTGTGTCGGAGGTCCCTTTTGATCTGGCTTTTTCGGAGGTTACTTTTGACTGGAAGAGTCAAAATATCTTTTTTACGCTGTTTCTGGGAGTGCTCGTCCTGATGATCTGTGAGTGGGCAGAACGGAAGAATGTTAAGTGGGTGGCTGCGGTGGCTCTCTTGCTGGGGTGTATGGCGGCATACGCTTTTCAGACGGACTACCGCTTTATGGGGGTACTGTTGATCTTCGCACTATATCAGACCAGAGAGAAGAGCCTGTTCGTCCAGGTGTTGGCGGGAGGCTGCGCAATGTTGTTTGGCACATGGGGTGTCAACTGTCTCCGCTATGCGGATCGTTATACGCTGGACTATCTGTTCCGTTTTTCCATGCGGGAGATGTATGGTCTCTTTGCATTTATCCTGATCGCCCTGTATAATGGTGAAAAGGGCCGTCAGCTGCCGAAGGCGGTCTGCTATGGCTTTTATCCGGTGCATTTGCTGCTGTTGCACTTTGCGACGATGCTGCTTTCGGAGGGGGCGTATTGGAGCATATGACCGATCGCAGGGCAGAAGTTGAAATTTGGCCGGCGCCCTTAGCGTAAAGCGTTTCAGAAGAATGGAGAGAAAGTTGCTATATGACGGCGATGCACGAAGATTCCATGAAAAAGTATATTAAGGCAGTCGGTATCCGCATCATCACGGACGTGAAGGGGTACGGCGTGGCGGTGGCGGCGGTGCTATTGTATGCGGTGGCAGTCAATCTGATATTCCATGCTTTCTGCCCGCTTGTCATTCTGAGTGGGTTTCCCTGTCCTGGATGCGGTGTCAGCAGGGCGACGCTCTGCTTTATGACCGGTAGATGGCAGAGCGCCTGGCAGATGAATCCGGTCATCTTTCCGATCGTGCTGTTTGCAGCGTATTTCTGCCTGTGCCGTTATCTGCTTGGCAGGAAAGTGAAAGGTGCTAAGACAGGCATCGCGGTGATCCTTGTGCTGTTGTTCGTTGTATATTGTCTGCGGATGTACTTCTACTTTCCGGACAGGATTCCGTATGTTTACGAAGAAGAGAACGTGTTGGCACGAATTTTCCCTTTTTACGAACAAATATTACACGAGTACGGAATTTTGTGATAAAATGATGAGATGAAAGAGAAAGTATAAATGAAGTGCGCTGTCTGGCAGAGTCTGGACAAAAGCAGCGCGGAAATGAGGAAGATCATGGCAGATAATGAATTATATCCGGAACAGAAGGAAGAATGGAAAGCAGAACAGACAAAAGAGCAAGGGGAAGACCCTGTAGAGGGCGTGCGGTTTGGGGAACAGCAGGGGTTGTCTGCAGAACATGAAGGGCATAACGAAACTTTCCCGAATGAAGCGGTGCAGCATGACGGCCCTTATGCAAATGGCATGTCACAGAACAATGCAACTTTCCCGAATGAAGCGGTGCAGCATGACGGCCCTTATGCAAATGGCATGTCACAGAACAATGCAACTTACCCGAATGATACGGCATATCAGAACGGCCGGCCGTATCAGAACGGTGCGGATCCGTATAACGGTTATCAAACCGATCACCAGACGCCGCCGTATTACAACGGCGCCTACTCTGGTGCGGGAGACCGCGGCTACAATGGCGCATACCAGCAATATAACGGCCCGCAGTCTTACCAGAATGTCTATCAGGACAACGGTCGCATGGAACTCGAGGAACCTGTCAAGATCAGTGAATGGATCCTGGCTATGGTGCTGATGATGATTCCCTGCGTGAATATCATTATGATGTTTGTGTGGGCGTTCAGCAGCACGGAGAAGAAGAGCAAATCTAATTTCTTCAAGGCTTATCTGATCTTCTTCGGCATATCCATGGGTGTGCTGCTGCTGATCTGGATCGCGATCGTGTTTTTTGCAATGTTAATGTATTGACATGTTCCGGTGTTGTTCCTATTTCGCTGTCCAGCGTCCGGATGCGCCGCAGGGTAGGGTCAGGGAATTGGAGCTGACGGGCAGGCCGATCTCACCGGCTTCCACACGTCCTCCGAACTGCGGGGTGATAACGGTCTGCAGCATATAGGACAGCACTGCCGGCTGCAGGCCGGTCGTATAAGAATTTATCAGGAAGAAGCGAGCATCTTTCGACAGGATCTGTGCGGTAAGGCGCAGGAAGGGGAAGATGCTTTCTTCTATTTTCCAGATTTCGCCTTTCGGACCCCGGCCGTAGGAAGGCGGATCCATGATGATGGCGTCGTAGGTATTGCCGCGGCGGATCTCCCGTTCTACGAATTTGACACAGTCGTCTACCAGCCAGCGGATCGGCGCATTCGACAGACCGGAAGCGGCGGCATTTTCCTTTGCCCAGGCGACCATGCCTTTGGAGGCGTCCACGTGGGTCACGGCGGCGCCGGCTTTGGCGGCGGCTAAGGTAGCGCCTCCGGTGTAAGCGAAGAGGTTCAGAACCTTTAGTGGCTGTCCGCCTTTTGCCCTTTCGTTCGCGCATTCCTTTATAATAGAAGAAAACCAATCCCAGTTTACGGCCTGTTCGGGGAAGAGCCCAGTGTGCTTAAAGCTGAAAGGTTTCAGATGAAAAGTGAGCTCTCTATATTGAATGCTCCATTCCTGGGGCAGCCGGAAGAATTCCCACTCGCCGCCTCCTTTGGAACTTCTGTGATAATGGCCGTTCTTCTGTTTCCAGCGACGGTCCGTGCGCGGTGTGTCCCATAGGACCTGCGGATCGGGGCGCACCAGGATATACTCCCCCCAGCGCTCCAGCTTCTCGCCACCGGAGGTGTCAATTACTTCATAATCTTTCCATGCATCAGCTATCCACATAGCGATCCTCCATTCTTGCCCGGTTACGGTAAACGCTTTTCTGCCCAACGTTCCACAGGGTGGTCTCGGCGCTCTTTACCGCTTCGTTGTTTCTGTATTTATTATGCATAAAAAATTATTTTTCGTAAATAGTAAAAAAGGGCGCAGCGCGCCTATTGTGCAAATAAAAAACACTGTATGACAAATAAAAAGCCGCAAATCTTGTCAAATTATATGTAATATATACAAAACCAGACCGAACAGAATGCGCACTTCTGACAATCTGACAAATATGTCCAGAAAAACTATTGACTTTGGTTGTGCAGGTTGCTATAATCGTAACATCAAGAGAATTCAATCATTTGGATTGTTACTGCAATCGAGCGGGCAAAACCAGATCATATGAATTGACCGACGGGTTGGTTTATATTGTTTGGTTTTTTATTTTGTTATCGAAAGATTCAGCGGATAGGGGAATGAAAAGTGCGTATCGAGAAGGTAATCAATAATAATATTATCCAGGCACGGGATAATAACGGTGTAGAGCTGGTTGTCATGGGAAGAGGCATCGGATTCGGCAAGGGACCGGGCAGTGAAGTGAACAACGCAGCGATCGAGAAGACGTTCCGGCTTGACAACATGGATGATAAAGAGCAGTTTAAGAGATTACTGGCTTCTTTACCCTTAGAGCATATTCGGCTGGCTAACGATATCATTTCGTACGCCAGAGAGAGTCTGAAGATCAGGTTGAATCAGAATGTTTATCTGACGCTGACAGACCATATCAGTTTCGTGATCGACAGATATCGGGCCGGGATGAATTTTGACAATATACTGGCTGACGAAGTCAGGTTGTTTTACCCGTTAGAGTATTCGGTCGGCAGATATGCGCTTGAGATGATCGAGGAGAGGACCGGTTGTCGGCTTGTGGAGGACGAGGCGGCGTCTATCGCGCTTCACATTATCAACGGCGAGACGAATCTTGTTATGGGTGCGGCGTTTCGGATGATCAAGATGATGAGAGAGATGATGGAGATCATCGAGCGGCATATCACTATTCCGGAAGGCAGGAATTACCCGAAGGAAAGGCTGGCCTCCGACTTGAAGCAACTTGCTAACAGGCTCGTCTCCGAGGAACCCATGAGCGGGCGCAAGGACGATGTGCTGTACAGTTTTGTGCAGGATCATTACAAGGAAGAATACCAGATCATCAACGGTATCAATGAATACATAGAGGGAGCGTACCAGTGCAGTATGACAGAGGAAGAGAAGATTTATCTGGCACTGAACATCAAGCGTATGAGAGACCTCTATGCAGGATAGGACAGGGACAGAAAGTGAGGGGAGAGAAATGAAACTTTTTCAGAATTTGTTTGGCAAAGGAAGCGTTATCGAACTTGCGGCGCCGGTAGCGGGGAAGCTGGTAGCGATCAGTGAGGTGAACGATCCTACTTTCGGTGAGGAGATCCTTGGCAAAGGGGTAGCGGTGATACCTTCGGACAACCGGATCTGTGCGCCGGCGGACGGTACGGTCAGCACCGTATTTCCTACCGGGCACGCGGCGGCTATCACTGCCGATTCGGGTGCGGAGATCTTGATCCATATCGGATTGGATACCGTGAAGCTGAACGGCAAACATTTTACGATCCATGCTAAGGAAGGCGATAAGGTCAAGAAGGGCGACCTGCTTCTGGAAGCGGATATTGAGCAGATCAAAGCAGAAGGATATGATGTCATCACACCGATGGTGATCTGCAACTCGGACGAATTCTCTAAATTCGAGATGGCAGCATCGGGCGATGTGTCACAGGGTGACGTGGTTCTGACGATCGAGAAGTAATGAGTTGTTATAATGGCCTGCGAGATCGGGTGTCTATGCAGGGCATGTAAGACTGAGCGGCAGCACAATGATTCATATGATATTGATTGGATTCATGGATCCATGAGATATAGATACTAAAGGCATTGGTTCTATGGCTAGGGTAGAACTGAGGAATAATTTTATGAGGGGGTAAAAGTATATGATGAAGTATTTACAGAAATTGGGTAAAGCTTTGATGCTTCCCGTAGCATGTCTGCCTATCTGTGGTATCCTGAT
>ERZ779637.1188-NODE-1188-length-11636-cov-12.830066_pt1 | contig 11636 bp, 9 predicted proteins | sample MGYA00514196_ERZ779637 | MGnify/ENA primary metagenome ERZ779637 (study PRJEB29562, sample SAMEA4376700) | mouse gut metagenome | isolation source: Cecum | study: EMG produced TPA metagenomics assembly of the A DSS colitis mouse model was used to assess the... | reverse complement strand
GGTCAAGAGGTCAGGTCTTACCTTTTTCAACTTGTTCAGTTCCCTCGCAAACACATATCATTCTTATTCAGTTAAAAACAAAAAGGACATTCCATGCGCAGGGAATATCCTAAAAAATACGGTATCGTATCATTCGCTCCCTACGTTGGTATTAGCCAACAGGTTCAAAGGGTCAGGTTCTGCCTTCTCAACTACACTGTAGTCCCCCTGCTTGGATATAGTATAGGTGATATGGGATTGAAAGTCAATAAAATTTTAGGGTAATCCACATAAGAGGGGATTTTTCGTAAACGTATAGTTCCCGTTGCTTTCTGTGAAATTTTTAGGCGTATATATTTCTCCCCAATCTCCGCTATCGGTAATGGTTGTGGTGGTATTTTTAAAATCATCTTTGGAAATCAACTGGAAATATCCGCTGTTTGCTACTGCGTTTAATGAACCATTAAAGTCCTCCGGCAAAGTCAAAAAGACAGATGCCATATTGAAGTTGCCCGCAATGTTACCAGACCTTAAAGACAGCTCCTTATATGAGGGAGTATAAAGCCGGAAACTTCTGAGTCATGTGTTGGAATACAGGATTGTTATTAGGAAGAAACGATTGCTATTTGCAGCGGGTGTGGATTTGGGTTGTGTTTGACTGATTTCATTCCAACGTCTATAATAAATGAGACGGTAAAAACAGGAATTTTTGGCAGTTACAAAGGATTTTCGGGAAGGATACCACCATGGCGTTTGCGCACTTGCATGTCCACACGGAGTTTAGTCTCCTGGACGGTTCCAACAAAATAAAGGAGTATGTGAGGTACGTGAAGGAGCTGGGGATGGACAGCGCGGCGATCACGGACCACGGCGTCATGTATGGTGCCGTTGATTTTTATAAGGCGGCGAAGGAGGCGGGGATCAACCCGATCATCGGCTGTGAGGTCTACGTGGCGCCCCACTCCCGCTTCGACAGGGAACTGACGGGCGGTGAGGACCGCTACTACCATCTGGTGCTGCTCGCGGAGAATAACACGGGCTATGCGAATCTGGTGAAGATTGTCAGTAAGGGCTTTACGGAGGGGTACTACTACAGACCGCGCGTGGACATGGAGGTGCTGGAACAGTACCATGAAGGACTGATCGCGCTCTCGGCCTGTCTGGCGGGGGAGGTGCCCCGTTACATCCAGAAGGGGCTTGTGGACGAGGCAAAGAAAGTCGCGTTAAAATATCAGAATATTTTCGGGAAAGACAATTATTTTCTGGAATTACAGGATCATGGGATTCCGGCGCAGCAGTCGGTCAATTCCGTGCTTCTTCGCATGAGCAAGGAGCTGGACATTCCTCTTGTGGTCACCAACGACGTGCACTACACTTACGCGGAGGACGCTCAGCCCCACGATGTTCTGCTCTGTCTGCAGACGGGAAAGAAGGTGGCTGACGAGGACCGCCTGCGCTACGAGGGCGGCCAGTATTATGTGAAGAGCGAGGAGGAGATGAAGGGGCTTTTCCCCTATGCGTGGGAGGCTGTGGAGAACACCCAGCGGATTGCCGACCGCTGTCATGTGGAGATTGCGTTCGGCCATTACAAAGTGCCCCGCTACGACGCGCCGGAGGGATACGATTCATGGAGTTATCTGAACAAGCTCTGTCAGGACGGGATGAAGGAGCGTTACCCGGAGGACGACGGCACGCTGCAGGAGCGTCTGCACTATGAGCTTGACACGATCAAAAATATGGGCTTTGTGGACTATTTTTTGATCGTGTGGGATTATATCAATTTCTGCCGGGAGAACGGGATCGCGGTGGGGCCGGGCAGGGGTTCGGCGGCGGGAAGCATTGTGTCCTACTGTCTGAAAATCACCAATATTGATCCCATCAAGTACAATCTGCTCTTTGAGCGGTTTCTGAATCCGGAGCGCGTTTCCATGCCGGATATCGACGTGGACTTCTGCTTTGAGAGACGGCAGGAAGTGATTGACTATGTTGGTCGAAAATATGGCAGCGATCGAGTGGTGCAGATCGTCACTTTCGGTACGATGGCGGCGAAAGGCGTGATCCGGGATGTGGGCAGGGTGATGGATCTGCCCTACGCCTATGTGGACCGTCTCGCGAAGATGATCCCCCTTGAGCAGAACCAGGGCGTTTCCATTGACCGCGCGCTGGAAATGAACCCGGAGTTTAAGAGTCTCTACGAGGAGGACGAACAGGTACACAGCCTGATCGACATGTGCAGGCGTCTGGAAGGATTGCCGAGGCACACTTCCATGCACGCGGCAGGGGTGGTGATCTGCCCCGAGGCGGCGGATGAGTTTGTCCCCCTCTCCAGAGGAGCCGACGGTTCCATCACCACGCAGTTTCCCATGACCACCATCGAGGAGCTGGGGCTTTTGAAGATGGATTTTCTGGGTCTGCGGACGCTGACGGTGATCCAGAATGCGGTGCGGCTTGTGGAGCAGAGCAAGGGTATTGTGATTGACATTGATAACATTGATTACAACGATAAAGAAGTGCTGGCCTCCCTCGGAACCGGGCGGACGGACGGCGTGTTTCAGTTGGAGAGCGGCGGGATGAAAAGCTTCATGAAGGAATTGAAGCCCCAGAGTCTGGAGGATGTGATTGCTGGCATTTCCCTGTACCGCCCGGGGCCGATGGACTTTATTCCCAAATATATCAAGGGTAAGAACCATCCGGAGACGGTGACTTACGAGTGCCCGCAGCTTGAGCCGATCCTTGCGCCCACTTACGGCTGTATCGTGTATCAGGAGCAGGTGATGCAGATCGTGCGGGAGCTGGGCGGCTATACCATGGGCCGAAGCGATCTGGTGCGCCGCGCCATGAGTAAGAAAAAGCAGTATGTGATGGAGCAGGAGCGGAAAAATTTCACTTACGGGAATCCCGAGGAGGGCGTGCCCGGCTGCGTGGCGAACGGCATCGACGCGCAGGTGGCGGACCATATTTACGGCACCATGATGGATTTTGCCAAGTACGCTTTCAACAAGTCCCACGCGGCATGTTACGCGGTGGTGGCTTACCAGACGGCCTATCTGAAATATTATCATCCCGTGGAGTTTATGGCGGCGCTGATGACTTCCGTTATTGATAATCCAAGTAAGGTGGCGGAGTATATTATGACGAGTCGAAGCATGGGCATCCAGATTCTGCCGCCGGATATCAATGTGGGAGAAAACGGTTTCTCGGTGGCGGACGGGCAGATCCGCTATGCGCTTTCCGCGATTAAGAGTGTGGGACGTCCCGTGATTGACGCGGTGGTGGCGGAGCGCGAGGCGCGGGGGCCTTACCTGAATCTGGGGGATTTTGTGACACGCGTGACAGATCGGGATATGAACAAACGCGTGGTGGAGCACTTTATCAAGGCGGGCGCCATGGACAGCCTGGGCGGTACGAGGAAACAGCTTTTAAGTGTGTACTTACAGGTGATGGACGGCATCCAGCAGAACCGCAAGAACAATTTGGCGGGGCAGATATCGCTCTTTGATATTGCCGACGAGGAGGAGAAGGTGGACTATCGGGTCAGCCTTCCCGATGTTGGCGAATATTCCAAGGAGATGAAGCTGGCCTTTGAGAAGGAAGTGCTGGGCATTTATATCAGCGGGCATCCGTTGGAAGAGTACCGCGAGACGTGGAAAAAGAACATTACGAATACCACGGCGGACTTTGCCTTGGATGAGGAAACCGGGGAGACAAGGGTGGCGGACGGCGCGAAGGTGACCATCGGCGGCATGATTACGGAGAAGAAGATTAAGTACACCAAGAACGAGAAGGTGATGGCTTTTTTACAGGTGGAGGATCTGGTCGGTTCCGTGGAGGTCATTGTTTTCCCGAGGGATTATGAGAAGTACGGCAATGCGGTCATGGAGGACAGCAAAGTCTTTATCAAGGGCAGGGTATCCGTGGAGGAGGATAAGGACGCGAAGCTTGTCTGCGAACAGATCACGACTTTTGAGCAGATGCCGAAGAAGCTCTGGATTAAGTTCCCGACAAAGGACGCTTTCGAGCAGCAGAGGGACACGCTTTTTGGTATTCTGAGAGGGGAGGAAGGGAAGGACAACGTGGTGATATACGTGGAAAATCCCAAATCCATGAATCCGTTGTCGGCGAACTGGAATGTGTCGGCGGAGACGGCGCTGATTGAGAGGCTGGAAGCGGTGTTTGGGGAGGGGAATGTGAAAGTGGTATAAATGATTTTCACAAGCGTGTTGGAAAGATATTGAAAATCCGCTATTATTAGAGTAAAATACATATAGATTTGAGTGATATAAAGATAGGAAATGGCGCGGTGCGCGAGGCTTGTAAATATAGAAAGCATATTAAGGCGGAAAGGTATGGGAATCGGTATGGCGAAGCAGATTAAGACGATCGGTGTGCTGACCAGCGGTGGAGATGCGCCGGGCATGAATGCGGCGATCCGCGCGGTGGTCAGAAAGGGAATCGCTAACGGGGTCAAGGTGAAAGGGATTAAGAAGGGCTATCAGGGTCTTCTGAACGAAGAGATCATCGACATGGAAAAGTGGACGGTATCGGACACAATCCAGCGCGGCGGCACGATTTTGGGAACGGCGCGGTGTCATGAGTTCCGCACGGAAGAGGGACAGCAGAAGGGCGCGGAAATTTGCCACAAGCATGGGATCGACGGCCTGGTGGTGATCGGCGGCGACGGTTCCTATCGGGGTGCGCAGGCGCTTTCGAGACACGGCATCAATACGATCGGTATACCGGGGACGATCGACCTGGATATTGCATGTACGGAGTATACCATCGGTTTTGACACGGCGATCAATACGGCGATGCAGGCCATTGACAAAGTAAGGGACACGTCATCCTCCCATGAGCGATGCAGTATCATTGAGGTGATGGGGAGGAACGCGGGGTATATCGCGCTGTGGTGCGGTATTTCCAACGGTGCGGAGGACATTCTGCTCCCGGAGAAATACGACTATAACGAGCAGCAGATCATCAATAATATCATTGCAAACCGGAAAAAGGGCAAGACCCACCATCTGATCATCAATGCGGAGGGGATCGGGCATTCCACTTCCATGGCGAGAAGAATTGAGGCGGCTACGGGCGTTGAGACAAGGGCCACGATCTTAGGTTACATGCAGCGCGGCGGTTCGCCCACCTGTAAAGACCGTTATTACGCTTCGATCATGGGCTGCTATGCGGCGGATATTCTCTGTGAGGGCAAGACGAACCGGGTGGTCGGCTACCAGCACGGTGAGTTCATGGATTTCGATATTGAGGAAGCGCTCAACATGGAGAAGGGGATTCCGGATTATCCCTATGAGATGTCGAAGATTTTATAATTGCGTGGGCGTCGGTTTGCGGGCGCGAAGATCAAAAAATGTAAAATATGGATTTCCCCGTGGATGAGCACGTCTGCGGGGAGTCTTTATGCGCAGGATTATGCGGAGGGAGACTTTGCCGTACCGGACTCTATGAGTATGGGCAGAGATGTATGGAGAATACAATGATCACAAGCTTACATAACAAGAGCGTTAAAGAGGTGGCGGCACTGATCGGAAAGAAGAAAGAACGGGACAGACAGGGAGTCTTCGTGGTGGAAGGCGGGAAAATGTTCGGGGAGGCGCCGGCGGAACGGATCAGCCGTGTGTACATTGCTCAGGGCGCAGAGAAGGAGATGTACGCACAGTATGGGGACAAACTGTCCGGGCTTTCCTGTGAGATTGTGGCGGACGAGGTGTTCGCTAAAATGTCAGATACGGTAACACCGCAGGGTATTCTCTGCCTCGTGCGGCAGCAGCGCTATAATATAGAAGAAATCCTGCAGGACAGTGAAGAGAAACAGATGTTATTTATAATATTGGAAGATATACAGGATCCGGGCAATCTGGGAACGATCTTTCGGACGGCGGAGGCGGCAGGCGCGGACGGCGTGATTATGAGCAGCCGGACGGCGGATATCTATAATCCTAAGACCATCCGCTCCACAATGGGCGCGGTTTACCGGATGCCATTTCTCTATGCGGAAGATCTTTCTTCTATTATAAAGCTTTTGCAGGAAAAGGGGACAGCGGTTTACGCGGCGCATTTGGGGGCGGACAATTTTTATGACGCATATGACTACCAAAAAAGCACAGCGTTTCTGATCGGAAATGAGGCAAACGGTCTGCGGGACGAGACGGCGGACTGTGCGGACGCGCTTATTGGTATTCCCATGGAGGGAAAAGTGGAGTCTCTGAATGCGGCTGTTGCTTCGTCCATTTTGCTCTACGAGGCTTACCGACAGAGAAGAATGAGTTAAAACAAAATTTAACAAATAAAAACGACGGTTTTTTTATTTGACTGTGAACTTGACGCAGGCGCGGCAAAAAGACTTGAGGCAGCCGGGAATCTGTTGCAAATAACGAGTGTTATTAGCGAAAAAAGCTTGAATGTCAAGGGGAAATCCGGGAAGGGAAATCTACATGACGCAGCGATAAAAAACAGGAGTTCTTTAATTTAGCAGGTTTGTTTGGCACGTTGGGGAAAGTTATATATAAATTAAAGTTATCATAGCGTGAAAAGTGCTTCTAAAGACGTCCCGCCATAGGACGGGACGCCAAGAAGCACTAAGTTTCACGCAGGAGAATGCCTGAAAAGCGGCATTCTCCGCATTGATTTGGGTCACAGCAGAGCTGTGGCATGGGACATGGCGGTTAACAGGAAATTCGGAAAGCGGATGGGAAATGGAGGAAAGAATGCAAATCGGATTTATCGGACTTGGAAACATGGCGCGTGCCATCATCGGCGGGATGCTGGAACAGGGGATTATGTCTGCGGAAGATATATGCGGCAGCGCGAAAACCCAGAGAACCCGTGACGCGGTGCGGGAGCAGTTCGGCATTGACGTGAAGGCGTCCAACGCGGCGGTGGCGGAGGAGGCACAGACATTGATACTGGCGGTGAAGCCGCAGTTTTTGGCGGGTGTGATTGAGGAGATCAGAGGTGCGGTACAGCCGGACACCCTGATGATCAGTATCGCCGCGGGTAAGACGCTGGAATGGCTGGAGCAGGCTTTTGGCAGGAGAGTGAAGCTGGTGCGCTGTATGCCGAACACCCCGGCGCTTGTGGGGGAGGGCTGTACGGGCGTCTGCGTGAACGGTGCAGTTTCGGAGGAGGAGACGAAATACAGCCTGCGTCTGATGGAGAGCTTCGGGAAGGCAAGTCTGGTGGAGGAACGTCTGATGGATGCCGTGGGCGCGGTGAGCGGCTCTTCTCCGGCTTATGTGTTTCTTTTCATTGAAGCGATGGCGGATGCGGGCGTGGCGGCGGGTATGCCCCGGGCGCAGGCTTACGAGTTCGCGGCGCAGGCGGTTTACGGCAGCGCGAAGCTGGTACTGGAGACGGGAAAACATCCCGGCGAGCTGAAGGACATGGTATGTTCTCCCGGGGGCACCACGATAGAGGGTGTGCGCGTGCTGGAGGAGGCAGGGTTCCGCGGTGCAGTGATGGACGCGCTGCTGGCGACAGTAGAAAAATCCCGAAAACTGTGATTTTGCGAATGGCGTGAGCCGGACTGTGACAGAGCCGTGTCGGAACATCTTGTGTTTTGTAAAAAAATAGTAACAAAATATAGAGATAAAACAGGGCCAAATTGTATAAACTTGACAAAGAATAGGCGTTTTGCTAAAATAATCCATACTTAACCAAACTGTAACAATTTTGTAACAATCTTTATCTTTTTTGGTTTATGGGAAACCAAGAGTTTTCTGTATGGATGAAGATGGAGGGATGTTTATGCGGAAAGGGTATAGACTTCTGCTCGCCGGTTTGATTCTTGGTCTGTGTTTATGCGGTCTGTCTCTGGATGTACAGGCTACCAGCAGGAATGACTGTCTGGATTCGATGAATGTGGGCGTGTCACAGATCGTAGACCCTACGGGAAAAGCGGCGAATGAGGACGCAATCCGGGAACTGACAGAGGTGTCGGAAGCAAACGGCGCAGAGAAGGAGACGGATCTGGTTATGGCTAATGTACAGGTGGCCATGAATGTGCGCGCGGAGGCGGACGGGGAATCTGAGAAGGTTGGCCTGCTCTACAAGGACTGCGGCGGCAGAATATTGGAGAGAAAAGACGGCTGGACAAGACTTCGGAGCGGGGATCTTGTGGGCTGGGCAAGCGACGACTATCTTCTTTTTGGCGAAGATGCGGAGACGCTTGCCAATGAGGTGGGAAATCTCATTGTGCAGATTGAGACGGACACGCTCTGCGTGAGAAAAGATCCGGAGACAGAGGCGGAGGCAGTCGGCTTTATCCCACGGGATGAGGAGCTGGAAATCATCGAGGTACTCGACGAGGACTGGATCAGTGTGGATTATGAGGGCGAGACGGGCTACGTTTCGTCGGAGTATGTGGATATTGATTTTCATATTGACGAGGGCGAGACGCTGATTGCGATTCAAAAGAGAGAAGAGGAAGAGCGGCAGGCGAAGCTCACGGCCAACAGGGGCGCTGTGGTTGTCGGAGGCGACGACACCAGACTTTTGGCGGCGCTGATATACTGTGAGGCGGGTATCGAGACTTACAACGGCAAGCTGGCGGTAGGAGCCGTGGTGATGAACCGTGTCAGAAGCGCGGCTTATCCGAATACGATATCGGGTGTTATTTTTGCATCGGGACAGTTTACGCCCGCACTCAACGGCAAGGTGGCAAGAGTGTACGGCGGCGATATCCCGGAGAGCTGCTGGGAGGCGGCCAGAGCCGCGATCAACGGCGAGACGAACGTGGGCGACGCAACTCATTTCCGGCGCGCCGGAAACCACGAGGGTCTGCTCATCGACAGACAGGTCTTCTGGTAACAGCGTGAAAAGAAGTTCTGGACTTGTGCAGCAAGTCAGGCTCATCGGCAGAGGCCGTCTCGCAAAGAGCTTCTATCGTTTCACGCGGGAGAATGCCGAAAAACGGGCATTCTCCGTACCGTGTATAGGCAGCAGTGTAAGTTCTTGCCATATCGGGGATAATATGAGATAATATAGTGAGCAAACGTCCGATGAAATCGGACATGGGGCGTGTAAGCGCGGGTTTGCGAGTCTGTGCCGGAGGGAGGAAACAGAATGGAGATACAGGCGTTAAACATGACGGTGGTCTGGCTGGTCATCCTTGTGGCGCTGGTTGTGATAGAACTTCTGACGATGGGGCTCACCACCGTCTGGTTCGCTGGCGGCGCGCTTGTTGCCACGCTGGCTTCCTTGCTTCATCTGCCGGTTATTTTACAGGTGATACTGTTTCTTGTGGTTTCGGCGCTGCTCTTGTATTTTACAAGACCGATTGCGGTAAAATATTTTAACAAAGACCGGGTGCGCACGAACGCGGAGAGCCTTGTGGGGCGGCAGGCCATAGTCATCAGTGAAATTGATAATCTACAGGGCATCGGACAGGTGAATGTGGGCGGTATGGAATGGTCCGCGCGGACGAAGACAGACGAGGAGAAGCTGCCTGTGGGAGCCGTGGTGGTCGTGCTTGCCATCAATGGCGTGAAACTGATTGTGGAAGAAAAGAAAGCGCTGTAAGCTTTTAATGCTTTCGGAAATGGAGAGGAAAAATGGGTGGACTTGTAGCGTTACTTGTTGTATTGATTTTGATTGTATTGATTCTGGCATCCTGTATCAAGATTGTGCCGCAGGCGCAGGCTTTCGTGGTGGAGCGGCTGGGCGCATATCAACAGACGTGGTCTGTGGGACTGCACATCAAGGTTCCCTTTATTGATAAGGTGGCGAAGAGAGTGATTTTGAAGGAGCAGGTGGTGGATTTCGCGCCCCAGCCCGTGATTACGAAGGATAACGTTACCATGCGGATTGACACGGTGGTCTTTTTCCAGATCACGGATCCGAAGCTTTTTGCTTACGGCGTGGAGAATCCGATTATGGCAATCGAGAATCTGACGGCGACGACCCTTCGTAATATCATTGGTGAGATGGAGCTCGATCAGACGCTGACCTCCAGAGAGGTGATTAACACGAAGATGCGTGCATCCCTTGATATCGCCACAGACCCTTGGGGCATCAAGGTGAACCGCGTGGAGCTTAAGAATATCATTCCGCCGGCGGCGATTCAGGACGCCATGGAGAAACAGATGAAGGCGGAGCGTGAGCGCCGTGAGGCGATCCTGCGTGCGGAAGGTGAGAAGAAATCCACCATTCTGGTAGCGGAAGGTCAGAAGGAGTCCGCGATTCTGGAGGCGGAGGCGGAGAAGCAGTCTGCGATCCTGCGTGCGGAGGCCCAGAAGGAGAAAATGATCCGCGAGGCGGAAGGTGAAGCGGAGGCAATCCTCAAGGTGCAGCAGGCGACGGCGGATGGTATCCGTATGATTCGCGAGGCTGGCGCGGACGAGGCTGTTTTAAAGATCAAGAGTCTGGAAGCCTTCGAGAAGGCGGCGGACGGGCAGGCGACGAAGATTATCATTCCCTCGGAAATTCAGGGACTGGCGGGACTGGCGGCTTCCGCAAAAGAGGTCTTCAACTAGGAAACCCGGAAAACAGCATAATGACAAAGATGACAGGACGGTTCTGGAGAGCTGTCCTGTTAAGGTTTTACGTGCAAAGCATTTCGAGTTTGCTTATTCGGCAGAGACAGATATTATATAAGGAGGCAGTATCATGGACTTGAAGGGACGCAATTTTTTAAAGCTTTTGGATTTTACGCCGGAGGAAATTACATATATGCTGGACGTGGCGGTGGATCTGAAGGACAAGAAAAAGAAGGGAATCCCCGTTGACAGTCTGCGGGGAAAAAACGTGGCGCTGATTTTTGAAAAGACTAGTACCAGAACCCGCTGTGCCTTCGAGGTGGCGGCTCATGATCTTGGTATGGGGACGACGTACTTAGACCCGACAGGCTCCCAGATCGGCAAGAAGGAGAGCATTGCGGACACGGCGCGGGTTCTGGGGCGCATGTACGAGGGAATCGAGTACCGGGGCTATGGACAGGAAATTGCGGAGGAACTGGCGAAATATGCGGGCGTGCCCGTCTGGAACGGCCTGACCAACGAGTTTCACCCGACCCAGATGCTGGCGGATCTTCTGACGATACGGGAACATTTCGGCCGCGTGAAGGGCATTAGGCTGACTTACATGGGGGATGCCCGCTACAACATGGGTAATTCCCTGATGGTGGCCTGCGCCAAGATGGGGATGCATTTCACGGCATGTACGAATAAAAAGTATTTCCCGGACGAGGAACTGGTGAAAACCTGCCGGGAGATTGCGGAGGAAAACGGTGGCTCCATCCGTCTGACGGAAGATGTGCCGGGGGGCGTGACGGGAGCGGATGTGGTTTATACGGATGTGTGGGTGTCCATGGGCGAGCCGGAGCAGGTTTGGGAAGAGAGACTGCATGATCTTGCGCCCTATCAGGTAAACGCGGCGGCGATGGCTCTCGCCGGAAAAGACGCGGTGTTCATGCACTGTCTGCCTGCGTTCCACGATCACGAAACCGGGATTGGTAAGGAGATCGGGGAAAAGTACGGCATGGCGGAGCTGGAAGTGACGAACGAGGTTTTCGAGTCGCCGCAGTCCATCGTGTTTGATGAGGCGGAGAACCGTATGCATACCATCAAGGCGGTTATGGCCGTGACGCTTGGGCTAGCGTGAGAAGAACTTCTAGCCACTCACAGCAGAGGCTGTTTCGTGGAGAA
>ERZ779637.1187-NODE-1187-length-11644-cov-3.772198_pt1 | contig 11644 bp, 10 predicted proteins | sample MGYA00514196_ERZ779637 | MGnify/ENA primary metagenome ERZ779637 (study PRJEB29562, sample SAMEA4376700) | mouse gut metagenome | isolation source: Cecum | study: EMG produced TPA metagenomics assembly of the A DSS colitis mouse model was used to assess the... | reverse complement strand
TTGTATATCGACCCTGCCGCAGTATCAGGAGAGTATTATTTTGATGCATGATGCATCGAATAAAAATACTACGGTACAGGCATTGCCGGAATTAATAGAACGGATTCAGGCGATGGATAATACCGTAATCGTTCCGATCACAGAAGAGACGGAACCGATACAACATATCAGTAAATAAAGAATGGAGGAACATAGAATGGGTTTTTTTTCAGACTTGAAAGATGATCTGTCTCAGGCCGTCAACGAGCTGATGCCGGAAGAAGAACTTCAGGCGGCTCTTGAGGAGGATGCGTCAGCGGATGAAGCTGCGGAGCTTTCCGGCAAAGTGCCGACTCAGGAAGATTTAAGCAATATGCTGGATGAGATGGATTCTTTTACGACAGAGGAGGAAGCGGAGCCGGATATCGTTTCGGAACCGGATGCATTTGAGGAGCCGGCTGAGGACGAAGTCGTAATCGAAGGAGATGAGCTGGAGGAGCTTGCGGCGCTGACAGAGCCGGAAGATATGCTTTCCGGGGAGGAGTTTCCGGAAGATCCGGCTTCGGAGGATCTGGTGGAAGAAGAGCTTCCTGAGGAACCGGTATCGGAAGAAACCGATTTCGAGGAGGCAGTTTCGGAAGATCCGGTTCCGGATATGTCTGAAGAACAGATGATCGATTTTATACCGGATGTGGATACATCGGTAAAGGAAGAAGAGCAAGCGGAAGCCGAAGCGCTTTTGCAGGAAAAAGAAAGGGAAGATGAGAAGATGGAGATGGAAATGGAAATGGATGTGCAGGAAAAAACAGTATCGGATGAAACTGCGGTCGTAACAGAAGGAATGTCAATCACAGGTGATATTACTTCCGGCGGTTCTCTTGAATTGATCGGTAATGTGATCGGTAATATCGATATTCTTGGCAAACTGAACATCACCGGCGGAATTCAGGGAAATTCCAGAGCAGCCGAGATTTATGCGGAAGGCGCAAGAATCAACGGGGAGATTAACAGCGGCGGCAGCGTAAAGATCGGACAAAGCTCCGTAGTGATCGGAAATATCAATGCCAGCAGTGCAGTGATCGCAGGCGCGGTAAAGGGCGATATCGATGTGCATGGACCGGTTGTTCTGGATACTTCCGCGATCGTGATGGGAAATATCAAGTCCAAATCCGTACAGATCAATAACGGCGCCGTAATCGAGGGTATGTGCTCCCAGTGCTATGCGGATGTTAATCCGACTTCCTTCTTTGAAGAAATCAAGAAAAATAAGGAAAAAGGCAAAAATAAATAATCTGATAATGGCATATTGACATAGTTGAACAGAGAGGAAGGCAATGGTATTAAGATGCAGCGTGTCCTATTGAAATTAAGCGGGGAAGCATTGGCCGGTGACAGAAAGACCGGATTTGATGATGAGACGATACGCGGAGTTGCTCTGCAGGTAAAACAGCTTGTCGAAGAAGGCATTCAGGTCGGCATTGTGATCGGAGGAGGAAATTTCTGTCTCTGCCGTTCCAGTGACATCATTGACAGGACAATAGCCGATCAGATCGGTTTGCTGGCAACGGTTATGAATTGTATTTATGTCTCGGAAATATTCCGGAGCGTCGGTATGATGACCAGCGTTCTGACTCCTTTTGAATGCGGTTCTTTTACCAAACTGTTTTCCAAAGACAGGGCCAACAAATATTTTGCCAAAAACATGGTGGTATTTTTTGCGGGCGGTACGGGACATCCTTATTTTTCAACGGATACGGGAGTTGTACTGCGCGCGGTTGAGGTGGATGCGGATGTGATTCTTCTTGCCAAGGCGGTAGACGGAGTCTATGACAGCGATCCGCGCACGAATCCCGCTGCCGTAAGATATGAAGAGGTTTCGATTGATGAAGTGATCGAGAAAAATCTTCAGGTCGTGGATATGACGGCATCCATTCTGGCAAGAGATAATAAAATGCCGATGTGGGTGTTCGCGTTAAATGAAAAAAACAGCATCGTAAATACGATCAGGGGGAAATTTAACGGAACGAAGGTAACCGTATCGTAAGAGATGAGAGAGGAAGGTATTGAATAAGAAATGGATGACAGGCTGAAAACATATGATGAAAAGATGAAAAAAGCATATGATTTTCTGGAAACGGATCTTGGAACAATTCGGGCGGGGCGTGCCAATCCTCATGTGCTTGATAAAATCAAAGTGAATTATTACGGAACGCCGACTCCGATTCAGCAGGTCGGAAATATTACAGTTCCCGATCCCAGAATGATACAGATTGCTCCATGGGAGAAGAATCTGATTAAGGAGATCGAGAAAGCGATTATGATGTCCGATGTCGGTATTACGCCGAGCAATGACGGTGTTGTGATCAGGCTTGTATTTCCGGATCTGACTGAGGAACGAAGAAAAGAGCTGGTAAAGGACATTAAGAAACGCGGCGAGGATAACAAGGTTGCGATCAGAAATGCAAGGCGCGACGGAATGGATGCTTTTAAGAAGCTTGCTAAAGCCGAGGTTTCCGAGGATGAGATCAAGGAACTGGGAGATCAGCTGCAGAAGCTGACGGATAAATATATAAAGGATGTAGATAAGCTGGTCGAAGAGAAATCCAAAGAGATCATGAAGGTCTGATTGTTCATGCCGTACCGGCATGAAAGAGAGTCTGGTAATAAGAAGGTAATGAGGGGCTTGCGGGTAGGAAACTACGTTGCTGTCCCCTTTTTACGGTTTTACAGGGAGGATGCAATGAGAGAGGGTTTGAGAATACCGAATCATGTGGCAATTATTCTGGACGGAAACGGGCGCTGGGCTAAAAGCAAAGGAATGCCGCGCAATTATGGGCATGTTCATGGAGCAAAAACCGTAGAAGTCATCTGTGAGGAAGCATATCGTATGGGGATACAGTATCTGACGGTATATGCTTTCTCTACGGAGAACTGGAACAGGCCGCAGGATGAAGTGGATGCGTTGATGAAGCTTCTTCGCAATTATATGAAGACCTGCCTGAAAACAGCAGCGAAAAATAACATGTGCGTCCGCATTCTCGGAGATAAAACCGGTCTGGATGAGGATATCAGAGAGCGGATCGGGGAGCTGGAAGAGGCGACGAAGAACAATACCGGGCTGCATTTTCAGATTGCCATCAACTACGGCGTACGGGATGAGATCGTGCGTGCGGTAAGGAAACTGGCAGGAAGCATTGAAGAAGGAGTGCTGAAAAAAGAGGAGATTACCGAAGAGCTGCTTGCGGATGCGCTGGATACGCATGGTCTGCCGGACCCGGATCTTCTGATCCGTACCTGCGGCGAACTGCGGCTTTCCAATTTCCTGTTATGGCAGCTTTCCTATACGGAATTCTATGTTACGGATACGGCATGGCCCGATTTTTCAAAAGAAGAATTGGAAAAAGCTGTGGAGGCATATAATAACAGAGACAGAAAATATGGTGGGATTTTATCGTGATTCGACCGCTGTGAGGCGGCAGGGGATAGTGTATGACGCAAATGAAGACGGGAGGTGCGGAGATGTTTCGTACGAGATTGCTTAGTGGAATTGTGCTGGTCGTGATTGCGGCAGGCACGATCATAGCGGGTGGTTTTCTTTTGGCGGCGGTATTGTGCGCCATATCGCTGATCGCGTACCGGGAGCTGACGAAGGCAACGGGCATACATGACGGGGAAAAAGCAGTGAATGCCCTGGAGGTAACGGGATTTTTGATGATATTGCTCTATTACGCAGGGCTGTATGCCGGTTTACTGCGGATGGAAGAATATGATCGTTCCGTAGTTTACCGCGTCTTCATGAGTATCTCGGTCATCGCGGTCCTGGCCTTTATGTTCGTGTATGTATTCAGCTTTCCAAGGTTTCAGGCAGGACAGGTGATGGCGGCATTTTTTGCATTGATCTACGGCCCAATGCTTCTTTCCTTTCTCTATATCATCCGGGAGGGATGGGAACAGGGAGCCTATCTGACGGCGCTGGTGTTTCTGTGTTCCTGGGGAAGCGATACCTGTGCCTATGTGGTGGGAGTCCTGTTCGGAAAACATAAGATGACACCGAAGCTGAGTCCCAAGAAATCGATTGAGGGAGGAGTCGGCGGCGTCGTCGGTGCGGCGCTGCTGTTCGGTCTGTATACTTATTATGTGATCAACCCCTTTTCTGCGGAATCGCTGCGGATGGGACTTGGCAGCGCGATGTGCCTCGGAGCGGTCGGAGCGCTGGTTTCCATGGTCGGAGATCTGGCGGCATCGGCCATTAAGCGGGACCATAATATTAAGGATTACGGAAAGCTGATACCGGGACATGGCGGTATTATGGACCGGTTTGACAGCGTGATCATTGCCGCGCCGTTTATTTTCTTCGGGCTGGCGATGATTACAGGTTGAGAAAAGAACAGAGGAATGAGAACAAAATGAAAAAAATCGCAATATTGGGATCGACGGGCTCGATCGGAACACAGACGCTTCAAATCGTGAGAAATAACCCGGAGCTGCAGGTTACCGCGCTGGCTGCGGGGACGAATGTGAAGCTTATGGAGCAGCAGATCAGAGAGTTCCGGCCGCAGCTGGCGGCCATGTGGAGTGAAGAGGCGGCATCGGATCTGGCCGGAAGAGTTGCGGATACGGATGTCCGAATCGTAAGCGGGATGGAAGGACTGCTGGAAATTTCCACGATGGAGGATATGGAGACGCTTGTTACCGCGATAGTCGGTATGATCGGAATTCGTCCGACGATTGCGGCAATCGAACATGGAAAGACAATCGCGCTTGCCAATAAGGAAACACTGGTGACGGCCGGACATATTATTATGCCGCTTGCCAGAAGGAAAGGCGTTTCCATTCTGCCTGTAGACAGCGAGCACAGCGCTGTTTTTCAGTCTATGAACGGTGAAAACAAAGAGCGGATCAGTAAGATCATTCTGACCGCTTCCGGCGGACCCTTCCGGGGGAAAAAAAGAGAAGAGCTGAAACGAATGACGATTGAAGATGCGTTGAAGCATCCGAACTGGTCGATGGGCAGGAAGGTGACGATCGACTCGGCGTCCCTTGTCAATAAGGGACTGGAAGTTATGGAGGCCGCCTGGCTTTTTGACGTTCCCTTAGAGCGGATTCAGGTCGTAATCCATCCGCAGAGTATTATCCATTCCGCGGTGGAATATGCGGACGGCGGTATTATGGCACAGCTTGGCATGCCGGATATGAAGCTGCCGATTCAATATGCGCTGTTCTATCCGGACAGAAAGCCGCTGGCAGGGAAAAGAGTGGACTTTTTCGAACTCGGACAGCTGACCTTTGAGAAGCCTGATACGGAAACGTTCAGAGGGCTCTCGCTTGCCTTTGATGCGGCAGGAACGGGCGGAAGCATGCCTACGGTATTCAATGCTGCGAACGAAAAAGCGGTGGCTTTGTTTATACAGAGGAAAATTGGTTTTCTGCAGATTCCGGAATTAATTGAAGAATCCATGGGGAACCATAAAGTAATAGAGAACCCTTCTGTGGAGGAGATTCTGCAGGCAGAAGCGGAAACTTATGAAGCGATAGAGCGGATAACAGGTTAAGGGAAAGGCAGGGCCAATGGCTTGATTAAAACAATTATTTTATTTGTGATTATTTTCGGAATTGTGGTTATATCGCACGAATTCGGTCATTTTCTGATCGGAAAGCGAAATGGTATCCGGGTACTGGAATTTGCCGTAGGTATGGGACCGACTTTATTCTCTTTTCAAAAAGGCTAAACCAAATATTCTCTGAAACTTTTTCCGATTGGCGGCGCCTGTATGTTTGACGGTGAGGACGGTATGGCGGATGAGAAGGGAGAGGCGGATGAGCATTCTTTTCTGAAAGCCAATGTCTGGGCAAGGATCGCAACCGTATTCGCCGGGCCTTTTTTCAATTTTCTGCTGGCTTTCATTTTTTCACTGATTCTTGTGGCATTTAACGGCTCGGACAGACCGGTGGTCCAGCAGATCATGGAGGAATCGGCGGCAGAAGAGGCCGGAATCCTTCCGGGCGATAAGATTGTCCGAATCAACGGGGAGAAGATTTATCTCTACCGTGAGGTCAGCCTGATCTCTGCATTAAATCAGGGAGAAACGCTGCAGCTACGTCTTGAACGGGGCGGTGAAACGAGGGACGTGACGATTGTGCCGCGCTATGATGCGCAGGATGGCAGATATTATATCGGACTGCGCGGTGCGGGAGAATATTTTAAATGTAATCCGCTGCAGGTATTCCAGTATGGCGTTTATGAGGTGCGCTATTGGGTGAAAGCCACTTATAAGAGCCTGCTGATGCTTCTGCAGGGGCAGGCGTCGAAGGATGATGTGTCCGGTCCGATCGGCATCGCGCAGTTTGTGGGAGACACTTATGACGAAGTGAAGGATTATGGTATTTCCTCCGTGATCTTTACGATGATGAATATCATCATTCTGCTGTCCGTCAATCTTGGCATTATGAATCTGCTTCCGCTGCCGGCGCTGGACGGCGGCCGGCTTGTATTCATGTTTCTGGAGGTGCTGCGCGGCAAACCGATTGCCCCGGAGAAGGAAGGGCTCGTACACTTTGCCGGGCTGATCGTGTTTATGATTCTGATGGTGTTCGTCATGTATAACGATATCATGAAGATCATCCATTAGTATTTCGGTAAAGTTACCAAATATACCCCGTAAATTTTGGCAGGTTTGTATGATTGCCAGGGTGTGAAATACGGGGTATAATTCATAGCAACAGGTCAAAGGGGCCGGATGGACGCACCGTAAGGCGGCGTGGACGGCCCTTTTCGTATCATAATCTATTATTCTGAATTTCATGCAGATTTTTCCTGCATCAATCGTGGACAGCAAACAGTAAGGATATTTTGTGAAAGGCGGAATCTGACGGATTTTATCGGACAGGTAATTCCCGGACCCGTCAGGATGAATATCGGAGGAATGTGAATGAATTATTGTACGGGCGTGTATTGGAACAAAGGCGCGGTACGGGAGCTTAACCAGGATTCGGTTATCGTCCTGCAGGCTTTGACATCGGGGGGAAGCGTGCTGATGGCAGCGGTCTGTGACGGTATGGGCGGCATGGACAGAGGAGAATGCGCCAGCGGATATCTGACGGAAGAGCTGATTACATGGTTTTATGACAGCCTGCTTGCCGCAGTGGGAAGGAAAAAGCCGCTGTGGGTAATCAGGCGTTCTCTGGAGCGGAAGCTGTACCGGGTACAGAACAGAATGCAGGCTTACGCGGGAAAGCATGGGCTTCAAATGGGGACAACCATGTCTCTGCTCGTTCTCCGGGAGAAAAAATATCTTCTCTGGCATCTGGGAGACAGCAGGATCTACCGGCTGTCGAGCCGGCGGAAAAAGAAAATGGAGCTGATGACGACGGATCATGTGATGGGAACAAACTGTCTGACGAAATGTGTCGGAAGCTTCGGCTTTTTCCGGCCGGATTTTCGAATGGGAGAGATCCGGCGGGGAGAGGCCTTTCTGATCTGCAGCGATGGTTTCTGGCATCGGATGCGGGCGGAAGAAATGCGGGAAGCGCTGGAACCGGAGCTGATGACGGAAGAGCGGTGCGAAAGACGGCTTGGTGAAATCGGTGAGGCGGCGATGCGGCGCGGCGAGCGGGATAATTTGTCGGCGGTTTATATCTGGGCGCCCAGATGCGCGCCGGCCGTATCGGCATGTCCGGCAGGATGAAAAGGAAAGGGGGTATGGTTTCGGATGGAAAAAACGGGTGTCGTACTGTTGGAACGGTATGAGCTTTGTAAGAAGATCGGTGCAGGGGGAAGCGGCGCTGTTTATCTTGCGTGGGACAGGCATCTGGAACGTTTCGTGGCTGTTAAGGAAGAGCTGCGGACGGCGGAGACGGAAAGCTTCGCAAAGGACGGCGATTTTCTGCGCGAGGAAATGAAGATGCTGAAAGCGCTGCAGCATCCGATGCTGCCGGCGGTCTATGACTATTTCGGGGAAACGGAACAGTATCTTGTCATGGAATATATTCCGGGAGAAAGTTTACATAACTTTATTGAAAGAGAAGGGGCGGTACCGGAGGGACAGGCGTGTCAATGGGCATTGCAGCTGCTCAATCTGCTCTCTTATCTGCATGCGCGGAAGCCTCCGGTGATCTATCGGGATTTAAAGCCCGCCAATATCATCCTTTGCCCTGACGGGAAGCTGCGGGTAGTAGATTTTGGAGCGGCCAGGCAGGCATGCTATGACGGCCGCCGCCCGGAGCATCTGGCGGGAACTGCGGGCTACGCGGCGCCGGAGCAGCTGTGCGGGAAAGCGGATGAAAGAAGCGATCTTTATACACTTGGAGCGACATTGTATCATATGCTGACAGGACACGATCCGGGCAGACCGCCTTACGGACTCCGTCCGGTCAGGAGTATGCGGCCGGAGGTATCGCAGGAGCTGGAATGGATCGTCGCAAAATGTACCGGGGCGGAGCCTGTAAGACGCTATCAAACCGCGGAAGAGCTGCGGAAGGATTTGGAAAAACGGAAATTTTCCGGAAGAAAGTTCTTTTTCCGAAGATTCGGGAGCCGGAAACGGCATGTTCTCAGACGGATGGAGAAGAAGATCTGGCTGACGGAAAAAAGAAATGTTGGCCTGTTTACGGCCGGGATTCTGCTGTGCACATTTACCGCGCTCGTCTCCATACAGGCAATGGGAAGAGAGAAACCGCTGCCGGTCATCGTTTATAACAGACAGGGACAGAAAGTGGTCATTCGCTATGACAGCGTTTATACGCCGGATGGGAATCTGCTGTTGGAGCTGAAGCAGGAGCTTTTCGGGGAAGAGGGCATTCAGGAGCTTTCCGTCGGGCTGACGGACTGTGAGACCGGTAAACGGCGGGAGCGGATTTTTTACATACGGGGAGGAAGCGGCGGGGAAATGCAGAGCGGGGAGGAAATGGGAAAATAGCTTTTCTATTCACTTTATTTGTTGTAAAATAGTGTGAAGAGATTTCTTTTGAAATGAGAGCTGCAGGCCGACGGCATGGAGGCCGGCATGAGAAGAGAACGTGCCCGGCGCGCCGGGCAGAATGGAGAAACGGTATGTATCGGGATCATACGAAGAAAGTGATAATTGGAAACAGAGTGATCGGCGGAGGAAATCCGATTTTGATCCAGTCGATGACCAATACGAAAACAGAGGATGTGGAGGCGACGGTGGCGCAGATTCTGCGGCTTGAGCAGGCTGGCTGTGAGATCATCCGGGCGACGGTCCCGACGATGGAGGCCGCCGGAGCACTCGGAGAGATTAAGAGGCGGATTCATATTCCGCTTGTGGCGGACATTCATTTCGACTATAAAATGGCGGTGGCGGCGATCGAGAACGGTGCGGACAAGATCCGTATCAATCCGGGGAATATCGGAAGCAGGGAAAAGGTGGAGGCGGTCATTTCGGCGGCCAGAGAGCGGAATGTTCCGATCCGGGTAGGCGTCAACAGCGGTTCGCTGGAGAAGGAGCTGGTGGAGAAATATCAGGGCGTGACAGCGGAGGGAATCGTGGAAAGCGCTTTGGACAAAGTACATATGATCGAGGAGTTAGGATACGATAATCTGGTGATCAGCATCAAATCCTCCGATGTCATGATGTGTGTCAGAGCACATGAAATTCTGGCGCAGAAGACGAATTACCCGCTGCATGTGGGCATTACGGAGGCCGGAACTCTTTACAGCGGGAATATCAAGTCGGCGGCAGGACTCGGCATTATTCTGTATCAGGGTATCGGCGATACGGTTCGGGTTTCCTTAACGGGCGATCCGGTGGAGGAGATCAAATCGGCCAAACTGCTGGTTCGGACGCTTGGACTGCGCAGGGGCGGCATCGAGGTGGTATCCTGTCCGACCTGCGGCAGAACAAGGATCGATCTGATCGGTCTGGCCAATCAGGTGGAAACGATGGCTGCGGAATTTCCGCTCAATATCAAAGTGGCTGTCATGGGATGTGCCGTGAACGGGCCCGGAGAGGCGAAGGAAGCCGATATCGGCATCGCAGGGGGCGACGGAGAGGGGCTGCTTTTCAAGCATGGTGAAATCATAAGAAAGGTGCCCGAAGACCAGCTGCTTGCGGTACTGCGGGAAGAGCTCGAAAACTGGAAAGGATGAGCCGGATGGCCAAGAATTTTTTTGATGTGTTTCCGACACTGAAACTGGATAGCGGTATAAGAGATCTGTTTGCGTTAGTAAGCGTGGAGAAAGTTTCCGCTACCAAACGCAAGGATTTTCTGCGGATATATATTTCTTCGGACAGACTGATCCGGAAGGAGGATGTTTTTTTCGTCGAACGGGAGATGAAAAGGCAGTTCTTTCCGGGAGCATCCATGATCATCCGCATTTATGAGAAATTTCATCTTTCCTCGCAGTATACGCCGGAGAAGCTGATGGCTATTTACCGGGAAAGCATCTTACTGGAGCTTCGGGAGTATTCACCGGTAATCTATCACCTTTTTAAGAATGCGGATATCACTTTTCCGACACCCGACAAAGTTATGTTAACCATCGAGGATACGATTCTGGGAAAAGAGAAGGGCGAAGAGCTGGTACGGATTCTGGACAAAATCTATAACGAGCGCTGCGGATTCTCCATAGAGGTGCTGACAGCCTATAAGGAGCATAAAAGCACGAAGCACAGGGAAGAGGATGAAAAGAGGCTGGCCATGCAGATTGCGGAGATTTCCGCGCGGGCCGGAGGAGGACGGAACGTTCAGGAACAGGAAGATGCCGGAGCCGGGACAGACGGACCGGGAGGAAACGCTGCCGGCTCCGGTAACGGGGAAGCAGCGTCAGAAGCCGGCAGCAGGACGTCCGCATCGGCAGATGGAAGCGGAAAGAAGCCGGAAGGAAAGACCGCGGCATGGAACGGACCGGGAGCAGGCGGACCGGGCAGGGGCTTTCAGAAGGGCCGGGGCGCGGGAACGGATATGCGCCGGCAAGTGAAGCGTTCCGATAATCCGGATGTTTTGTATGGAAGAGATTTTGAAGAAGAAGCGATTCCGATGGAGGAGGTCATTGGAGAGATCGGCGATGTCGTTGTGCGGGGGAAGATTCTGAATTTTGATAAGCGCGATATTAAAAATGAAAGATCGATCCTGATTTACGATATTTCGGATTTTACCGACACCATGACGGTAAAGCTGTTTGTGGCAACGGAGCAGGCCGGAGAGATGACGGCGGAAATGAAACCGGGCGCTTTCGTAAAACTGAAGGGAACGGCCGTAATCGACAAATTTGATCATGAGCTGACCATCGGTTCTATTTATGGTGTCAAAAGGATTCCCGATTTTACGATTTCCCGTTCCGATACAGGCGTGCGCAAGCGGGTGGAACTGCATTGTCATACGAAGATGAGCGATATGGACGGCGTGTCCGAGGCCAAGGATATTGTAAAGCGGGCATATAAATGGGGCCATCCGGCGATTGCCATTACCGACCATGGGGTTTTACAGTCTTTTCCGGATGCCAATCATGTATGGGAGGACCTGTGGAAGGCAGAGAAGAATAAGAGAAAGGAAGCGGGAGAAGAAGACCCGGATAAACAGGACTTTTTCAAGGTTATTTACGGTGTGGAAGCCTATCTGGTAGATGATCTTCGGGAAATTGTCACCAACGGGAAGGGACATGATTTTCAGGGAGATTTCGTCGTATTTGATATCGAGACGACGGGAT
>ERZ779637.1185-NODE-1185-length-11664-cov-5.681712_pt1 | contig 11664 bp, 21 predicted proteins | sample MGYA00514196_ERZ779637 | MGnify/ENA primary metagenome ERZ779637 (study PRJEB29562, sample SAMEA4376700) | mouse gut metagenome | isolation source: Cecum | study: EMG produced TPA metagenomics assembly of the A DSS colitis mouse model was used to assess the... | reverse complement strand
GCATTGAGCGCTGACAGATATACGTTATAGCACTTACTGAAAAATTCGGGACAATTATATTCTACATACCGGAAGAAGCGGAAGAGAGGATAAAAGGGCGCGTTCAGGAATTACCGTATTCATTGAATGATTATTTGTTTTTCTTAATTGAATTTAAAGATTTTGAAAAAACATTGAAACCATATAAAGCATATGGATTGTCTATAAACGAAGCCGCCGTCGAGTTCAAAAAAATGATGATTAACTGCGGAATGTATGCACAGGACGCGGCCGGTTCACTGGCCGCTTTTGCCGCGGCATACGGAGAGAAGATCCAGGAGCCGGCGCCGGTTCCGAATAACTGGCTGAAAATACACGGCTTCCCTATGCGGAGAAAAGAAAGGGGGAAAAGAAAAAGTGAATAAATGGATCGGAAGCGGAAAAGTAACGGAAGAACCAGTTATCAGATATAACGGCGATAAAGCGTCCTTTGTTGCGTTTACCATGATGTGTAAACGGAACCGGAGAATAAAAGAAGGCGATCAACCGGTGGATTTTATTGATTGTGTATGCGTCGGACAGAACGCGAAGCTGGCCCAGGAATTTCTTCGCAAGGGAAAGAAAGTTGAAGTATGCGGCCCGTTACAATCCGGCCACTATGAAAAGAACGGCCGGAAAGTTTACACGAAGACGGTATTTGTCGAAGATTTATCTTTTGCAGAATCGAAGGCGGAAGAAGAAGCGCGTCTTCTGGCAGAGAAGGCCGCCCAGACGCCGGCGGAATCAGGATCCGGCTTTATGGATATTCCAGACGTTGACGACGGTTTACCGTTTCAATAGGGGGGCGCGGCTATGAATCAGAATGATATAAAATACAATGCTTCCGGCTATCGTGACAAAGTGGCGGAAACAGCAATCAGGAAGGCAGACCGGACGCCGCCGGAAATAACGGAACTTGTTGACGTGATTAAAAAGATTTCTGGCGCCTATGGCTATGACGTGGAAGGCCGGATCGCGTTCAGGTGTAAGAAAACAAATATGATTTACAAGTGAGGTCTGAAAAATGATGAAAACAATATGTATATGTGATCGTTGCAAGAAAGAATTTCCGGCTAAAAAGGCAAAACGAATTATTTTTGAAAGTTCTTTACCGGAAAAAGAAAATGCCGGTTCAAAAATAGTTGATATGATAATGACTTTGTTTCCCCTTCCGGTATCACGTGACTATTGCCCGGAATGTGTTTCTGAAATTAAAGAATTTATGAAAAAGAAAGAAGGCGTAAATGATGAAAACTGTATTGATAAGCATAAGGGCGAAATGGTGGAAACTGATTCTTTCGGGGAAAAAGACGGTGGAGATCAGGAAGACGGCGCCGGCGGAAATTGATTTCCCCTTCCGCGCGATCGTCTATGTTCCGAAGGTTGGAATCGTCGGTCTGTTTGACTGTGAAGGAATAACGCGGACGAATCTTTATGATTCCCTGGCGGAAAGAAGCTGTCTGACGGCTGAACAGATTTCAAAATATGCTGGCGGCGGTAAGGTTTGCGGCTGGCTGATTGAAAAGGGATCGCCGGTGGAATTTGACAATCCGCTTCCCGTTGAAACGTCCGGCCAGACGCGGCCGCCGCAAAGTTGGTGCTATATTCCGAATTACCGGGCGAACCTGGTATCGTATAGCTTCGACAATGAAACTTACGGTTGCACGTATGCAAACACGGCCGAAGCGCTGAAAGACGCCGCCGCGGATCTGAAAAGCTGGGCGCCTTATTATCAGACAGACGGAAAGAAAATATATGTCGGAACTTGTGAATTTTTCAAGCCTTGCCTTTCGGCGTGTGCCTTCGACGCGGTGGAATCCGTTATTTGCCAGGCAGACGACGAAGGCTTCGGAGAATGGGCCGACGATTACTTATCGGACGTAACAAAAGAACAGTATCAGGAGTTGGAAGAACAGCTTGACGCCGTGTTCAATGCGTGGATTGAAAAGAATGGCCTTCACGCTGGATTCTATAAGATAAATTCATATAGTGAATATTTGTTTGACAAGGCGGAAGGCGAATTTGTGACGCCTGAAATATATTATAGCCGCCGCGCAAAAAAAGAATTTTCGGGAAAGGGGAAAGAATGAAAAGCCAGGAAGAAAGAATCAAGGAATTTATGAAGGGTATGTCTGAAATGACAGAGAAAACCGGCATAACCTACGCCGTGGAAGCTGGCCGGAATATGGTCGTTTTCGATGTTTGGAACAATGATCCGGTTGAACTGGAAATCACGGTCGGAACGGAAGTTGTAAAGAAAGACGGGCGGACGTCAATCACAACTTTTGACCGGTCAAATGTAGATACATAAATGCTTCAGAAAGAAGGAAGAAATATGAATACCGATGTTATGTTTTCAAGTAAAACTGACGCCTGGGCCACGCCGAAGGCATTTTTCCGGGAACTGGACGAAGAATTTCATTTCAACCTTGATCCGTGTGCTGATGAATTTAATCATAAATGCGATAGATATTTCACCGTTAAAGAAAACGGCCTTTCGCAAGACTGGGGGGTTCTTCTGTTTTTTGCAATCCCCCTTATGGACGCGAAATAGGGAAGTGGGTTGAAAAAGCCTATCGCACGAATCAGGAACACGGGAATCTTGTTGTTATGTTATTACCGGCCCGGACAGATACGAAATGGTTCCATGAATTTATTTATCAAAAAGCGGAAGTCCGTTTTGTGCGCGGACGCCTGAAATTCGGCGATAGTAAAAACAGTGCGCCGTTCCCTTCGATGGTTGTCATTTACAAAAAGAAAGAAGGTGCTGACAATGGGAAAAGTAAAGGGGAAGAAAAAGAATAAGCGCCCGGAATACGTCGTTATATGCCGGGAGTTCAACCGGGACGCCGGCAGAATCGAAATATCCGTTATAGATTCCGGCGTTACGGATCACTTGTTAGATAATTTAATCAAAATGCACTTACGGGATCCGCACAAGCGGTATTTTCTGACATTGAAAAAAGATTATCAGGTTTACGGCGCCGTATGGAAGAAACAGATCGAAACAATGTCAATTAAAAATAACAAGCGAATTGTCGAACTGGGGATTGAACTTGAAAAAGATTAAAAAAGTCGTATTTTACGAATGTCCGGTATGCGGAAAAAGTTCTTCCGACAGAAAAGCGATAGAAAATCATTACAAAACGCACACAATCAGGTCGGAAGAAGTTTGTTATTGTAGCATATGCGGCGAAGGTTGGTATTCTAACGCCTGGGGCGCCGACAGGGCGGCAGAAATGGCGCGGAAGTGCTATCAAAAACACATTGACGAAGGGAATATCGAAGAAGTGGCGACACGGGCTTTCTTTCTGTCTGGCGGCGACTTCGGATACGTGAAAACCTTCGGGAAAGGAATAGAAGACAATGGAAAAAACTAATATAGAATGGGCGGATAGTACCTGGAATCCGGTCACTGGTTGCTATCATGGTTGTAAATATTGCTATGCGCGGCAGATCGCCGCAAGGTTCGGCGATTTTATGAGGATTGACGGTAACGACATAAAAACAATAAACGGCCCTGACGGCCAGATTTGCGTTGAAGTGGAGTATAAAACGGCGAATCCATATCCTGAAAAATTCACGCCGACATTTCATAAACACCGGCTTTCTGATTATGAAGGCAAAAGGGACGAAATATTTTTGTGTGTTCTATGGCGGATCTTTTTGGCGAATGGGTTCCTGATGAATGGATCAATCAAGTATTGACCGCTTGCAAAAATTTTTCACAACACAATTATTTGTTCCTGACAAAGAATCCGGGACGCTATAATCGAATCAAGAATCTTCCGCGGAAAGAAAATTTCTGGTTCGGAACAACAGTCACAAATAATTATGATTGGCAGACAAATGCGTTTTTATTATATAGAGCGCTTCCACACCATTATACATTTTTAAGTATTGAACCGATTCTTGAAGAAATTCGTATCGACGAACACATAAAATATTTTGATTGGGTTATCATCGGAGCCGAAACCGGCAGACATACCGGAAAAGTATTTCCTGAATGGGCGTGGATCAAGCATATTGTGATCCAGTGCAGAAAATATAAAATTCCGGTATTTATGAAAAATAGTCTAGCGGAAGTGTGGGGAGAACCATTGATTCAGGAGTTCCCGAAACCGTTAAAGAATGAAAGGAAATAGAGCATGAAAAAATATGACGATCAACTTTTGAAATTTGCAATCACAAATAATAAATTGAAAATGGAAATCAAATTGTCGGATCTGGTCTGGCTATTCAGAAATTCGCCTGATAACGTGGCAGACGACGGAGAACATGAATTTTGTCGCGTGAAAAAGGGAGAGAATCAGGCGTTTACAGAAGAATTTGTTCAAATGCTGATGGACGAAGCGCCGGAAAATGGAAATGATACACGCTGGGGATATATGTTTGAAAAAATATTCCAGGAATTACGGGAAAGCGGCGCGGATTTCTTGAAATATTATGATGATTAGGGGGGGAAGAATATGTCTGAATGGAACGAAACGTCGGCGTCTGATATTATTTTCGATATTATGAAGGCCAAAGAAGCGATCGCGGCCCAGCGGTTCTTTACAATGAACCGGAAGACAAAAGAAAAAGTGTTTAGGGGTTCGGCAGAGTATGACGAAATGATTGTTGAAAATGAAAGCGTCCCTGACGATCTGATTATTTCTTTTAATCCGTCCCCGTCGTGCGGTTCCGGGGCACCTGAATTTATAAAAGTTATAGACACGGCGGAAAAAGATTGTTCTTCGTTTGTGAGTTGCGCGGTGACGAATAAAGACAGGCTTCCGGCCGTTCAGGGACATTCAGGAAACCGGAAACAACGCCGCGCCGAAGAACGCGCCAGGCGCCGGGCAAAGAAAGGAAGAAAGCAGTTGACTTGACAAAAAATATTCTGTAAAATAAAAGAACGAACCGCTTTTCCAGCGGCCCGAATCTTCAACCTTTAATAATCATACCATATTCGCGGTATGATTGCAAGGGGAAGCTGGAAATATGGCGAAACCGGTTAAAACTGTCAAGGAAAGGAATCTTTTTGATGAAATTGACCTGAAAATCATGTTAATCAATGAACAGATCAAAAATCATCGCCGATCAATCGAAAAAGCGAAACGGGAATGTGGCTGGAATGGGCCTTCCGCGGTCGGCGGCGTCGATTACTCAAAAGAGCAGTCAAAAGGCGTTCATATTGCCTTTATTGACGGCTTGCGAATGATCGAACTGGACGAAAGGCGGATCCGGGAACTGGAAGAAGAACGAAAAGACCTTCGGAAAAGCAAAAAGCGGATCAAAAGGATTTATGAAAGCCTGGCCGGCTATGAATCCCAGGTTTACTATTACAGAATTATTCGGAAAATGACACAAGCGGCCGCGGCTGATGAAATGTCAATTTCTGTAAGGCAATTCCAGAGGATCGAAAGCGATATGAAGGAAAAGGGGCTGATCTGACGGGTTCAAAAATGAAAATTTTTTAATTCTAAAATTTTTCTAAAATTTGAACACGCATTTTTTCAAAAAAGCCTGATTTTATGCGGCTTTCAGGCGAATTTGAATGTCGTGTTTTATGTCGTGTTTTTGTCGTGAAATATGTCGTGGAAATGTCGTGTCAATATGTGTTATACTGGATATGCTGAAAAGTGTATGAAGAAGGACTTGAAAGGCGTCGCCGAAGGGCGGCGCTTTTTGTATGCCAGAAAGAAGGAATGATGAAATGATTAAAATTGCAGATTTTATCTTTAGAAACTGGCGGATTTTTGCCCTTGTTTATGCAATCGGCGGAACGGTTGTTTTCATTTTGTCGCTTGTGTTCATGCGCCTATTGGCAAAATGGGCCGATTATGACAAAGAAAATTTTCCTGATTTCGATTACGACTATCCCCCGGAAGGCTGGAAGAATACCGCAAGAGTGATAATTGTATCGCTTTTTCTTTCGGTTTTATGCGCCGTATTATGGCCGGTGATTCCGCTTGCATTTTTCGGAGTGCTATTTTTGACGGAAATCGCGGAGCGCTTCCCTTCGCTTATGGGACATTTAGTGGACGACGATTCAGAGGGGGACGAAAAAGGGGGTGTGCCTGATGAATACAGTCGAGCCGATCCGGGACATGGATCTTGTGATGGACGTCGCGGATTTCCTGAAAGCGAGGAATGACCGCGATTATTTAATGTTCATGTTCGGCATATATACGGGGCTTCGCATTTCGGACATTCTGAAATTCCGCGTCCGCGATGTGAAGGAAAAAGACGCCGTTTATATACGGGAAGAAAAAACGGGTAAGGAAAAACGCTTCCCGATAAATTCCGAATTAAAACCTATTATCCAGGAATTTATTCGTGGGAAAAAGGACTATGAATATTTGTTCAAGTCCCCGAATTTCCCGAATAAGCCTATCACCAGACAGCAAGCCTATAACATATTAAGCCAGGCGGCCTCCGCGTTTGGGCTGGATTCTATCGGCACTCACACATTACGGAAGACGTTCGGCTATCATATGTACCAGCAGACACACGACGCCGTGACTATCAAGGAAATACTGAATCATTCGGATATATCCGTCACGCTTCGCTATATAGGGATAAACCAGGACAATAAAGACAAGGCTATCAAGGGGCTATCATTCAGGAAGAAGGCCCACAAATAGCCTTGTCTTTATGTGTGTATATGCGCCTATGTATGGGCCGAAGAATGGGAAGCGCTTTCTTTCTTATGCCTTGTACTTGACACAATGAGCCTATGACAAATGATATATGTCACTTTCATTCGCACTTAATTGAAAGAAAACAGTCACGGCACGACTTGACACAATTACAAGATATGTCAAGAGAAGGAAGGCAAAGAGAGAGCCGCCAGGGCGAACGAACATTCGTAAGAAAATCGCCGCCGGCCGGGTAGGTTCTTCCGGCGCCCTGACAAGGCTTGCGGGTAAGCGAAGCCCAAAATCTGTCTAGCTACAAAGAAAAAAATATAAAAGTTGCCGTTTCCGCTTTTCCGGCCAGAAAGGAAGTGAGAGCATGGCGAAGGCTGACACGGATTCAACGAAGGTTACTGACATTGACAGCCTTACCGTTTCGGCGGCCGTCCTGGGGGGAATCTTCGGCGTGACAGATCGCCGCGTCCGCCAGATGGCGGAAGAAGGAATCATCGTTCGGGCCGCAAAGGGCCGCTATAACCTTGTTGAATCACTAAAGAATTACATACTGTCTTTAAAGCTGGCCGCCGAAGGCGCGACAATCGACGGGCCAGACGGAGAAATCGACATTGACGAAGAAAAGGCCCTTCACGAAAGAGTGAAGCGCCACATTTCAGAACTGAAACTTCAAACCATGAGAGGGGAACTTCACAAGGCGGAAGACGTCGAAAAGGTTATGTCCGATATGCTGTCCGCCTTTAAGACAAGGGTTATGAATATCCCGTCGAAGGTGGCGCCGATTCTGGAAGACCGCGACGCCGGCTATATCAAAGACCGGCTGACAAACGAAGTCGTCGAAGCGCTGAATGAGTTGAAGGACTACGATCCGAAGGCGTTCTATTCCGACGAATACGTCGAAGGGGAAGAAGATTATGAGGAATAAAAAAATTACGGTGGAAGAATCGCCGCTTGTTTCCCCTGATACCGTCGTCGTGAAAAAGCGTCATAAAGATTTAGGAATAGACTACAAAACAATTAAACTATTCCGGGATATTGCAAAAGTAGTTGCGCCGCCGCCGATTCTGACGGTTAGTCAATGGGCGGATCGTTATCGAAAATTGTCCGCTGAATCTTCGGCGGAACCGGGACAATGGAACACTGACCGGGCGCCGTATCAACGCGAAATCATGGACGCGATAAACGATCCAGAATGTGAAGAAATCGTGATAATGTCTTCGGCCCAGGTGGGGAAAACCGAACTTATATTGAATATCATCGGTTATTTTATAGCCTATGATCCGGCGCCGATGTTAGTTGTTCAACCGACAGTCAAACCGATGGCGGAAGATTTTTCAAAAGATAGGTTGTCGCCGATGATCCGCGACACGCCGTCATTGAACGGGAAAGTCCGGGACGTAAAGTCGCGCACTTCCGGGAATACGATTCTTCACAAGACATTTCCTGGCGGTCATATAACGCTTGCCGGCGCAAATTCGCCGTCAAGCCTTGCGTCAAGGCCCGTCCGAATCGTGCTTATGGACGAAATAGACCGCTATCCGGCCAGCGCCGGAAGCGAAGGAAATCCGATAAAACTTGTTGAAAAGAGGACAACGGCCTTCTGGAACCGGAAGAAGATAAAAGTATCGACGCCGACGATCAAAGGAATAAGCCAGGTTGAAAAAGAATTTGAATCAGGTTCACAAGAAGAATGGTGTGTTCCTTGTCCGGTATGCGGAAAGTATCAACCGTATGAATGGCCGCGGATCCACTTTTCAGACGTGACAATGGAATGTAAATTTTGCGGCGAACATATCCCGGAAATTGACTGGAAACAGCAGACCGGGAAATATATCGCAAAATTCCCGGAGCGCCGCCGGAAGCGTTCTTTTCACCTGAACGAATTAGCGTCGCCCTGGAAACACTGGGAAGAAATTATCCGGGAATTTAAGGAAGCCCAGCATGAACTAAAGGTAAACGGCGATATTAACAAAATGAAAACGTGGATCAATACCACGCTTGGCGAAACATGGGAAGAACGCGGAGCCAGCGCGGACGATGATTCATTGATAGGCCGCCGCGAAAAATACGAAGCGGAGATCCCCGACGGCGTTCTTCTTCTGACGGCCGGCGTTGACGTTCAGGACGATCGCTTCGAGATAGAAATAACCGGCTGGGGCCGCGGTTATGAATCGTGGGGCGTCCGGTATGATAAGATTTTCGGCGATATGGAAAAAGACGAAACCTGGGACAAACTAGAAGAATACCTTGACCGGGAATTATACTTTGCGTCCGGTTCCGGCCTTCTGATTGCTTGTACTTGCATAGATACCGGCGGCCACTATACGACGGAATGTTATAAGTGGCTGAAAAAAATGGAAGCGAAGAATAAAAAAATTTACGGTATAAAGGGAATGGGCGGCCCTGGGATTCCTTTAATACATAAAGTTTCAAAGAATAATGAATACAAAGTGAAAATCTTTATCCTGGGCGTGGATTCAGGAAAAGAAATTCTTATGACGCGGTTAAAAATCGAAGAAGAAGGCCCTGGATATTGCCACTTTCCGAGCAATTCCGAATTGGGATATAACGAAACTTATATCAAGGGGCTAAACAGCGAACAGCGCGTCGTTGAATTGAAGGACGGGCGGCCCGTGATTAAGTGGAAAAAGAAGGCTGGAACCAGAAACGAACCGCTGGATCTTCGGAATTATTCGACGGCCGCGGCGGAAATCCTTCGTCCGAACTTTGAAATCCTGGAAAAGAAGGTAAAAGCCGGGATAAATTACATGAAAAAAGCGCCGGCGAAGACCGGGAAGAAAAGAAAAACCGGGGCAGTAAGCCGCGGAGTTCAACTATAAGGCGGTGATAATATGGGAAAATTGCAGAAAGAACGCCTGGAAAGATATAAAAAGCGGCTTGAAATGTATTATGAAGCCGAAGAAGCCGTCCTTCTGAATCAGGAATACACGATCGGCACAAAGAGCCTGAAACGGGCCGATTTGTCTACCATACGGGCGGCAATTAAGGAACTGGAAGGGCAGATCGAAGCGCTGGAAAGTACCGGCGGAAAAAACAAGGCGGCGCGATTTCTTCCGCGTGACATTTAGAAAGGCGGTGAAGAAAATTGAATATCATAGACAAGTTTGTCGAAGCCGTCAATCCTTCGGCCGCCTTGCGGCGTCAAAATGACCGAATCAAGCTGGAACTGATCCGGTCATTTAAAAATTCCGGGTATGATGAAAGCGGCGCGTCCAGGAATAAAAATTCCATGCGTGGCTGGCTGGCGTCGAGTAAATCCCCACAAGAAGACATAGACCGGAATATTCCGATCCTTCGGCAGAGATCCAGAAGTCTTTATATGTCGGCGCCGCTTGCAGTATCGGCAATAAAGACGAATCGAACAAATATTGTCGGTGAAGGGTTGCGGCTGAAAAGCACAATCGACGCGGCCTTCCTGAGAATGACGCCAGAAGCGGCGGCAGAGTGGCAACGCAACACGGAACGCGAATTTGAGTTATGGGCGGATTCAAAATTTTGTGATTCAACACGGGTTAATAATTTTTATGAGATCCAGCAAGTCGCGTGTCTGTCCTGGCTGATGAACGGCGACGCTTGCGCCCTTGTGGAGTATGAACGGCCGACGCCGGCGTTCCCTTATGGCTTGCGCGTCCACCTGATAGAAGCTGACCGCGTATCAACGCCGCACACAAGCGGAACGGCGGTCAATCTGTACGCGACGGAAAGCACGACGGGGAACCGAATATTTAACGGCGTTGAAGTGACGGACGCCGGGCGCGTGGTCGCGTATCATATTTGTTCTACATATCCGAACAGCCAGCTTCGGGCGGCGAAAAAGTGGCAGAGGGTGAAAGCCTTCGGGGATAAGACGGGAACGCCGAACGTTTTAATGATTTTTGAAGCGGAACGCGCGGAACAATACAGAGGGGTTCCGTATCTGGCGCCGGTGATTGAATCATTAAAACAGCTTACAAGATACAGTGAAGCCGAAATGATGGCGGCCGTTATCAATGGTTTTTTCACTGTATTTATCACTTCCGAAGGAAACACCGGAGAAATGGGCTTTACCGGGGTTCTGGACGACGAAGACCGCGTTTCTGACGATGATCTTAATTATGAATTAGGCCCTGGAATGGTTAATGTCTTAAAGCCTGGGGAAAAGATTGATATTGCAGACGCGAAGCGGCCTTCTAGCAATTTTGACGCCTTCACAACAGCGCTTGCAAAGTATGTCGGCGCCGCGCTGGAAATACCGGTCGAATTACTGATAAAATCGTTCAATTCCAGTTATTCGGCGTCACGCGCCGCCCTTCTGGAAGCGTGGAAGGCTTTCAGAATGAAAAGAAAATGGCTGGCCGCTGATTTCTGTCAACCGCTTTATGAAATATTTCTGACGGAAGCGATCGCAAACGGAAGAATTAAGGCGCCGGGATTCTTTTTAGATCCGGCGATTAAGAAAGCGTATTGCCGCGCCCAGTGGAACGGGCCGGCGCCTGGTATGCTGGATCCGGTGAAGGAAGCAACCGCGGCAGAAAAGAGAATCGCGATCGGAGTATCAACGCGCCAGCGCGAATCTATCGAAATGACGGGGACGGATTTTGACGCGAACGTCGCCCAGCTTGCCAGGGAAAATCAGCTAATGAAAGAAGCCGGACTTGTTTCGGCCGCCGCGCCGCCTGGGAGCGCGGAAGAAAACAAGGAAAAGGAGAGTGAAAAACCCGATGAAGAAGAATACAAGGATCCTGAATCAGACGGCGACACCGACGGCGCCGAAGAATCAGAGGATCAATAAATTCTGGAATTTCATCAATAAAGACGATGAAACGGCAGAATTACAGCTTTTCGGCGAAATATCCAGTGAAGAAAGTTGGTGGAATGAAGATTGTGTTACATACCGCGACTTTATCGCCGAATTGAACGCATTAGGGGAAAAGAAGAATATAAACGTCCTGATTCAGTCCGGCGGCGGTGATGTTTTCGCGGCAAATGCGATATATAACGCGCTGATTCT
>ERZ779637.1184-NODE-1184-length-11668-cov-28.367864_pt1 | contig 11668 bp, 15 predicted proteins | sample MGYA00514196_ERZ779637 | MGnify/ENA primary metagenome ERZ779637 (study PRJEB29562, sample SAMEA4376700) | mouse gut metagenome | isolation source: Cecum | study: EMG produced TPA metagenomics assembly of the A DSS colitis mouse model was used to assess the... | reverse complement strand
TGGCCCCAGATGTTACAATAAGGTTCATAAGAACTGTAGCTATGGTCACTGCTCCGCAACTCCAGCAAAGTGATTTTTGTCATAAAAAAGTCCTCACTTTCATAGTTGTTTTTAATAAAATTATCTGCCATACTTACGCTTCACTTCCTCTTTGCTCGGAAGGCTGCTTTCTATAATAATCTTGTTTTCCCCTGCCACCATAGCCGCAACCTGTTCCGTGCCGTCCGTATGCAGGAGTTCATCTGCTGACTGTCCGGCTTCCTCTATCTGCCTCTGCTTGTCTGCCGCATTTGCACCCTCAATCAGCCGCCGGATCTCCGGTCTGTGCTTCCTGCGGTAGGCTTTCTGGTATTCCCTGCTGTACTGGCGGCGTTTCCGTTTCTTTTCTTCCTCCGCCATTTCTTCCTCCGAAAGTTCCTGCGCCGGAAGCTCCACCTTCCCGATATAATTTAAGAAAATCTCAATCTCCTGCATACGGTCGCCGTCCGTTTCTTCTATCTTGTGTACCAACACTTTGTCCACAAATTCATTGACGATGGCAGGCGTAAGCTCCTGAATGTCGGTGTACTTATGGACAAGGGAGAGAAATTCTTCCGTCCTGTCCGTATCATCTTCAAACTGTGTGAGTTTTTCTCTGATTTCCTCCATAACGATTTCAATCTCCTGCTGTTCCTTCTCATAATCAGAAGAAAGCATCTCATACCGTCTGTACGGCAGCTTCCCCATTGCATTGTCCTCATACACCTTTTTAATCAGTAAGTCAAGGTCTGCAAAGCGCTTCTCTTTTTTCGCAAGGTCTGTTTTCAGCTTTTTCACTTCGCCTTTGGCCCTGACCTCTGATGCACTCCGCATACTTTTTATAAATGCCGCCTCGTCCATGTGGACGCTTTTTAAGGCATATCGTATCGTTTCAAGGATAAGCTGCTTTACCGTGTCCTCTTTTATAGAATGGGAACAGCAAACCTGTTTATACTTTTTTCTGCTGCTGTTATAGGTGCTGCAATTAAAACCTGCGGATGTGTGCTAGACTTCCCCGTTCGGAATCCCGCGCCAGTCCCTGCCCGCCCTTGTCGTGCTTCTGCGGTAGTGCATCTTCCCGCCGCAATCCGCACAGTAGAGCTTTCCGGTCAGCAGGCTTCCTTCCCCGCTGGTATCCACTCTCCGCACCGTCTTTCTTAATTCCTGCACCAGATACCAAGTCCTGCGGTCTATGATTGGTTCATGGGTATCCTGAAAAATAAGGATGTCCTCACTGCTGTTTTTAACCGCTTTCTTATCTTTGTAGGATTCCTTATGGCTGCGGAAGTTCACTGTGTCGCCCATATATTTCGGTCTTTCCAGTATCCGCACAACCGATCCGCCCGTCCAGTTATAGGGAGTTTCAAAATCGCACATGGTTTTGAAATTCCCCCTCTGTCTTGTCGCCTGATAATAGGACGGTTTCTCAATCTTTTCCTCTGTAAGCCGTTTTGCAATCTGGTACGGTCCCATGCCCTCCACGGTCAGACGGAAAATCTTTTTCACAACCTCCGCCGCTTCTTCATCCACAAGCCAGAGGTTTTTATCATCAGGGCTTTTCACATATCCGTATGGCGGATTGCTTGTGATTGGTTTTCCCTCTTTCCCTTTTGCCCGCAAAACTGCGGTAATCTTCCTGCTGCAGTCGCGCAGATACCATTCGTTCATGATATTCAAAAAAGGGGCGAATTCACTGCTGGTGTTGTTGTCACTGTCAACACCATTGGAAACAGCAATAAAACGGACGCCCTTTTCCCGGAAGAATACCTCCGTGTAGAATCCTACCTGAAGGTAATCCCTCCCCACACGGCTCATGTCCTTTACTATGACTGTGCCGATGTCGCCGTTTTCAATCCGGCTTAACATCTGCTTCCATCCCGGTCTTTCAAAACTGCCGCCGGAAAATCCGTCATCCGTAAAATGCACCGTGTTCGTGTACCCGTTATTTTTTGCATAATCCTCCAGCATCTTTTTCTGGTTGACTATGCTGTTGCTGTCCCCCGCAAGATCATCGTCCCTTGAGAGCCGCTCATAAAGAGCTGTTATTCTGTTGTCACCAGCCGTCCTGTTGTTCATTCCGAACTCCTTTCCGGCGGCTGGCTCATCTGTGGTGAATCCATCTTAACATAACTTTCTGCGCCTGTCACCATTTCATTCAAAATTAACCGTGGAATTTTTTTATCCAGCGTGTCGGCATATCCTGAACCCGTATACACCCTGACCTTAAAAAGCGTCCCGCCAATCCGGCGGCAAAAAAAGCCAGCCGCAGAAGGGCTGGACTTCGCCATATCGTTATTCAATTTTACTGCCTCCATTAGCAATCCTTTCTTGCGCTTCACGCACATTTCACTTATAATTGTTCGTGGAACTGTTAAATTCTCTGACTTCCGCACATAGTAACCGGATTTCTATTTTATCCATCCCCCATAGTCCGTTCTCCTTTCGTGTAATTGATTTTTGATTGAAAAGAATTACTCTTTCACTAATAGGAGAAAAACGGCTATACACTGAACTCCCGACATTCAGGGAGCAGAATTTCATAACGGAAGCGGATGGGGATATGCTCCACCGTGAAGCCCGCGCACTTGCAATCCGGCGTATTGAGGAAAGCGCAAGGACGGAAGCCGACTTTGAAAATGTACTGTACTGGTGGGATAAACTGGACGCAAACAGGGAACGGAAAGAAAGAGACCATGAGACAGGACGCTCCGCTGTTCCTCTGGAATGGGGCGCATACGAATTGTACCTTTCCGACAGCCCTTCCTATGACATGATTTTAAGAAGGCTCATGCTTGCGGGCGATTTTCTTGATGTCATATTTGACCATCCCGAAACAATACACGAACTTGTCACGGATGCGGATTTATCAAAAATATTGAAGGAACTAAAGCAACATCTCAAAAATATGCTCTATTATCTGTTTTTGCGTAATTATTCCACAACAGAGTATGCGGACAGTATCGGACAGTCTGACCGGAATATCAGGGGTATTCGGGAAACTGCTCTGAAAAAGATACGGAAACTTTATACTGACGTACTTACATACCGAAAAGAAAACAGCCTGCCTATGACGATTGATGAAAAATATTTCTTTGAAAACGGAGTACGGAAGAAAAAGGGAAGATAAATGTATCCCGACAGAAAACCGCAAACAGCTTGACCGATAATAAGTAACCATTTATAATATAGAAGATATTACATCAGATGATGTGGCAGGATTGATGGATTGGAGCAGATTTTTTATGAAGAATTTATTTGAACATACCAGCGCACCGTGGATTCGGTACAGCAGTTATGAATATAAGACAGGCAGTGACGATATTCTCTACATAACGGTTTCCAAAGATGCAAAACCTGAAATGTACCATCCTATGCAGAAAGCGGAGCAGCTCGTCATTGATGCCATAAATGTCGGACTTACCGCCATGCACAAAGTGCCGGAAGAAAAATTGAAGGAAGCCGTACTTGGTTTTATCAAAAAATATGGTTTTCTCGGCTTTATGACCGCCCTGCCGACAACTGCGGACTTTATAACCTATGAATCGGTGTATCTTCCCAAAAATCACTTTATAAAGGAAGAATCCCTCCCTACAGAGGACTATCTCGCCTATTTCTATCCTTTTGACAAGCCGGATTTCAGAAAAAACGGTGTGGAGTCGGGATGGTCTGTGACTGACCGTGAGGGCATTGCGATCACGATGGCTATGGGGAATGCGCCGCAGGCTGTGGCGATGGGATTGCAGAAGGAATATGCGGAAAGATACGACTGGCTTGTAAAGGAATTTACCGACTGGGCGTTTACCTTTATGACAAGTTTCCTTTATTACATGGATTATGATACGATTGATGAACAGACGCGCAGCCTGTACCGTCAGGGCATTTCCGCTTTCGGCGGCATATCCCCGACTTACCGGATCGCGCTTAAAAAGGATTCGCCCGTCATCGTATGGGATTTCCATTCACTGCTAATCATGGTGCAGATGTGCTTCTCCTTCATGCTCACGGATAAGGACAGTGATATGCGTATGTGCAAACATTGTAAAAAAGCCTTTGTCGCAAGCAGGAAGGGGAATGAGTTTTGCAGCCAGAAGTGCAAGAACCAGTTTAATGTCTACAAATCAAGGGAAAAGAAGAAAGGAAACAAAAGAGATGATTGAAAACAGGAATGTAAATATCATAACCGATGCGGACGGTAAAAAGCTGGTCTTGATTAACGATATCCGTTTCAAGGGCAAACGTCAGATTGACTGGAATGATGTAAAGCAGTATCTCGAAGGATATGTCGGGGACTATTACGAAATCGCTGAAAATGCCGAACATATTTTTATCGGGAGTGAACTGCCGGAAGAATACACAGAATCAGAGAGCCGTAAAAGCCTTATGGGAGCAAATGCAAAAGCGAAAGCAAATGCCGCCACTGCGATACCGGAACTGATACAGATAGCATCTAATCCAGCTTTTGAAGAAAACCGCAAGGAAAAACACAATAAAAATGCAAAATACGGCTGGTACAGGTATGATGTCCGTTTTGCCCTCCCGGTCTATGAGGAAAATGTGCTTGTAAGATACAACATCTTCCATGCCCGTCTTTTGATTAACCATGCTGAAAATGGCAGGAAATATCTATATGATATCTTGGCAATAAAAAAAGAAACGAGCAAGCCGTAGCAAGATGTACGGTGAAAACCCATTTCTTACTGTCGATAATAAGCCATTTCTTCCGTCCTGTCAATCCCCAATTTGGATTTTTTCAAAATACTGCTATTGGCATTTTAATGCAATGGGGGAACTTTGTTCCCCTTGACCACTCCATTGCAGGAGATGCAGATGATGTCAAGACCGCCGCAGGCGAGGCGGAGCCGGTGTCTTAACATCATCTGCATCTCCTGCTACAAAACACGGAACCGCCACAATATTAAAGGGAATATATCAGATCGTGCAACACAACCTCCTCCGCCCTGCTCCTGATGCTGTTCATCTTCTGAAGCCAGCCGAGCCAGTCATCGGACTTTAGCTGTTCGGTTACGCCCTCTTTCCCTGCCATCTGCCCCACAAGCCTGTCCATCATCGCATTGCATTCTTCATCAATTTCGCAAGATGCTTCCATAAGGTTTCTGACAAAATCATATACGAATAAATGCCCCCGTGATTCTCCTTCAAAAACCGCTGCCTCATTCTTCCATACTTTCCGATATGGTATTCTGTTGTATCCGAAAGTTTGAGGTCGGGAATCAGATAGTCCCCTTCCCAATGATATGTAATTTCCATATACAACCGCCTTTCTTTGTGCTAAACTGTTTACAGATACGAATAAAAAGAGTTATCACCCACTTTCTTTATCACAACATCTGCAATTTTCCATTCACCACAAATGAGCCAGCCGCATATGTTGTATTTTAGCAGATACACATTTCCGCTAAAATACAGCGTTTCTCGGAAATGTTTACATCTACAGTTCACAACATATCACATCACATCACTTGTGGGGGCAGCTTTTGTCATCCAATTTTTTAATGCCACATCACTTACACGCGGTTCTACCTTATTTTTTTGAAACTGTTTGCGCAGAAAATCAATTTTACAGTCAACGCTGTCAATATCTCTGTTATATCCAAGTTCAACCAATCTATTATTAATGCCTTCTGGAAATAACATCTCCTGATTCAAAAACTCCATCTCTTCTATTCCTGAAAGTTCCTCCGCACCATTCTTTTGCAAAGTTTAGTTTATTTCTGAGGCAATATATAATTGTTTAATGAAGCTCAACAAACATTACGCTGCCGTCAGCTTCTTAAATTACCTTTTGACGTCCAAGTCAAATTATATCATTGTAGGCTTTCCTCTTTAAGAATGCCAAAATGCAGGCAGACATCACAATTTCTTCACCAGAAGCACATGTCTCTCCCTATCAAGCACTGTCTCCCCTGCCAATACAAACCCAAGCCTTTCACACAATTGCAGCGACCTCTCATTCCCCGGCTGTACGAGCGCCTGCACCCGCTCCATCAAAAGTTCGTCCCGCGCGTATGCAAGAATCGCGCCGCACACCTCGTACGCGTACCCCCGCCCCTGCCACGGCACGCCGAACACAAAGCCAAGCTCCGGCAAGTTATACCCTTCCCGCCAGCTGATGCCCGCCCTGCCAATCACCTCGCCGCTCTGCCGCTCAAGCACCGTCCACATGCCGTACCCGTAAAAGGCATACACCTTTTCTATATAGTCTTTTGTATAGGCGATCTCCTCGTCCCTGTCCGCAAAAAGATTTTCCGTGTATGCAGTAATCGAAGGCTCCGCATAAATTCGGTAAAAACTGTCCACATCCTCCACCGTCGTCTCCCGCACAATGCATCGTTCTGTGTTGAGAATTTTCCAAGGCAGCCCGGCAAGACGGCGGTATGCCAGCTCAAAAGACTCCTCGTCCATCTCCTCCAGCTTTTCCACCGCATAGAGCGCGCCAGGAAAGGATGTTCCCCGATTGTGATCGTGCAGATAGGGCAGCACATAGCAGCCTTTCTCTTTCAGCGCTGTGTAAACCTGCACCTGATCTGCAATATATATTGTCTTCTCCTGATCTGCACCGGCTATACTGTCACCACACCGCTTCTCATGCGCGTCAACGATACATTTTTCACATCCACGCAGACCACTTACCCTGATTCCATGAGCAGCCAGATCAGCCAGCACAGACTCCATTCTTCCGTTCAATGCGTCCGCAGTCCCTTTATCCAATTGAAAACAGATTTCTCTCAGCATAAAACAGCCTTCTCGTACCAGTTTTTGACTTATACGACTTTCTATGGTATTTTGTTTAATAGAATTTAAGTTTACTATCAATCTTGCAATTAGGAAAGGAAATTTTATATGGCACAAAATCCAATCGTAACTTTTACCATGGCAAACGGTGACGTCATCAAGGCGGAATTGTACCCCGAAATCGCACCCATTTCCGTCAACAACTTTATCAGCCTGATTCAGAAAAACTTCTATGACGAACTGATCTTCCACCGGGTTATCAAGGGCTTTATGATCCAGGGCGGCGACCCGGAGGGCACCGGCATGGGCGGCCCCGGCTATTCCATCAAGGGCGAATTCAGGCAGAACGGCTTTGAAAATGACTTAAAACACACGGAGGGCGTCCTCTCCATGGCGAGAAGTATGCAGCCCGATTCCGCAGGCAGCCAGTTTTTCATTATGCATAAGACAAGCCCGCATCTGGACGGCGCTTATGCAGCGTTTGGGAAAGTGATCGAAGGTATGGAAGTGGTGAATCGGATCGCTGAGACAGCCACCGATTATGAGGACAGACCGCTGGAAGATCAGGTAATGCAGACGGTTACTGTCGATACTTTCGGAGTGGATTATCCGGAACCGGAGAAGCTCTGAGGCTTCTCCAAAAAAGTATTATTCGGTACTGTTCAGCACGGTTTTTATAAAATTTTTAGGTTTCCAGACAGATCATCCAATGCTTGTTTTTTCTTTTCCTCCGTAGCTTTGGCATAGATATCCATCGTTATGGAGATGTTCGCATGACCCATTATCTCCTGAATGACTTTGACGTTTGTTTCGTTTTCGCAAAACCGTGTGCAAAACGTATGACGAAAAACGTGGCAACTGAAATGAGGGATGATAATGGGTTCTCTGCTTTCTTCCTGAGCTTTTTGCTCTTCCTCTTTGTTGCACCATCTTGTTATTGTGTCGATTGCCCTGTTAATTGCCGAAGATAAATCGTTAAGAGAGGTTTAAGGACGTTTGCTACACTTAAGAAACATTTCACCACAAATAGGTTGTTTAAATGATTTAGACAAACTATAATTTCTGTTATGTCTATAGATAACAAGGAGGTATTTATGAAACTAAAGAAAGTAATGATATTACTCGGTACTGTCTGTATATTGAATACAATGGTTACAGGATGTGGTTCCGGTTCTATTGCTAAGACAGAAGAAAACCAGACAGACGAAGCATTATTAGAGGAATTAAATGATGCGCCGTCAAAAGAGATTGATGGAAACACGGATGGACTGCAGGAAAATACAGCAGGTAAATGGCAGGTACTAGAGCCGGATGTCGCTGCTGCTGTTGATGCGGATTTTCTGGGTAAGGTCTGGAAGATTGAAGAAGACTCATTTTTCATTGCCGAAAAGAAAGTAAAAATTCTTGATGACGGTTCCTTATCATACAGTTCTCCAAGCTCCAATGCCGATCTCCCTGATTCTCAGTTGATTCATGTGATTTTGGAAGATGATACCCGTTTTTATTTAAAAACCACTGATGGAAATGGAGAAAGCTATGAGGACACAAAGGCTGAATTTCAGGACTTGAAGGTACATATGTCTGTTGAAATGAAGGGCAGCTTTAAAAATGATAAATTTTATGCCAAGGAAATACGATTCTTTTAGAAAGTGATGGGAAAGATTATGAAAAGGAAATTGATACTGATGTTTATGATAGCTTTAACTATGGGGATGATCGGATGCTCATCGGAACCAAAAAAGGATGAAATATCTGTGGAGAATGATTCCCCGAAAGAAACGGTTCAGGAAGAAGTAGCAGATGTAAAAACTGTAGATGCAAAAACTACAGAAACAGAAGCAAAAGTTACAGAATCGTCAAAGTCAGAGATTACAGAAGAAACCAAAAAAACCACTTCGGAAGCCGAAGAAATTCCGCTCGAAGAAATCCCGGTCGAAGAAATCCCAGCGGGCGATCCCATAGCAGGAATTATTGAAAAGTATGAAGAAAACATACTTACACTCAGGACTCCGGAGGACGATATGCTCTATTATTTTTTTACGGAAAATGCCCCGATATTAGAAGGGTATTCCACGGAAAGTGCTCATGAGGCAAAAGGAGGTTCCACGATTGCCGTGGGCGATAAAGCGGAGATCAGTTACCGGGGGACACTTGACGATGAAGAACATCCAACTCAAGCTGTTAGAATTGTAATAATCACAGGTGAATAATTTTGCAAGGGCCACACCGTTATGTGCAACCACCATTTACGCAACAAGGAGCTTTCCTTAAAGGCAAAGGGGCTGTTGACGCAAGCTGACCGCCGAGAGGAAAACGCTCAATCAGCGGTATCTTGCATTGAAAGAGGAAGTGAAAGAAGCGGAGAAAATCAGAAAGAGCGTTTACAGTATCTTGCGGCAGGAACAGCGGGAACAACAGCCCCACAGAAAACAGGATATGGAGAGATAACAGACAAGGCGGCGGATAATCACCGCCGCCCTATTTTGGACTTTCATTTACCAGTCTTTTTTGAGGAACCTATACACAGCGGAATCAGCTGTCGGAGCTGACTCGTTGCACTTCAAAAAATACACCATCCCACGGAATAATCAGAGTGTTTTCGTCTTTTATATAAAAAGTATCACCAATGCCGCTTGCATTTTCTATAGCCACTACCTGAATAGAATCTTTGGAAATTCCCAGCGTTTCCAGACTAGTGCCTTGATAGATGGATGAAAAATCATCTGCGGTCAGAATGCTTTCGATATATTGGGGGGAATCCAGACGGTGTTGGTCATCATATATGGCATAATCTTTAAAAATTTTCAAAACGGGTTCCCACCAGTGCAGAGCAATCTTCCTCTGACATGGCACTGTAGGCGCCAAAAGTTGATGAAGTTATCTGCCATGCTCCCAAATAAGAGGGTGAAGAAGATGATACATCTGGGGATGGGGCTATAGTTTCAGCTTCCACTTTTTCGGGGACAGACTGAGCGCTGGGGGAAAATTGGGATTGGTTGTCCTCAGCTTGTGAGGGCTGTTCCATGTCGGGTTGTTCCGGCACAGACTGATTTTGAGTTTCCTGCCTAGATTCTTCCTGTGCCGGTTCTTCCTGGGCAGGACTTTCTATTGGAATCGGTTCTGTAACAGGAAGTGTTGACTGTTGCTGGCTGTCACTTCCGCATCCTGTTATGGTACAGGTTAATAGCAGTATAAAGCCAGTCAGTAAAACGATAGTTTTTCTACCTATGGCAGACAGAGGGGATTTTAACGAAAATTCTTTTTGAAATAATTCATTTGTTTGTTTCATTTGTTGTTACTCCTTTCATACCTATAAGTTTTTTAGGCGTTTGCGAAACGCCAGAATCCGCATAAATACGGGATTCTTTTTGTTACAAAATAAATCAATTTTTTATCGGACTTACAATCCATGTTCGATCATCTTGTTGACCTGACCGAACCGGTCTGCCATTGTATTGATACGCAGAAAGCTTCCATGCTTCTCTTTGACACATCCGCTATTGAGGCATGGGTTACATATATTACGTGTTTTGTTTTCCACGCCTGTCGGAACCATTTCAATGATATCCCCCAGCTACAGCCCCACATCGCATTCTATTTGTTCCCGATTAAACCTTGTGCAAGCTGCACAATACCATATCTCGCGTTTTTCACCATAATCACCTCCCATATGCCCCAGATATGGTTTAGGACATGTTTTTCGCAATATTCCTTATTCCATTTTTCTACATCATATTTTAAAATTCTTTTTGCAAATTTTCTTTTTCTGTGATATATCTGTTTTAGAAAAGTTTAACGTCCTATGCTTATATTCATTTCATTCGGAATCCGTTTTATCATTCCATGATCCCGCAGTTCTTCGGGGCACTGCTCCGTCATTATTATCTGAGAAAGGAAAACACATCTATGAAACATTCTTCACACAGCGAAAACAATTATTCTGCACTTTCTTTTGTCCCGGATCATCAGACTATGTCAGACGCGCCGCCCATCAATAACTATACGTTTTGGAATGCCAGCGGTCAGATTCCCTACAACATGACCAATGACTACATGTTCCGTGCTGTCTTACAGTCCAACAACCGCGTACTCCGCGGTCTGATCTGCTCCCTCCTGCATCTCTCCGAGCAAAAAGTCATATCCGTGGAAATCACAAATCCCATTATACTGGGAGAAACGGTGACCGATAAGGAATTTCGTCTGGATATCAATGTCAATCTGAACAATCGCACCCTGATCAATCTTGAAATGCAGATTGCCAATAAACTGAACTGGCGGGAACGGTCGGTCATGTATCTTTGCCGTTCCTTTGACCATCTGAGCCATGGACAGAATTATTCGGAGGCAAAGTCCGCCATACATATCGGATTTCTGGACTATACCCTGTTTAAGGAACGGCCGGAATTTTATGCGTCCTATAAACTGATAAACGTCAAAAATCGTCAAAAATATAGTGACAGCCTGACCTTAAATGTGGTAGACTTATCTCGGATAGATCTGGCGACAGAGGAAGACAAAAAGTATCATATTCACGAATGGGCACTGCTCTTTAAATCCACTACATGGGAGGAGATCAAAATGCTGGCATCCAAGGATGAATATTTGCAAGAAGCGTCTGAAACCATGTTCCGCATGAGCGCGGACGATCTGGTGCGCAAAAGGTGCCGTGACCGCGAGGAATATTATCAGGACCTGCGTAATTATGAAAGAAAAATTGAGTTAGATCAGATCGAACACGAACAGGATATTCTCAGTTACAAGCAGAAGATTGAGCAGGACCGTTTGGAACACGAACAGGATATTCGCAGTTACGAACAGAAGATTGAGCAGAACCGCTTGGAGCACGAACAGGATATTCGCAGTTACGAACAGAAGATTGAGCAGGACCGTTTGGAAC
>ERZ779637.1183-NODE-1183-length-11678-cov-7.129140_pt1 | contig 11678 bp, 11 predicted proteins | sample MGYA00514196_ERZ779637 | MGnify/ENA primary metagenome ERZ779637 (study PRJEB29562, sample SAMEA4376700) | mouse gut metagenome | isolation source: Cecum | study: EMG produced TPA metagenomics assembly of the A DSS colitis mouse model was used to assess the... | reverse complement strand
TAAATACAAGATTTGTGTGTTATGAGGTTTAAAAGGAAGTGTCAAACTCCCGGGATAAAGTGTTCCGAACCTTGTAAAGGCGGTAAGCAATTTTTAAACACGCTCTGGGAAATATGAATAAATTGTGGTATGATAAAACAGAAAATAAAACACAAAATGAGGTATTAAGATGTGTGGGAAGTACCAGTTGAAGAATTTTGTTAAGAAAAATACAGGATTCGGAGCCGTTTGCTGCGCCCTGCTGCTGTTTATTACAGGGTGCTGCATCTGCGGATGCGCGTTTCAGGCGCCGGATAACGGGAAGAGTACACCGGAGGCGGATCATGATAAAAGCTATCAGATTCTACTGCCGGGAACGTACGATTCGAAGGATACATCCGTGCTTCTGTCTAAAAATGAGGAGGAAAGCACACTAACCTTTTTTAATCTGACAAAAGGTAAAAACTATACTTTAAGCTACGACGGAACCACCGCGTTTTACGATAAATACCAAAGCCCTCTGGCATTAAGCCAGGTGCAGGAGGGAAATATCGTAGACGTTACCTTCTTAAAGAATTCCAAAAAATTAAATACGCTTCAGATTTCAGGCGAAGCATGGAGCAGCCGTCAGGTAACCCGTTTTGAGATTAACGAAGCCAGAAAAGCCCTCTCGGTCGGAGACGACATATATAAATTTTCCAACGATTTGATAGTAATGCAGGATTCCAAACGAATGGAACTAATGGATATTAATGCGGCGGATGTATTGACCATAAGCGGCATAGGCACCAGCGTATACAGCGTGCAGATCGAACGGGGGCACGGATATCTGCGCCTTGCGGGAGATGAATATTTTATCGGCGGCTGGATTGAAGTAGGACAATCCAACATTCAAAAGATTACGGAGGACATGCTTCTGACCGTTCCCGAGGGAACTTATGACGTACTGATCAGCCATGAAGGCTCCGGCGGTATAAAACAAGTTACCATTAACCGAAACGAAGAAGTTACTCTTGATATATCGGATCTGAAGGGTGAAGGGGTCAAAACAGGAACCGTTCTGTTTTCCGTAAGCCCGGCAGAAGCGGAAGTATTTGTTGACGGGGAACCGGTTGACATCAGCGCGCCGGTTTCATTGGAATACGGAATCCATCAGTTAATGGTAAAAGCGGAGGGATATAAAACTTCGACAAGTTACTTAAAGGTAGCCGAAGAATCGGCAGGAATCAGCATTGTGCTGGACAAAGCGGACGATACCGAAAAGGAAAGCGATACAAATAATAACGGCGGCACAACGCAGGATAAGAATCAGGACAATGATAACGGCGGTAACAATTCCTCCGGTTCCGTGAGCGGGAATCAGAGTGTCAGCTCTAATGACAAGAATAATGGCGGCGGCACGGTCAGCGGATCGGATAATCCGCCCGCTTCCAATTCTTATAAAGTATATATTGATAATCCGGCCGGAGCGGAGGTTTATCTGGATGGGAATTATATAGGAGTTTGTCCGGTCAGTTTTCAGAAAACAAGCGGTATGCATGTAATCACTTTAAGAAAAAGCGGTTACGAAACACGGAGTTATACCATCAGTGTGGACAATGAAAAAAGGGATGCCAGTTATTCATTTGTAGAATTGGATAAAAAAGATTAAAAGGAAAAACTTATGAATAAAAATAATACGTTTGAGGAATTTTTAAAGATTATTGAAACACTGCGGGGTGAAAACGGGTGTCCGTGGGACCGGGAACAGACGCATACTTCATTAAAGCCATGCGTTATGGAAGAAGCAGCCGAACTGGTTTGTGCAATCCGCATATATGATCAGACCGGTAATTCGGAAAATATGCAGGAGGAGCTGGGAGACCTGCTGCTGCAGGTAGTTATGCACAGCCAGATCGCGCAGGAAGAGGGACTATTCACGATAGAAGATGTGATTAATACCGTGTCGGAAAAGATGATCCGCCGGCATCCTCATGTTTTTGGAAGCGTTTATGCCGAAAATTCCGACCAGGTGCTGAATAACTGGGAAGAGATAAAAAAAGCGGAAAAGGAAGGCAAAAGCTGGATCGAATCTCCCCTCAGGGAAATACCGCCGGAATTACCGTCTTTAACCCGGGCCGTGAAAGTTACGAAGAAGATTCATAAGAATTATGAAAGCCGCCGTGATTTTAAAGAGGCCGCAGCATATTTAAAACAGCTTGTAAAGCGGATGGAAGCTTTGGAACCCGAACCGTATGACGCAGGCTTAACGGATACAATGGGAGAATTGCTTCTTACGGCTGCGGACATCTGCCGCCGGTATAAACTGGCTCCGGAGCAGATTTTGACGGATAAAATCGAAGATTTAATTGAGCGTTATGAACCGTCTGATTTATTTATAAAAAATACTTAAAAAAACCTAAAAAGGGCAAAAAAACTTGACAAACTATGGGAAAACGTCTATATATATGTATAGGCGTTTAAAGAAGCGTTATATTATAAATTGTAAACTCAGATCATAGGAGGAGTTCAACATGAACAAAACTGAATTAGTAGCAGCTATGGCTCAGGAAGCTGAATTATCCAAAAAAGATGCAGAGAAGGCTTTAAAGGCTTTTACAGATGTTGTTGCAGCAGAATTAAAAAAAGGCGGTAAAGTACAGTTAGTTGGTTTCGGTACCTTCGAAGTATCTCAGAGAGCTGCCAGAGAAGGAAGAAATCCTCAGAGCGGAAAGGTTATGCAGATTGCTGCATCCAAGGCTCCTAAGTTCAAAGCAGGCAAGGCTTTAAAGGACGAGCTTAACGCATAAGCAGAATTTGACAAGAGGCTTTTAGGGAACCTGGGGGACAGGTTCCCTTTTTTCTATATAAAGACAGAAAAGGAGACTTAAGTTGAGACTTGATAAGTATTTGAAAGTATCGCGGCTGATAAAGCGGCGTACCGTGGCCAATGAGGCATGCGACGGCGGACGCGTAATGATTAACGATAAACCGGCCAAAGCGTCTGCCAATGTAAATATAGGAGATATTATTACAATTGCTTTCGGGAATAAGGAAGTAAAAGTAGAGGTATTGGATATACAGGAAACTACTAAAAAAGAAGAGGCAAAAGAACTTTTCCGTTATCTTTAAACAAAAGGTATATTTCTTCCTGCCTGCACATATATTCTATCAAGTATGTGATTGGGGAGGATTTTGAATGGAAGACTTAAACAGCCAGAAAGCAAGGATGCACAAGCTATCCCTTATAAACCGCCGTTCCTGTACGCTGACCGGCGTCAGCGACGTACTTTCTTTTGACGTGCATGAGATTTTGCTGGAAACGGATCAGGGGATGTTAATGATTAAGGGCGACGACCTTCATGTAAACCGTCTGACTCTTGAAAAAGGCGAAGTGGATATAGACGGTAAAATTGACAGTTTTACCTACTCCGAGGCGGCGTTGTCATCCGGTAAGGGAGAATCTTTCTTTGCGAAACTGTTTAAATAACGCTTCCGTCAAAGTCTTAAGTCTGACAGGGCAAGGAGAAGGCTATGAGTGAGACCATTATCCGGGATAATTATTTTCTCTTTTATTCTCTGGTTATGGGAATTTCCGTTACGGTTTTGTATGACCTGCTTCGCATATTCAGACGAGTAGTAAAACACGGCGACGCGCTGATTTCCTTAGAAGACCTGATTTACTGGGTGGTTGTGGCGATCAGCGTTTTTTATATGATGCATGAAGAAAATAACGGAACCATGCGCTGGTTTGCGATTTTAGGCGCGCTGACCGGAATGTTCATTTATAAGAAACTAATCAGCAATTTTTTCGTAAATACCATATCGTCGGCTTTGAATTTCTTATTAAAATATTTAAAAAAAGTGATTTATATTCTTTTTACCCCTGTCCGTGCTGCGGGTAAAAAATGTAAAGCGGGTGCGAAAGCGGCGGGCAGAAAAGGCAGCCGCAGCATTTTGTATTTGAAAAAGAAGTTGACGGGGTGGTGGAAAGCTTTTAAAATGATATTGTGTAAACAATAGTTTCGGCAAATTTGTGCTGACGCCCAAATTCGCGGGTTGTTGGCAACATGGGAGATTAATATGGCACGAAGAAAAAGAACCTCCTATCGCAAAAGACGGCAGAATCGTATGAGTATGGTGATGGTTACAGTTGTGGTCGTCATGATTATCGCTGTGGTCAGTATCAGCAGCATGAATCTTAAAGCGAAGAACGAAGTGCAGCAGCAGACGATAAGCAGCCTGAACGAACAGATTGCAAACGAAGAGAAGCGCAGCCAGGAGATAGAAGAATACAGAAAATATACGCAGACCAAGAAATATGCCGAGGAAGTAGCCAAGGAGAAACTGGGTCTTGTTTATGAAGGCGAAATTATTTTCAAAGAGGAAAATTAAAAGAAAGTGCCGTTAAGGCATCGCGTTACCCGTTTTTGACAAAAAACACGCTCCCTTACTGCTATAATATGTCCTTACATAGAAATAGCAGAGGGGAGTTTTTGCGTATGAAAGAAAAACGAGCTGAAAAAAATCAAGTCAGAGTCATGATTTTACCTGAATACGGAAAGCAAAAATTATTAACCTATGCTGATTCTTTCAAAGACCTGGCAGACGTTTTTGAGAAGTTTGATTCCGGGGATAATGAACGGGAGACAGCGGGAGCGGACCGCAGCGAATATCTTTATCGGAGAAAGGTTCTTGAAAACAGGGAAATCATGGCGGGACATTTGCATGAAATGGCGCAGATTATGACGGAGGTGGCAAAAGTATCCTTTGCCTATGTCCCTCTGTCCGACAGAAAAGCCAGACAGGTAGCCCATGCTTTGAAGCAGGAGGGAATTTCCCTGAAAGAAATACATTATATTGAAAATACGAACGGCAGGCTGGAGATCGGCGCGCTTCTGGCTTCGGAAAAAACCAAAGGCATAACCGGAGAGGAAGCAGCGGCCATTCTTTCCGTGCTGTTCGATAAACGCTTAATGGTATCAAAAGAAACCGATTATTATCTTGACGAAAAATACCGGGATTTTCATTTCATTGAAGAACCGGCTTATATTGTGCTGACAGGAACGGCAAAGGCCGTAAAAGAAAACGAGAGTGTTTCAGGAGATAATTTCAGCCAGTTTGAAATGGATAAGAGCGGCCTTGTCATGATGATTTCCGACGGAATGGGTTCTGGTGAAAAAGCCTGTGCGGACAGCCTTCGCGTGCTGGATCTGATGGAGAGGATGCTTTCGGCCGGTTTTTCCGGTGATAGCGCGGTGCAGATGGTCAATACCTCCCTGAGCATGGGGGGAGCGGAAAGCAATATGTCAACATTGGACGTATGCTTCCTGAATTTGTACGAGGGAACTATGGAACTGACTAAAGTGGGAGCGGCCAGCACTTATCTGAAACGGGATAATATGGTGGAGCAGATTTCATCCCATAACCTGCCGCTGGGAGTCTTTGGGAAACTGGAGCCGGAGGTAACCACACGTAAGCTGATAGACGGCGATTATATAATCATGGTGTCGGATGGGGTCCTGGACGGACTTTCCCAGGGGATCGGAGAAGAAGTGCTGTCCGAGGTGATCAGCCGCATTACCCTGGAGAACCCCGCAGAGATTGCAGGTTATTTGTTAAATTACGTAATCCGAAGCTGCAAAGGAGCTATCCGGGACGACATGACGGTGCTGGTAGCGGGAATTTGGGAAAATACCTGATCTTCTTGCATTTTTCCCGGAAATTGTATATATTCAATAAGAGATACTTTTTTCGGAATATTTTACAGGTGCAAAATGATACAAAAAGTAAGAAATTACATCAGCAAATACGATATGCTGCAGCCTGGCGATACGGTGGCTGCAGGAGTTTCCGGAGGGGCAGATTCCGTCTGCCTTTTGTTTCTGTTAAATATAATGCGTGAAGAAATTCCTTTCCGGCTTATAGCGATACATGTTAATCACGGAATCAGGGAAGAAGCGATAGAGGATGAAGCCTATGTACAGAAACTGTGCGGACAATGGCAGATTCCTTTTTTTGCGGTACATGAAAACGTAGCGTCTCTTGCAAAAAAGCAGGGGCTATCGGAGGAAGAGGCCGGGCGGAATCTGCGTTATGCGTCTTTCGAACGGATTCTCAGGGAAGAAGCGCAGGGAAGCAGGGGCAAAATTGCGGTGGCCCATAATAAAAACGACCGGGCGGAAACCATGCTGTTTAATCTGATCCGGGGAACCGGGCTTACGGGACTGTGTTCCATCCCCCCCGTCCGGAACGATATTATCCGGCCTCTCCTGTGCGTCGCCAGAAAAGAAATCGAAGAATTTCTGGAGAAGAAACAGATTTCCTATTGTATAGACCGGACAAACGGCGAGGATACTTATACAAGAAATAAGCTCCGCAATCATCTGTTTCCGTATCTGACACAAAACATATCGCCGGCGGCCGTTGACAGAATGAACCATACGGCTGATCTGCTGAGCGAGGCGAAAGCTTATATAACACAGGAAACCGTGAAGGCTTACGAAAAATGCAGACTACCGGAATCCTCCGGAGCAGTCGGGATAAAAATCAGCGTGGAAAGATTTTTGCAGGAACCTGATTTTATACAGGGGCAGATACTTCTTACGGCTGTGGAGGAGCTTCTTCCGGGAAGAAAAGATATAACTTCCGGCCATATAGCGGCGATGAAGAATCTGTTTTATGCGCATGGCAGCAAATCCGCCGATCTTCCTTACGGTTTTCGTGCGGTAAAAGAATACGACGTATTTATGCTATTCCCCAAAAAACAGGAAAAAACAGAGACGTCCTCCGGTGAGGAAATTCACGTTATGAAGATTCCCGGCTCTTATGTTCTGCAAGGGGCGGGGGAATTGTCCTTTTCCATCCTGGAGAATGAAAAATGTCAGGATATTCCGGAAAAAACATATACGAAATGGTTTGATTATGATAAAATTATAAAATCTCTTGTTATCAGGAAGCGGCAAAGCGGCGATTACTTAACCATCGACGGGAAGGAGTCAAAGAAAAGCCTGAAGAATTACATGATTCAGGAAAAAATCCCAAGATCCCGGCGCGGCGATATATGGATTCTGGCAGACGGCAGCCATATATTGTGGGTGATTGGATACCGCATAAGCAGCCGGTATAAAATTAATAAGAATACAAAGCGTATTTTACAGGTACAATTAAGAGGAGGAATACCATGGCAGAACACGTAAGAATACTTTTAACGGAGCAGGAAGTGGATCAGCGGATTCAGCAGATCGGCAGACAGATCAGCGAGGATTATGCCGGAAAACAGGTGCATCTGGTGTGCGTGTTAAAAGGTGGCAGCTTTTTTATGTGCGAACTTGCAAAAAGAATCACCGTACCGGTTTCACTGGATTTTATGTCTGTTTCCAGCTACGGAAAATCAACCAAATCCAGCGGCGTAGTTAAGATTGTAAAGGATTTGGACGAACCGTTAAAGGATAAGGATGTGCTTGTGGTTGAAGATATTGTGGATTCCGGCAGAACCCTGAATTACCTTCTGGAGATGTTAGGGGACCGGGGGCCGGCCAGTTTAAAGCTATGTACATTGCTTGATAAGCCGGAAAGAAGAGTGACGGACGTCAAAGTAGACTATACCGGTTTTGAGATTCCCGATGAATTTGTGGTAGGTTACGGTCTTGACTATGATCAGAGATACAGGAATCTTCCCTACATCGGCGTTGTAGAATTTGATTAAACGGGACAGAAGAGACGGTCTGTCAAAAGGAGGAACGTTTTGAACCAGAACCATAGAGGATTTAATTTGTATTTCGGCCTGATTATATTGGCCCTTTTGGCGGTGATCTGGATTAATTCCGTAGGAAACCGCGTGGAAGAATATTCCAGAAAAGAACTGACGGATGCCCTGGAAAACGGACACGTAGCGACGGTTGTGATTAACCCGAACAAGGAGGCGCCTACCGGAAAAGCGCAGATTACGCTGAAAAACGGCACGGAAAAGACCTTGTATGCAACAGATATTACAGAGATTGAGGAATTGGTGCGGAATGCGGGAATAGAACCTGAAGTTACGGATATTCAGCGCGAAAGCTGGTTTTTTAACTATATGTTTCCCATTTTAGTGGCGGGAATCATTATAATCTTTATTATTGTTATGATGAATGCCCAGAATTCCGGAGGCGGCGCCAATTCAAAAATGATGAATTTCGGTAAAAGCCGGGCGAGGGTAATAAGCGCTGCCGAAGCCAAAAAAACAACCTTGAAAAATGTAGCGGGACTTCGTGAAGAAAAAGAAGAATTGGCGGAGATCGTTTCTTTTTTAAAGGAACCCGGCAAGTTTACGAAAGTCGGCGCAAGGATTCCCAAGGGCTGTCTTTTGGAAGGCGCTCCCGGAACGGGAAAGACATTGCTGGCAAAAGCCATTGCAGGCGAAGCCGGCGTTCCCTTCTTCAGTATTTCCGGTTCGGATTTTGTAGAAATGTTTGTGGGCGTGGGCGCGTCCAGAGTCAGGGATTTGTTTGCGGATGCCAAGAGAGTGGCTCCCTGTATTGTGTTTATCGACGAGATTGATGCCGTTGCAAGACGCAGAGGCACCGGAATGGGCGGCGGACATGATGAACGCGAGCAGACTCTGAACCAGCTGCTTGTTGAGATGGACGGATTCGGAACCAATGAGGGCATTATTGTCATGGCGGCAACCAACCGTGTGGATATTCTCGATCCGGCTATACTAAGACCCGGACGCTTTGACAGAAAGGTAACCGTAGGAGCGCCTGATGTAGGCGGCAGAGAAGAGATTTTAAAGGTGCACGCCAAGGATAAACCCCTTGGGGACGATGTGGATTTAAAGCAGATTGCACAGACAACGGCCGGATTCACAGGCGCAGATCTTGAAAATCTGTTAAATGAAGCGTCAATTTACGCCGCTATGCAGAATCGCGTTTATATTGAACAGGAGGACATTAAAAAGTCCTTTGTAAAAGTGGGTATCGGCACAGAGAAAAAGAGCCGTATTATTTCCGACAAAGAAAAAAGAATTACGGCGTATCATGAGGCGGGCCATGCAATTCTGTTTCATGTTCTCCCTGATGTGGGACCGGTTTATACCGTATCCATTATCCCTACCGGAGTGGGCGCTGCCGGTTATACCATGCCGCTGCCCGAAAAAGACGAAATGTTCATGACAAAAGGGAAAATGCTTCAGGAGATTATGGTATCGTTAGGCGGCAGGATCGCGGAACAGATTGTATTTGATGATATAACGACGGGCGCCTCGAGCGATATAAAAAAGGCAACCAAGGTGGCGCGCAAAATGGTTACGCGTTTTGGTATGTCCGACAATATCGGCGTTGTGAATTATGACGACGAGGACGATGAAGTATTTATAGGCAGGGACCTTGCACACCCCAGAAGCCACAGCGAGGCCGTAGCCGGAGATATAGATAAAGAAGTGAAAAACATTATCGACGACTGCTACGGGAAAGCAAAAGCCATTATTATGGAGAACCGGAGTATACTGGAAAGCTGCGCACAGCTTTTAATAGAGAAAGAGAAAATTACAAGGGATGAATTTGAAGCGTTGTTTACATCCGGTAATAGTTTTACATGATAGTCGGTGAAACTATAATAGTGCAGAGTGCACAAAGGATAATTGTTCAAAATAAACAAAAAAACACACACAGGTTTGTAATATTTGTGAAAAGTTAGTATGGACGATTAATTATCTCTATGCTATTATAATACTCGTAACCCCCCCAATACATTATATAGTTTTTTGCTATACCCCATAAGAAGAAATACCTTCTCTAAAAAAGACAGTGACGCAAAGCTGTCTTTTTTACTGTTCATTTTGACGGCTGGAAACTGACCACAGGATATGGCTTCTTGAATATATTGATATTATAGTATAAAATATAAATATTACCAGTATTATAAATAATAGAAGGGGGCAATGCCCATGGATATAAATCGTTTTTCACAAACCGAGTGGAACCAGATGTACATTAGTTCCATGCGTCCTGTTTTCAGAAAGGGCGCGGTTTTTACCGATACGACGGAAAATTTTGTAATTCCGGCCGAGCCTACGGCTTATGAAAGAATCCGTATCCGTTTCCGCACGGCTAAAAATAACGTAGACCGTGTTTTATGGATCAGTGGGAACGAAAAGGAAGTAATGCTCAAAGAGTCTTCGGATGACTTGTTTGATTACTTTTATCTTGAGGTGCAGCTGGAAAATGAGAAGCTTCGGTATCATTTTGAAATCCAGGTGGGCAAGGTCATCTTTTTATACGATGTCAGGGGTCTTGTAACGGAAGCTAACGAATATTATGATTTTGTGGTGATTCCCGGCTTTAAGACGCCTGACTGGGCCAAGGGAGCGGTTATGTATCAGATCTATACGGACCGTTTCTGCAATGGGGATAAGAGCAACGACGTGGAAAGCAGAGAATACTTCTATGTGGGCGATTACTCCGAAAAGGTGGAGAACTGGAACGAGAATCCTGCCAGCATGGACGTCCGCCGTTTTTACGGAGGGGATTTGCAGGGGGTGCTTGATAAGATGGATTACCTGCAGGAACTTGGTATCGATGTGATCTATTTTAATCCGTTGTTTGTTTCTCCTTCCAATCATAAATATGATATTCAGGATTATGATTATATCGATCCCCATTTTGGGAAAATCGTGGAGGAACAGGGAGAACTCTTACAGGACGGTGAAACACAGAACCGCCTTGCTGAAAAGTACGTGAACCGTGTAACCAATAAACAGAATCTGGAAGCAAGCAACGCGCTTTTTGCGAAAGTTGTGGAAGAAGCCCATAAGCGGGGAATCAAAGTAATACTGGACGGCGTTTTCAACCATTGCGGATCTTTTAATAAATGGATGGACAGAGAGCGGATCTATGAAAATGCGGACGGATATGAAAAAGGTGCGTACGTGGATGCTTCCAGTCCGTATCACAACTATTTCCAGTTCTTTGACCAGAATCAGTGGCCTTATAACGGGGCCTACGACGGCTGGTGGGGCCACGATACCCTGCCGAAGCTGAATTATGAAGGTTCCGGACAGCTGTACGAATATATTTTGTATATTGCAAGAAAATGGGTTTCGCCTCCGTACAATGCGGATGGATGGAGATTAGATGTGGCGGCGGATCTGGGACATTCACCGGAATTTAACCATCAGTTCTGGAAAGCATTCCGCAGGGCCGTGAAGCAGGCGAATCCCAACGCCATTATTCTTGCCGAACACTACGGTAATCCCATTAGCTGGCTGCAGGGCGACGAATGGGACACGGTGATGAATTATGACGCGTTTATGGAACCGCTCACATGGTTTTTAACCGGTATGGAAAAGCACAGCGATGATTTCCGTATGGATATGCTGGGCAATGCACAGAACTTTTGGGGGGCCATGCGGCATCATCAGGCAAGCTTTGCCATGCCGTCGCTTCTTATATCTATGAATGAGCTGTCCAACCACGATCACTCCCGCTTTTTAACCCGCACGAACCATAAAGTGGGAAGGGTGAGTAATTTAGGGGCGCAGGCGGCAAGCGAAGGCGTTAATAAAGCCGTTATGCGGGAAGCCGTTGTTGTACAGATGACATGGATCGGAGCCCCAACCATTTATTACGGAGATGAAGTGGGCGTATGCGGTTTTACGGACCCGGATAACCGGAGAACGTATCCTTGGGGGCAGGAAGATCTTGAGATGGTGGATTTTCATAAAAATATGATCCGCATAC
>ERZ779637.1182-NODE-1182-length-11681-cov-13.839154_pt1 | contig 11681 bp, 15 predicted proteins | sample MGYA00514196_ERZ779637 | MGnify/ENA primary metagenome ERZ779637 (study PRJEB29562, sample SAMEA4376700) | mouse gut metagenome | isolation source: Cecum | study: EMG produced TPA metagenomics assembly of the A DSS colitis mouse model was used to assess the... | reverse complement strand
CCACAAACTCCCGCAACAGGGTAGGGGTGAGTTCCTCAAAGCTGGTGTACTTGCGGACTACTTTCATAAACTTTTCAGCGTTTGCCGTGGCTTCCAGTGTCCTTGAAAGCTCGCCCTGCAGAACGGCGGCACGTTCTTTCAGTTCCTTTTGCTCGGCTTCGTAGTCTGCCGAAAGTTCCGTGAAACGCTCGTCCGATATGCGCCCCGCCACGCTGTCCTCAGAGAAACTTTGTCAAGGGTGTTTTAGAAAAATCTCGCCCTTCACGTCTAGTAAAGACAAGTTCAAATCCGACAATACGCTTGCTATCTGCCGATTTGTCTGATATACTTTATACCGTATCGTGGAATGATCTGTATACCTGAAATTCCGAAATACCAATACGAAAGATAAAGGGGACTTGTATATGGAATACCGAGGTCTTAGCACAGCCTGCTGTAAAGTGCTCGAATCGCAATCCGGTCTGCGTGCGCTGATGGAGTATGTCTGCAAGGACCCGGCCTGCTGCGTTGAAGTGCGGCACAATTACCTGAACTGCTACTATCGGGGCGGCTCTCTTTTTAGAATGACATTCAAGCCTAAATTCCAAAAAACAGAATTCAAGTTTGACCCCAAGTATTTTGCTTTGAAGCAGCCCCTCTGTGCTGCATATGAGAATCTAAGGATTTGGAATGATTCCAGCCCCGACAATCCGGAAGAGTGGTTGGAACGGCTGGATGGACTGAAGCAGGTTATGGACGCCTGGTTATCGGAACATCCGAAGGTGGAGCGGGAAACACAGCAGGAAATCATCAAGCTCAATACGTTTGCCCGGGGGAACTATCAAGCGATTGACATAGAGTTGGCGATCCCAAAGGATCAGGAAGCCGGACGAATGGATATTATTGCAGTCCGGCGGGAGGAGAAACGGTTTGTTCCTGTCATTGTGGAATTAAAGCATGGGACAGGCGCTTTCGACGGGAAGAGCGGGATCAGAAATCACTATGATAACATCATACGATTCCTGAACCGTGAAGGCGGCGAGGAATACCTGATCGAGACGATCCGCCGAATCTGGGACGCAAAAAGGACATTGGGGCTTCTGAGAGAGCCGGTACCGGATACCTCTGCGTTCGATAGGGCGGAGCTGTTATTCGCTGTGACCAGTTGGCTGACGGGGAATACTGACGATATCCGCAAAAGGCTTCCCGAAACACTGAGCCGGACGGTTCGCGTGGCAGTCAGCCCCACGAAGGAACTGTATTTCGACAACGGGGTATCACTATAACAGAAGGCGAAGAGCGGAGAGGAGTGTGCGGTATGGCTAAACCCGTCAACCACCGCAGCACCCACCAGATTGGCGGCTGCTGTACCGAGATCATCTGCGGCAGACAGCGCGTTCTCGCCGACCCGGGGGCCAATCTCCTCTGAACGATTGGGGGGAACGCATAGAATATGAAATTGAATGACGTTATAAAAAACGCGATGTTTGGTCTTGTTGTGGGCGACGCCCTGGGGGTGCCGGTGGAGTTTCAGTCACGGGAGGAGCTGGAACATGATCCCGTGACCGGGATGCGGGCCAACGGAACGCACCAACAGCCCGCCGGAACCTGGTCGGACGATTCCTCCATGGCACTGTGCCTGATGGAGAGCCTGACAAATGGCCTGGATTACACGGACATGATGGTTCGGTTCCTGCGCTGGGCCGACGAGGGATACATGACCGCCTGGGGGAATGTCTTTGACATGGGCATCGCCACGCGGAAAGCGCTCACAAGGTTTGCCAGGGGGACGCCTCCGCTGGAATGCGGCGGCGCCGGGACGTATGACAACGGCAACGGCTCTTTGATGCGCATTCTGCCCATGGCCCTGTACCTCCACCGTACCATGGGGCCGGACTTCTCCCGGATGCCCGAGGCGTACCAGATCATCCACAACGCATCCTCTCTTACCCACGCCCACCCCATCAGCATGATGGCCTGCGGGCTCTGCTGCGCCGCTGTCAATGAATTGCTCTGCGGCAAAACAGGCGTATGGGATGGGATCAAGGCCGCGAAGGAGTTCTACGCCGGTCGGCCGGAGTTTGCATCCCACCTGGACACCTTCCAACGGATCGAACCCGATATTCTTCCCGCTCTGCCCAAGGCAGAGGTCAAAAGTGGTGGATATGTGGTTCACACGCTGGAGGCCGCGCTGTGGTGTCTAGAGCGGCATGACAGCTTTCACGCCTGCCTTCTGGAGGCCGTCAACCTGGGCGAGGATACGGACACCGTGGGCGCTGTGGCTGGAGGTCTGGCCGGACTCCGATATGGAGGCATTCCGGAGGATTGGCTCTCCGTCCTTGCCCGCCGCGAGGAAATTGAGGAGCTGTGCGGAGCCTTTGTCGATTCCCTGACCGCCTGTTGATACGACAATACGTATGTCTTTGATAAAAAGACTTTCATGGTATCATGCTGTCAGACTTTGAGGGAGGGACGAAAATGCTGATTAAAAATATGGAGTACCTATCCCAGCGCCTGCGCTGTACCGACGCGGAAAAGGACGCCTGTCTGGAGACGGTCACAGCGATTCTCCACTTCTGGACCGATGTCCGCAAAAACGGAGTGCTGGGCATTGGAGGGGACCGGGCGGAGCATGACCCCAATCCTTTTTTCCGCGCCTGTCTACTCGATGCCATCGAATGGGTGGATACAGGGGATGAGCCGCTGCTTGAGGAATTGTTCGCTCAGTACCTGATTGCCGGGGATTACACCGGTGGACCGTTTCTGCAGAATGTGGTGATTGCCGAGGGAATCCTGGCATATTTGAAGTTTCTTCATGAGCATGAGAATGGAGGGAGCTTCCAGCAATGGGGGGACCGGCTGTCTGCGGTCGCCGGGGGATATTTTGGCGTAAACTATCGGGAAAAGGTGCGAACCGCGATCCGTCGGGAAATTCAAAAACGGAACCGGGAGGTTACAAAGGCCTCCTTCCTGCCCGAGTTTGACACGCTGGCGGAGCTTCCCCTCCCGCTGTGCGGCAGACTGCTGCAAGATTTGCCGGCGGAGATGCGGATCGCTCTGAGATATGCCAGCGGTACGGTACAGGATCACGTGCTGTCTGTCCTTTCCCAAAAAGAGCGGGAGGCCTTTGACGATGAGCTGGAGCTGTATACGAACTTGCGGGAAATCGACGTAAAGGCGGCACAGCGCAAGGTTTTGGAGCAAGCCACAGGTTATGACTCATAAGCGCAGAAAACGCTGCCTGTTTACGGCAGCGTTTTCTTGATTCTAATTGCGACAATACGTTTGTCCGTTATCATAGGCAGACTGTGTTATACTGCGATCAGAATCAAACAGACGGAACCTTGAAAGGAGAATGGATATGGGGAGTAAATGGGGGAGCAACGAGGGCATCCGTATCGGAGATATTTTTGCGTGCCGGTGCGGCCCTTATGTCAGTCGGCCTGAGACCGACTATTATCAGGTGACAGCTCTGCGGGGCAGGACGCAGGTAGTACTCCGCCCCCTGCGCATGGAGCAGGGTCGGCCCCTGCCCGGGCAATTTATGACTGCCGGTGAACTGGCGGCCTTGGTCCGCTATGAGCGCGGTAAGGAAATCAGAAGAACCGGCGAAGAAGTGATTGCTTGGGTTCTCCCATACAAAACGGTGGAGGGTGAATTCCTTCTTAATGAGATCCGATGGAGATCCGTATTCAGTCAGGTGCTTCCTGGAGAGGAAAAACACCTATGAGCAAACATACCGAATCCATCACCAAAACCTCCCGGCTGCTGGTAATATTTCATCTGTTTCAGCACTGCCAGGAGGTGTCCTTCAAGGAGATCACCGATATGCTCCCCATCAGCCAAAAGACCGCCTATCGGGACATCCAGACACTGAAACAGGCGGGGGTACTGCAAATCCGCTACTCTAAGCGTCAGGAGGCCTTTGTTCCCATCAGTCTGGAGTTTACCGAACCGGAGTGGCCGGAAAATCAGACACGGAAACGCTATCTGGAGAAAATCCGGCGGCTGTGTACTTTAATGGTCCGGCTGGAAGAGGCGGAGGACCCTGTTGCATGGTATCGGGAACGATATCCCGATTTGTCGGATCGGAGCCGTCAGCGGGATTTCAAGGAGCTGAGCAAAATAGGCTATCGAATTGTCTACAACCCGCTCCACGACCCGGATCGAGACTGGGACCCCAACTACACGCCAGGCTGGTACTGCGATTTTCCAACCGGAGCCTATGACATTACATTTTGGGGAGGAAATTGAAATGGAAAACATGGAGTATTACACCCAGCGTCTGCAATGCAGCGATGAGGAAAAAGACGCCTGCCTGGAGACGGCGGCAAAGGTGTACCACGTTTTGATGTGTATGAAACGCGATGGCGTTTTGGCGCCGGAAATGCTGGCGGAAGAAGAAAAAGACCCGTTTTTCCGTGCCTGCCTGCTGGATTTTGTGGATTTGTTGGGCGACCCGGAGGGGCTGGAGCAGCTCTATTCCCGGTATCTCATGGCAGAAAATTTATGGGGCGGCGCGTTTTTGAATGCTGTGGTGATCACGAAGGGGCTTGGCATTCTGGCCCGTCTTTGTACTGAGCAGGGAGGCCGCCCTGTCTGGGGACTGAAGGACTCCTATGAGATCTTTGCCGAGGTCTTACAGGGTTACTTTGGCGTACGATATCGGGAGAAGGTAATTGCCGTGCTGAAGCAGGAATTTCAGCGCGGAAAACCCAAACGGGAATACAAATCCCTGCTTCCAGAGTTCGATAAACTGACGGAGCTGTCCCCTGAACAGCGGGACTGGCTGGTGCGAAATACTTCCGCCCGGACCCTCCGCCTTGCGCTGAAGGCGGGGGGAATACAGGTAAGTGAATTTTTGATGGAGGGTATGGATGGCCGGGAACAGTTTGAAAAGGATCTGAATATGACGGCCAATGCGCGCATGAAGGATGTAGAGACAGCCCAGCGGAAAATACTTGAAAAAGCGGAGGAGGCTAAAGCATGTATGTAACCGTACATAGAGGTACCCGGCAAATCGGCGGAAATCTGATTGAGATTGGCACAGACCGCACCCGGCTGCTTTTTGATGTAGGGACCAATCTGCCGCCTCTGGATGGCCCGAAGACAGAGGACCCCTTTGAGCTGGAGGGGCTGACCTGCGGCAAACCCGCCTTTGACTGGGTGTTTCTCAGCCATCACCACAACGACCACTGCGGCCTGCTGGGGAAGCTTCTGCCGGGCATTCCCCTGTTTGCCGGGGAGGAGACAAAGCGGATTTTGAATGTCATCGCCGACTTCACCAGCCAGCCCCGTCCAGAAATCAATTTCGGCTTTCGGGACGGCCAGACCATTCAATTAGACGATGTCCGGGTAATCCCCATCGGCGTGAACCACTCCGCCAAGGACGCTTATATGTTTCTGGTACAGGCGGAGGGACAAAACGTGCTGTATACCGGGGATTTTCGGACCTCGGAAAAAGCAGTTTCCACTGTTCGGAAGCTGCTGGGAGCGGAACAGAAGCTGGATCTGCTGATTACCGAGGGGACCAATATCCGCCCGGAGAAAGAGTGGCAAACCGGGAGATTCCAAGGGGAAGCATGGATTCAGCACCGGGTTGCCGGACGGCTGCGGGTGCATCAGGGGCCGGGGACGATGTTCGTCCTGTGCTCCGCAGCCAATGAGGACCGCATTCAGGCCTTCACCAAGGCGGCAGCGCGATTCTGCCGGACGGCCTGCGAGGATCTGTTCCAGTCGGCAGTGCGAGGCCATATGGACGAGAATGTTCAGCGGTTTGTGGCCAATCCGGTGGAAGAGGGCAGCCGGGCCTGGCCTTACTTTGAAACGCTGTACCAACAAAAAGCCCTGGTGGGTGCTGAAACATTGGCCAGACTCCCCGGACAAAAGCTTATCTTTGTCCGCACCTCCATGCTGCCCTTTATAGAAAAATACATGGCCGCCCGCCCGCCAGAGGAGGAGCAGCACCCGCTGCTTTTCTACTCCATGTGGGAGGGCTATAAACAGACGGCGGCGGTACAGAGGGTTCTGGAGTTCTGCCGGAAACGAAGCATTACCGTGGTGAACCTCCACACCAGCGGCCATGCCGGCCGGGACACCGTGAAGGCGCTGGTCGATGGCCTGCGCCCCGCCGCCCTGCTGCCCATCCACTGTGCGGCGGAGGACCGGGAGGAGTTTTTGTCCCTGCATAACAACTGCCTGATGTTGAACGACGGTCAGCGCTGGGAGGTGGAGTAATGCTAGGACTGCTTCGGCTGATGCCGGATTGGCTGGCGCTGATTCTGGTCATCGCTGTGATCTGGTGGGGCATCACCTTCAATATGCGGCTGCAAGAGCGGTACGGCTGCACCGCCTGCACCTTCTGGGGCGTAACCGGGGGCATTGTGGGGACGTTCTGCTGGATGCTGGCCTCTGGAGCATTGGGCGGCGGCCTGGAGCGGCTGATTGCGGGCGGAATTGCCGCGTTGATTACATTGGCCCTGTTTGTCAGCAACCGTGAAAAATCCGGCAGCACCTTTCAGGGCGTCATGATGACGGTGTGGCAGCTTTTTGTGGGGCTGGTGGTGTGCGTGATCCTCGGTATGTTGAACGACGGTAAAAAGAAGAAGGAGAAGTGAAGCGGTATCCTCAAACTATATGATCGGGCGTTTTAGGGGGGAACATCCTGATGGACATATACAGCTTTCTGAATTCCAAAGACATTGCGGAGCATTGCCGCAGGCTTAAAAAGGCCTGGACTCCGCTGCAAATGGCGTTGATTATCAGCCGCAGTGACCGGCCTGTCCCAGATAAGCACAGGGCATGGCGGGAACTGATTTCCGACTGCCCGGATATGCCGGTCCCAATGATCCGGAAATCACTTATTTCTTTGAGAATATGTGCTGCACGGATATTCCGGTTCCTTTCCGGTTGGGCGATGTGCTGACGATTCCTGGGAAACAGAAACGGGAAGACAACCAAATCTTCGTTTTGAGACCGCGCAATGAGAAGGCAAAAAAGCAAAATGCTACATGGGAAAAGCTTCCGTATTATGAGTATTTGGATATCAATTCGAACTGGGGATACCTGGTAAGCGACGGGGGCATTTTATATGGCGATCACATTGAAGGGGCGGACCGCTTCGAATATTATCGTGGAATATACGAAGGGCCGGCCCGGCTGCTCCATTATGTCAGTCTGTACTTAAAGGGAGAGCTGGACCTGCCGGAGATCCTCACAATGCAGTGCAGAATATTTCTGGAGAGCCAGTTGGAGCATGACCTGGGTTATCAGAACCACGGCTGCTTTATAGCGGATGACCTTTTAGCTGAAAACCAGCTTACGGAAAAAGAATGAAATTATGTTGTGATAGGCAGGATACAAAACTATGCAAATTCAAGATGGCTGTCTGGAGCGGGTGGAGAACACAGACATTATAGACGGCGTATTTGTCATTCCGGACCGGGTACAGGAAATCCCGGATTGGGCATTTCAAAAGTGCCGGTCGCCCCGTAAAATCGTGTTTTCAGCGAAAGTGTCCTATTCCGCTGGTTTTTACTGGCCCTTCGCACGCTGCCGCCAGCTGGAGCGCATCGAAGTAGACGAGCGCAATCCCGTATTTTGCGCCGAGGATGGCATTCTGTTTGACAGGGACAAGACCAATCTGTTTTGCTGTCCCGTGAAGTGGTCTGGCAGTCGCTGCCGCATTCCGGATACGGTAACGCTCATTGACCACTGCGCCTTTCAAGGCTGTTCTGCTCTGACCGAGGTCGTGATTCCTCCGGCGGTGAGGTTTATCGGGGACTGGGCCTTTGACGGGTGCGCCAACCTACGGCAGATCCAGCTTCCAGTGGGGCTGGACCGCCTCGGCGACTGTGCGTTCCGGAACTGTACGTCATTGTCTGAGGTTGTCATTCCGGAAGGGGTGAAGTTCATCGGTATGGAGGCGTTTAAGGGATGCGGTTCACTGGAACGCATATCCCTTCCCAGCACAGTCCGGTGGATGGGCCAGGATGCTTTTGTTGGCTGTACATCTTTAGGTCAGGATTCCCGCAGCGCGATAGAACCGATACAGGCAAAGATGGAGGAATTTTATGTGTAGAGATGTGAGAGACATCAGCCCGATTCTGAAAGAAATTTTTCCCTCCGCAGAGATGGCATCCTACCTCGCAAGGTGTCCGTTCAGTGATGATACCCCCTGCCATCTCCGCTCTGTATTCGATGACGCCCCGCCGGAAAAGCCTCCCCTCCGGCGGGAGAACATACGGGACGCGATTGCGTACGCAGCCATTCCTCTCAATCGGAAGCGGGATTTATTTTTGCAGCTGGCATCCGGGAAAAATACTGCCTATTTCCGCCGTCAGGCGGCTAAAATCGAAGCAGCCATTCGTGGAATGAAACCCAAATCCGGGGAGTTCTTTTATTTGAAGGGCTGCTACTATATTGACGAAGGCAGGGCTGAGGAGGATTGCCTGGAACCCTATCTCACTTGGGAGCATATTGGGGAGCGCATTCGTGAATACCTTGGGTATTTCGACGCGGAGGAAAGAGAATTGGTTTGGTTCTATGTGGAGAAATGGTCACCTGACGGGAATGGAAGACTGAAAAATGATTACGATTACATGGTTTTGGGCACTGAAGTCTGCTATTTTTCATCCTCCCGCCAAGAGCATCCTGGTTTTTCCATTTACCACGACGTAAATCTACCCGTCCCCTTTCATGCAGGCGATATCGTGACCGTAGACTGCCGCCCCTACAGGGAGGTACGCCACGTGGTTATTTTGGAGGTCGGGGACAACCGCGATTGCTGCTGCCTTCAGGCATTGCACTATGCCGGCAGCGGCACCTGGAACATAGGGGCGGTCAAGCATGGACACGTTTTCCCGAATGGGCGCTCCCCGGCGCTTTCCCCGCTCTATCGTCTGGCTTCCTTCCACGGGCAGCTCCCGGAGGAGGAGCGCTTGCTGGAGCAGGTGAGCTGGCATATAAACGGAGAAGAGGAGCGCGGCTCCGCCCTGTGGAATTACATTTTTAATCTTGAAGACAAGAAAAGGAAATGGACCGTGACGGAGGAGCAGATTCTATCTTATATGGCAAATAGCGGCTGAATCCAAGCGAGTGCATGGTGTTTTACATCAGGATAAAACAGGAGCGGCGAGGTAACGGGCAAGCAATGCGCCGGTATATACCCGGCGCGTGCTTGTTGGTGGCTGACCGCCCCCAAACCCCTGTAAAACCGGGCGCAAGTGCGCCCGGTTTTTTAAGCCGCCTTCGGCGTCTGCTGTTACCCGCAGGGAGAGGAAAAATCATCATCTCGCCCCCTGCTGGCGGTCACAATATTTCTCTTTCTCTGTCACGCCCAGAATCCGCTCCACGTTGTTTTTGGCTGTGAGCAGTTCTATTATTTTTTCTCGCGTTTGCTTATACTCTGGATACCGCTTTTTGTTTTCCGCCTCCAACTTGGCATACTCCTGTTTCAGCGATTGTATGGACGGCAGTTTCTTCAAACCGAGGGAATCAAAGTACCGCTTCGCCGCTTGACAGGCCGTGATTTCACTTCTATGCTGTTCATAAAATTTCTCCCTTTTCCTGCCCGTCAATTTCCGATATTGGACGTAAACTTCACGGGTCTTGGAGTACGTTCCGATGTGCCGTTGCAGTTCAGAAATATCTTTCATTCTTTGTTCGGCGGCTTTTATCTGATTGCCAAAATCGTTGAATTTCTGCGATGCCGCATCACAGGTTTTCTCCAATTCTCCAAGGTTGGTCAGATTATTTTCCTGCAAGTATATGACCGTCTTAGCCATCTCCTTGAGGTTGAAGATTTTTGCCCACCGCTCGAATCCGGGTGAGCTGACCTGCTGCATTTTCGCTTGGATGTCAATCAAGAGATTGGGCTTGGACTTCACCGCCGCCTTTGTCCTGGGAGCGACGATCCGCTTGCCGGAAATGCGCTCTATGATTGCCGTTTCGGAGTAGTCCGCGCCGAGAGAATTACAGCGCACGAACCTCTTGCCATTTGGAATTTTGAACGCAAGATGTTTGCCCCGCTTAACCTCCGCTCCCGCCGTTTTCATGGCAGCGAGGAAACTGTCAAAATCCTTGCAGCCTTGACCGAGGGCGGTGTCGATCATCTGCTCCAACTGCCCCCGGACGGTAAGCGGCTTACCCTCTCCCAGCCATGTGCCATAGCTGCCCCGGCTGGGCTTCGGTTCCGCAATCACAGACAGCCCATTTTCCAGGCACAGCATATCGGAGATTCTCCGAACTGTGAATGAGGACCGCCAGAAGTTTCGGAATTTCCGGGTGCAGTCTATGGCAGTCGAGTTAAACACAATATGCGAGTGAATGTGATGTTTGTCAATATGGGTGCAGACGATAAAAGCGTGTTTCCCCTTCGTCAGCGACATAGCGAGGTCATAGCCGATTTTGTTCGCCAGTCCCGGCGTAATCTCCCCCGGCTTGAAGGACTGCCGCAGGTGGTAGGCGATCACATCATTGTCCTTCCGTTCCCTGCCGGTAATGGCGGCATACTGCCGCTTGGAAAATAGAAACTCCTGGTCAGCGATAGACGGATTGCATTGATAGGCTGTGACCAAATCGCCGCCGTTGGTTTTCTCTGGATTCTCCACATAGTCCGTCACCCGGCCCAGGGCCTCCGCCACAGTCCGGCCCTTGCCGCTGTGCAAGGGCATCAATCGTGTAGTTGCCATTTTCAAAACCTCCCCTCAAAAGAAAAAAGGTGGTGAGCAGCATTTTGCCGCTCACCACCAGACCGTTATTTGATTTTCGATAGCTGTTCCAAAATGTTCCCGAATAGTCCGCTGGCCTCCGTCAACTTGCCGCAGATTTCATCCACTTCGTCAGGATAGACACCGCCGCCGGAATTGACCCGGCGGGCGATCTGGTTCACATTGTTGGAGGTATACCGCAGGAGTTTTGCACACTCGTCAAGCTCCTTGATTTGCAGTTGGACAATATAGCCGTCAATGCACATCTTCCGAATGTAGGCGCTCATATTGTGAACGCCTATCAACGCCATCCTCTGTTCAATTAGGCCCCTTTCCTCGTCTGTGACCTTGAAATAGATGCCGCTGCTTTTGCCTTTGGCGCGTTCAGACATTGGCGCGGGCCTCCTTAACAAAGCTGAGATAATCCTCCAGTGTTTTGCGGCAGGAATCAGTCAGGCCAATCAAAGTGTGAAGCTGTTCCTGTGAAAGAGCGGGCAGCACTTCCTTGTAATTGGGCAGATAGAAACTCTCCACGCCTCGCTGAACTCTTTCAATAAAGGCGCTGTATTCCAAAATAAAGGCTTCCGGCGACTGCCTACAATCTTTGGTGGGGTCCTTCAAATCCGCAACACTCTCCAAAAATTCCGCCTTCTGCTGCCGGGATGATTTCGCGTGTCTTGGGGCGGTGCGTACATCTACGGGCTGGTACTCGTCCAAGGATCTAATCTGACCGGAAGCCAGCAAAATAGCGGCTGTTTTCTGCTTGCCCGGTTCCATGTGCGAGAGTTTCATTGCATTGCTCTGATTGAGCTTATAATTGGGAAAATGGCGAAAAACTTCCCGTGCATCTTCTGTCAGACCGTTCATCATCTGCACAGTCCGCTCTACCGTTCGGGACGATACGCCCAGCTTGCCGGCAGTGTCCTGGGCAAACGATCTCAACGTGGCCGACATTTTGTCGCTGACGTTGTTCCCAATCGCCCGGTTCATCCC
>ERZ779637.1181-NODE-1181-length-11681-cov-17.338379_pt1 | contig 11681 bp, 11 predicted proteins | sample MGYA00514196_ERZ779637 | MGnify/ENA primary metagenome ERZ779637 (study PRJEB29562, sample SAMEA4376700) | mouse gut metagenome | isolation source: Cecum | study: EMG produced TPA metagenomics assembly of the A DSS colitis mouse model was used to assess the... | reverse complement strand
ATAATGGTGGCAGAAACGAGAGGAGTCAGCGCTTATCGGTTTTTGCCGTCCGTTTTTATGCATGGAGCGCGGTCCTTTTCGCGGAGGAGTCCATGCGTACATGCAGGAACTTTTACGGTGGTGTGGGCGGGTATTTTTCATGGCTGGTGCGTGCTTTGGGAGAGAGGCTTTGGGAGACGACGGGGATTGCGGAGCGGGTGCGGCTGGCGGAAGAAGCGCTGCTTCGGAGAATGGATTTGCGGCGGGAAAATTCGGTTTTTATGGATGCAGTGGCGGAGATTCTTTCACAGCGCGGCGTTCTGCGGATGCACGAGCTTGCGCGGGATATCCATGTGAGCGGCAGGCATCTGCAGCGCGTATTTCAGGAGAATATGGGCGTTTCGCCGAAAACCTTCGCTTCGCTTGTGCGGTAACGGTGAGCTGCAGGATATGCATGTGCTTTCCTGTTTTGTGCAGATGTGGGAGGATATCGGGGCGGCAGGGCTTATCGAGCGCTTTGAGATGGAGCGGCTGACGGCGCTTTTGCAGGAACTGGTGGCAAAGAATATCACGCAGGACCTTTCCGCATGGGAGAACGGTTACGTCTGCAAGCCGTCTCAGTTTTTTAATAAGAAGGATTCCGCATTTTACGAAAAGAATCAGGAAATGGTGCAGCGCGAGTGCGAGTTTATCGGGAAGGCGCAGATGCCGGACGGCGGCTATGCGGTGAACTGGAACTGGGACGACTACCCGGAGGCGTGGGCTGTCAGCAAAAACTGGTGGCGGGCGGAAATCACGGTCAACAACATGATTTTTTTGAAAAATATGAGTTAGAAACGACGAGATGTACAGGGCGGTATCCGAAAGGGGAAACCGCCACTTTTTTGCTTTATACAAATTTTAAGGAATAATGATTGCCAAAAGGCAGGAAATACTGATAAAATCAAAATGGTATTTGCAAGGAGGGCCTTTTGTAAGGAGCGAGAGATGGTACAGGATATTTTTAACGAATACGCAAGATTTCCGCAGGTGCGCGCTATGGCGATCGGCGGTTCCCGCGCCGTCAAAAGAAATGACGAATTTTCGGACTATGATGTGTATGTTTACTGTACAGAGCCGTTTCCCACACAGCAGCGGCGCGGCGTGCTCGAGAAATACTGCGGCAGCATGGCGCTCGACAACTATTACAGGGAGCATGAGGACGTCTGTATCATGGAGGACGGCACGGAACTGAATATCGTGTATCGCAATCTCGACGAGTTTCTGGCTGGCATTGAACGGGTGGTGGCGCACTACGAGGTGGCGGACGGATGTACCACCGGTATGTGGCATAATCTGCTGACGGGCAGGATCGCATACGACAAGGGCGGTCTTCTGGGGGCGGCGAAGGAAAAGTATCAGGTGCCTTATCCGCAGGAGTTGAAAAACAATATCATCAGCTACCACATGAATCTCATAAAATACGGTATTCCATCCTTTATCGTGCAGATTGATAAGGCGATGAAGCGGGGCGACATGGTGAACATCAACCAGAGCGTCAACCGTTTCTTTTCCTCCTATTTTGATATTCTTTTTGCATTGAATGAAAAACGGCATCCCGGGGAAAAGCGGCTGGTACAGGTCAGCATGGAGGAGTGCAGCATTCTGCCCGCCCGGTTTGAGCTGAATATCCGGCTGCTGTTAAACAGCATGTTCAAAGACCCTGCAGCGATTTCAGTGGTGGAGCTTATGGTGACGGAGCTTGAGAAGGTGATCGGGGAGACGCTTGCATAGCGGCGAGGTGTAACAGTCGGTCTTCGGCGAGGTTGCAATCCTCGCCATTATATTGTATATTAAAGTGAAAAGAACTTCTAGAGCTCAGCAGCAGAGGCTGCTTCGCTAAGAAGTTCTATATTTCACTTAAGAGAATGCCTGAAAAGCGGCATTCTCTGCATGGTTTAGCGGAACGGTATGATTTTAGTGAAAAGAGGTTGAAAAAGATGAAAATAATAGAAGGCGGCGTGACGGCGGCGATTGGGTTTGAGGCGGCTGGCGTGGAGGCGTCGATCAAATATCAGAACAGAAAAGATATGGCGTTACTTTACAGTCAGGCGCCCTGCCGGACAGCCGGGGTTTTTACCGGCAATGTGGTGAAGGCGGCGCCTGTTTTGTGGGATAGAGAGATTGTGGCGCACGCCCCTTACGCGCAGGCGGTTGTGGTCAACGCGGGTATTGCCAACGCGTGCACGGGAAAGCAGGGATATGAGTGCTGCAGGCAGACGGCGCAGAAGGCGGCGGAGACGCTCGGCGTTTCATCTGACGCTGTGCTTGTGGCGTCCACGGGCGTGATCGGCTGGCAGATTCCCGTGGATAAAATTGTAGCGGGTGTGGACAGGCTTGCGGCTGTGAAGGCGCACACGCCCGAGGCGGGGCTTGCGGCTGTGGAGGCTATCATGACTACGGACACGAAGCCGAAGCAGGCGGCGGTGCAGATCGAGATCGGCGGAAAAACCGTGACCGTGGGAGGTATGTGCAAAGGCTCCGGCATGATTCATCCGAATATGAGCACCATGCTCGGCTTTATCACGACGGATCTTGCGATCTCCAAAGAACTTCTGCAGGAAGCGCTGAGCGAAGATGTGAAGGACACCTTCAACATGATTTCCGTGGATGGCGACACATCCACGAACGATACACTGATTGTGATGGCTAACGGTCTTGCGGGCAATCCGGAAATCACGGAGCGAAACGCGGATTACGATACGTTTAAGGAAGCCTTACATTATATAGACGAGACGCTTGCAAAAAAGATGGCGGGGGACGGCGAGGGCGCAACCGCCCTGTTTGAGACGAAAGTCATCCATGCGGCAACGAAGGAGGAGGCGCGGACGTTGTGTAAATCCGTGGTCTGCTCCAGCCTGACCAAGGCGATGATCTACGGTCACGACGCCAATGTGGGACGGATTATGTGCGCCCTCGGTTACGCCGGTGTGGATTTTGACCCGGAGCAGGTAGACCTCTACTGCGAGGCTGCCGGAAACCGTATGCAGATATGTAAAAACGGTATGCTGACCGATTACGACGAGGAGGAGGCGACAAAACTTCTCTCAGCCCCCGAGGTCAGCGTGATCGTGGATATGCACAGAGGCGATGCGGAAGCCGCTGCGTGGGGCTGCGACCTGACTCACGAGTATGTCAATATCAATGCGGACTATCGGAGCTGACAGCATCTGAGTATGGTGACAGGAAAGTGAAATGGCGGTTTACATAATGCAAACCGATAAAAATCAAAATAGAAGGAAGAAGTAATATGGAACAGCAGGAAATGGACAAAATTCTGGCGAAGGCGGAGGTTTTGATTGAGGCGCTTCCCTACATCCAGAAATTTAACAGAAAAATTATTGTGGTCAAATACGGCGGCAGCGCCATGAGCAACGAGGAGCTGCAGAGAAACGTGATCAAGGACGTGACGCTCCTTAAACTGGTCGGCTTCAAGCCGATTATCGTTCACGGCGGCGGCAAGGAGATCAGCCGCTGGGTCGGCAAGGTCGGCAAGGAGGCGAAGTTCGTGAACGGGCTGCGCGTGACCGACGAGGAGACCATGGAAATTGCGGAGATGGTTCTTAACAAAGTCAACAAAAACCTTGTTCGGATGGTGGAAGAGCTGGGCGTGAAGGCGGTCGGCATCAGCGGCAAGGACGCCGGGCTGTTACAGTGCAAAAAGAGATATTCGGACGGCGAGGATATCGGCTTTGTAGGCGAAATCTGCGGGGTGGAGCCGAAGGTGCTCTATGATCTTCTGGAGAAAGATTTCCTGCCCATTGTGGCGCCGATCGGGCTTGATGAGCAGTTTATGACTTACAACATCAATGCGGACGACGCGGCGTGCGCGATCGCGAAGGCGGTTGGTGCGGACAAACTCGTGTTTCTCACGGATATCGAGGGCTTGTATCGGGATATCAACGACAAATCCAGCTTTATCTCGAGACTGACGGCGGCGCAGGCGGAGGAGCTGATCGACAGCGGCTGTATCGGCGGCGGTATGCTGCCGAAGCTGGGAAACTGTACGGACGCCATCAGGGAGGGCGTAAACCGGGTGCATATTCTGGACGGGCGGATTGCGCACTGTCTGCTGCTTGAGATCTTTACCGATCACGGTATCGGCACGGCGATCATCGCGGATAGGGACAAGGAGACTATGTTATGAGCTTAGAGATGCAGAAATATATAGACGAGGCGGAGCAGGATCTGCTCCACACATATAACCGCTATCAGGTGGTGTTTGACAGGGGAGAGGGCGTGTACCTCTACGATACGGATGGAAAAAAGTATCTGGATTTTGTATCCGGAATTGCGGTGTTTGCGCTGGGCTATCACAATGAGGCATACAACGACGCGCTGAAAAGCCAGATTGACAAGATCATCCACACCTCGAACTACTATTATAATATGCCGGCAATAGAGGCGGCAAAGAAACTCAAAGAGATTTCCGGTATGGATCGGGTTTTCTTCACCAACAGCGGCGCGGAGGCGATCGAGGGCGCCATCAAGACGGCGCGCAAATATGCTTTTCTTAAGGACGGGAAGACGGATCATGAGATCATTGCCATGAACCATTCCTTCCATGGGCGCACCATGGGCGCGCTCTCAGTGACGGGAAATCCGCATTACCGGGAGGCGTTCGAGCCCATGATCGGAAACATTCGTTTTGCCGATCTGAACGATTTTGACAGTGTGATGGCGCAGGTAACGGACAAGACCTGTGCGATTCTTTTTGAGACCGTGCAGGGGGAGGGCGGCATTTATCCCGCCACGGAAGATTTTATGCGAAAAGTCAGGACGCTCTGTGACGAGCGGGATATTCTGATGATGTTGGACGAGATTCAGTGCGGCATGGGGCGCACCGGAACGATGTTTGCATGGCAGCGATATGACATCAAGCCGGACGTGATGACGACAGCGAAGGCGCTTGGCTGCGGCGTGCCAGTGGGGGCGTTTCTGATGACGGAGAAGGTGGGAGCAAGCTCCCTTGCCGCCGGCGACCACGGTACCACTTACGGCGGCAATCCTCTGGCGTGCGCGGCGGTCAGCAAGGTGATCGATCTGTTTGAGGAGCAGGATGTGCTCGCAAATGTAAACCGGGTGGGCGCGTATCTGGAAAAGCGTCTGGACGAGCTTGCAGCGAAGTTTTCCTGTGTGGAGACAAGGCGCGGCGCAGGTCTTATGCAGGGGCTTGTATTTGAACGCCCTGTGGGGGATATCATCACAGCTGCGATGGAGAGAGGGCTGGTGTTGATAAATGCCGGGACGAGCATCATCCGTTTTGTGCCTTCACTTGTCATCACGGAGGAACATGTGGATGAGATGATAACAATCCTGCGTCAAAGCATTTTGCAAATAGAAGGAGAACAGAATTGACCTTTAAGAAACGATTACTGATGATCCTCGTGCTCGCTCTTGTCGCGGGCGGTCTTTACGGGGCGGGAAGGCTCGGTATGGCTGTGCTTCCGAGTAAGGAGGAAGAGCCGGAGGAGGATTTTTTATTTAAACACAGGGAAACCTTGTATCTGTGGTATGCGGACGAGGGGCTGACGGACTATCTGAACGGCGTGGCGGTCTCCTACAATGAATATCAGGACGAGGTGCGCGTGATTCCGGTTCACACACCGGGGATGGAGTATCTGGAGACGATCAACCAGGCGTCCCTGCAGGGGGAGGAAGTGCCGGATCTGTATATTGTCAGCAACGATTCTCTGGAAAAGGCGTATCTGGCGGGGCTTGCATCTGAGGTAAAGCTGCCGGAGGGCGTGCAGTCCATGGAAGAAATGCTGCCGGGTACGGCGGTCCGGGCGGTGACTTACCACGACAAGCAGATCGGCTATCCCTTCTATTATGAGACAAGCTGTCTTCTCTACAACAGGACCTATCTGGAAGAGTGGGCGAAAGCGCAGATCATAACAGAGCGTGATCAGGCGCTGGCGGAGGACGCGCAGGAGCAGGCTGACAGCGGTGAGGTCGAGGAGGAGATTCAGGAGGCGCATGAGGAGCAGGAGGTTTCCGACGAGGAGATCGAGGCAAAAATCGAGGAGGCAATTCCCGAGACGATAGACGAGATTTTGTCCTTTGCGGACGTTTACGACGCGCCAGAACATGTGGAGGCGGTCTTTAAATGGGACGTATCGGATATCTTTTATAATTATTTTATTGTGGGAAATTATATTGATGTGGGCGGCGTCAACGGCGACAACGCGGCTTCCATCGGCATCTACAATGAAAACGCGATCAAGGCGCTGCGGGTGTACCAGAACCTGAACCAGTTTTTCTCCATAGATACAAAGGAAATCAGTTATGACGGTGTTCTGCAGGATTTCCTTGACGGAAAGATTGTCTACACGGTGGCGACCACGGACGCGCTGTCGATACTGGAGAAAGCGCGCGATGAGGGAACGTTTTCTTACGAGTACGGCACGACCCGCGTGCCGGATGTGAGCGAGGAGCTTGCCTCCGCATCCTTGTCCGTGACACAGTGCGTCGGCGTCAACGGCTACTCCACGAAAAAGGATATGGCAAACGACTTCGCGGTGTATCTGACACAGTACAACACGCAGGAGCTTTACGCAAGAACGGGAAAACTGCCCGTACACTGCGACGGGGACACTTACGACGACCCGAACGCGGCGGCGTTTCTGGAGGAATACGCCCGCTCGGTTCCCATGCCGAAGATGATAGAGACCAGCAATTTCTGGGTACAGCTTGAGATCGCCTTTGCCAGAATCTGGGAGGGCGAGGACGCCAACGACGAACTGCGATCGCTGTCCGAGCAGATTATGGGGCAGGTGCTGGGTGAGGCTTACACGGAGGAATACATCGACGTGCCGATTCCCGTGGAGGAGTCGGAGGAAGAAGGCGAAGAGGGGGAAACGGAAGGTCAGGAAACAGAATAATTACCGACTGATATGGTCAACCTAAGACAAGACAGAATTATCTGCCTTGTCTTACTCTATATTAGGAGGGAATTATGTTAGGATTTTGGATCGCCATTTTATCCGGCGCTCTGATGAGCGTGCAGGGAGTCTTCAACACGCAGGTCACCAAACAGTCGGGTGTCTGGGTGGCAAACGCCTTTGTGCAGTTTACGGCGCTTTTAGTCTGTCTGGCGGTATGGCTCGCCACGGACCGCGCTTCTTTTGCCTCGCTCTTAAAGGTTGAGCCGAAATACATGCTGCTCGGCGGCGCGATCGGCACGTTTATCACTTACACGGTTATCAAGAGCATGGAACAGCTCGGTCCCGCGCGGTCGGTGATGTTTATCGTGGTGTCCCAGCTTATTATCGCATATGTCATTGAAGTTTTCGGGCTTTTCGGGGTGGAAAAACAGCCCCTTGAGATGAAAAAACTGCTTGGGGCTGGTGTGATGATTGCGGGAATCGTTATTTTTAAGTGGACATAGGCTGAGATTTATTTTACAATAAAAATACAGCGCATAGCGGGAAACCTCCCAAAGGGCGAAGAAGCCCGGAAGGGAGACTATGCAGATGAAAAAGAGAAAGAGACAGACGGACAGGATATGGCAGGCGGGACTGGTTTTCGCCCTGCTGTTGCTGTTGTGCGGCTGCACAAGGAAAGAGGATCTGTTACTGCTGTCCGGGGAGACGGAGGGGACAGCGCAGGATATGTCCGCATTTTCGCAGGATGCCGGGGAAGAGACAACCGCGGCGGATGGAGCAGGGCAGGCGGCTTTTGCGGGAGAAACCGGGCGAGTGCCTGAAGGCAGCCGGCAAGTGCCGGACGGTGAGAACCGGGGGATGGAAGCCGCGCAGGGATCTGCACCGGCGACGAAGCCCGGCGTGATTTACGTCCACGTCTGCGGCGCGGTTGAAAAGCCCGGCGTCTATGAGCTTGAGGCGGGAAGCCGCGTGTACGAGGCGGTGGCGCAGGCGGGCGGCTTTACGGGGGATGCGGAACAGAATTATGTAAACCAAGCGCAGATTCTGGAGGACGGTGTGAAGCTGGTGATTCCCACGAGGGAGGAGGCGGCTGCAGCCGGAGAGCGGGAGACGGTTTTGGAGCCGGGGAAGGTGCAGGACAGCGCGGGGATAGAGCTCGGTATTGTGGGCGGCGCATCCCCGGACGGACGAAGCGCCGGAACAGAAACAAGCACAGGCGCGTCTGCGAACGGGCGGATCAACATCAACACCGCGACTGCGGCGCAGCTTTGCGAAATACCGGGCGTCGGCGCGACGAGGGCGGCGACGATTGTATCTTACAGGGAAACCCACGGCGCCTTTGAGAAGCCGGAAGACATTATGAAGGTGAGCGGCATCAAAGAGGGCATGTACGAAAAAATAAAGGACAGCATCAGTGTGAACTAGAAGACAGGCAGGGACGGGAAGTATGGCACAGAGAGTTTTGGTAGTGGATGATGAAAAGTTGATTGTAAAGGGGATTCGATTCAGTCTGGAGCAGGACGGCATGGAAGTGGACTGCGCCTACGACGGCGAGGAGGCGCTGAAACTGGCGGAGGAAAATGCGTACGACATGATCCTTTTAGACGTGATGCTGCCGAAAATGACGGGCTTTGAGGTGTGCCAGCAGATCCGCGGCTTTTCCAATGTGCCGATCGTCATGCTGACGGCAAAGGGCGACGATATGGACAAGATTCTCGGGCTCGACTACGGCGCGGACGACTATATCACGAAACCCTTTAACATTCTGGAGGTAAAGGCGAGAATTAAGGCGATTATGCGCAGGACGAACCGTCAGTCGCCGGAGAAAAAAGAGACGGTTAAGACGGTGGAGCGCGGCGATATGCGGCTTGACTGCGAGGGCAGGCGTGTGTATATCAAGGATCGGGAGATCAACCTGACGGCAAAAGAGTTTGAGGTGCTGGAGCTTCTGATGCGGAACGCCGGAAAGGTGTACGGCAGGGAAGAGCTTCTGAAACTTGTTTGGGGCAGCGATTATCCCGGCGATGTGCGGACTGTTGACGTACATATCAGAAGACTGCGCGAAAAAATAGAGGAAGTGCCCGGAGAACCCGCCTATGTGCGGACGAAGTGGGGCGTTGGATATTACTTTGCATAGATTACATTTACGTCAAATTACATTCTTGAGAAGTCTGAAAGCGCGTATTTTTCTGATTCTGCTCATTGTCGGGCTGATTCCCTGCTTTATCATGCGCTATGCGATCCTGCAGAATTATGAACAGCGGGCGGTAAATGTCAGAACCTCTGACATTTCCACCCAGGTCAGGATTCTTGCCAATCACCTGATTACCTACCATTATCTGCAGGATACTTCTTCCGAGGTCATCAACGCGGAGTTGGAGCAGCTCTCGAACCTGTATGACGGGCGGGTGCTTGTCATCAACGCGAATCTTCGGATTGTGAAGGACACCTACGGCATCAGCGAGGGAAAAACGATTATCTCGGAGGAGGTCATCCGCTGTCTGCGCGGCGAGAGCGCCAACAGGTACGACAGAGAGAACGGCTATATCGAGATGACCATACCCATCACAGAGACGCTTGAGGCGGATCTGCCTGTGGGCGCCGGGGAGCGCATTGAGCTGGTGCGGGGCGTCATGCTCGTGAGCGCGTCCAACGACAATATCATTGCGACCATGGATATTCTGAACCATCAGGCGGTGATCCTCATGTCCATTGTGGGCGTGCTGATTTTCGTGGTGACGCTTCTCGTGTCCAAGTTTTTGTTTGCGCCCTTTAAAAAGATAATAGCCGCGCTGGATCAGGTGCAGGAGGGCTACACCAACGACCCGATTTCCGTGACGGACTGTCTGGAGACGGAACACATCGGGGACGCCTTTAACCGGGTGCTGGGGCGCATGAAGATGCTGGACGATTCCAGACAGGAGTTTGTGTCGAACGTGTCCCATGAACTGCGTACGCCGATCACCTCCATGAAGGTGCTGGCGGATTCCCTGATTACCCAGAAGGACGTGCCCTTGGAGGTCTATCAGGAATTTATGACCGACATTGCGGCGGAGATCGAGAGGGAGGACAAGATTATAAACGACCTGCTCTCCCTCGTAAAGATGGACAGGACTTCGACTGATCTGAACATTTCCGAGGTGGATATCAACTCCCTTGTGGAGCTGATTATGAGGCGGCTGCGTCCTATCGCACAGCGCCGGGACGTACAGCTTGTCTACGAGAGCCTTCGACCCGTGACGGCGTCGGTGGACGAGGTCAAGCTTACGCTCGCGCTCTCTAATCTCGTGGAGAATGCGATTAAGTACAACAAGGAGCATGGCTTTGTGAAGGTGACGCTGGATGCCGACCACCAGTTTTTTACGGTGAAGGTGGAGGATTCCGGCGTGGGCATCCCGGAGGATGCGCTGGAGCATATCTATGAGCGTTTTTACCGCGTGGATAAATCCCGCTCAAGGGAGATTGGGGGCACGGGACTCGGGCTTGCCATCACCAAGAGCGCGATTCTCATGCACAGAGGTTCTGTCAAGGTGTCGAGCATCGAGGGGGAGGGCACTGATTTTACGGTGAAGATTCCATTAAAGTATATCGCGGTTTAAGTGGTTTTGGTGTAAGGAGTCAGGATGGAAAAGCGGATGAAAAGGGCGGGACATTTTTTTACCGCTGCGGCATTGATTATGGGAATGCTTTTTTGCACCGCCTGCGGGAACAGGCAGCAGGCGCAGGAAGGCGTGTCCTATAAAATATATTATGTAAACAATGAAGAGACGAAGATCGTGGAGCGGGAGTATGTGAGCGCAACCACGGACGGAGGGCTTCTGCTCGAGGAGCTTTTGGGGCAGCTGGCACATATATCGGAAAAAATGGAGTACGAGACGCTGCTGGAGAAAGAAATTTCCGTGGAGGGGCATACGCTGGACAACGGTCTTCTGACACTGGATTTCGACGAGAGTTACAAAAACCTGCGGGGGACGAGAGAGATTCTTGCGCGCGCATCCATTGTGAGGACGCTGACGCAGATTCCGGGCGTGGAGCGCATGGCGTTTACGGTGATGGGAGAGCAGCTCACGGACGCCGTGGGAGCGGCTGTTGGCGTGATGGCGGCGGACACCTTTATCGAGAACGCGGGCAATGAGATCAACGCCTATGAGAAGGTGGACTTGAAGCTTTATTTTGCGAACGAGTCGGGTGACAGTCTGGTGGAGGAGAACCGCCGCAACGTGGTTTATAACAGCAATATCTCGCTGGAAAAACTGGTGGTGGAAAAGCTGGTGGAGGGACCGATGACAGAGGGGGCGTACCCCACGATCAATCCAACCACAAAGATAGTGAGTGTTACCGTGAAAGACGGAACGTGTTATGTAAACCTAAACAACGATTTCCTCAACCAGCCCTACAACGTTGCCTCCGATGTGACCATCTACTCGATCACAAATTCGCTGGCGGAGCTGTCCAATGTGAACCGGGTGCAGATCGCTGTGAATGGGGAGTCAAATATTTCGTATCGGGAAAATATGAGCTTGAACAATGTGTTTGAAAGAAACCTTGATATTCTAGATTGAGGGGGTTGTACAAATAACATAATCAACGCAGACGCGCTTGCGCTCCGTTCCAAACGCAACAGTACTAAGCTCGAAATTACCTCGCAAAGTACTGGCGTTTTCCAAGGGTCTGCTTATAATTATGTTATTTGCACAAGTGAAATTACTATATAAACAATATAATAGGTAATTGTTAAATGTTTTTCTCTTTAGCTGTGGATAACTTTCTGCTATA
>ERZ779637.1175-NODE-1175-length-11749-cov-7.891739_pt1 | contig 11749 bp, 17 predicted proteins | sample MGYA00514196_ERZ779637 | MGnify/ENA primary metagenome ERZ779637 (study PRJEB29562, sample SAMEA4376700) | mouse gut metagenome | isolation source: Cecum | study: EMG produced TPA metagenomics assembly of the A DSS colitis mouse model was used to assess the... | reverse complement strand
AACATCTACTGTATCATGCTTTGCTGTGTTCGCATTGCGAATTCTTGTGAGCATATCTGCAATAGGATCATTCATTGTCATTTCAGTTTCCTCCTTATTATATATAAACGAAACTTCGTTTTTACCAGCTTGCCTTCTTCACACCAGGAATCTGACCCTTGTATGCCAACTCGCGGAAGCATATTCTGCAAATTCCATACTTTCTTAAGTATGCGTGTGGACGGCCACAGATTCTGCAACGACTGTATTCCTGTGTGGAAAACTTCGGTTTGCGCTGCTGTTTGATTTTCATTGCTGTTTTAGCCATGAGAATTTACCTCCTTATTATTTCGCGAATGGCATGTTGAACTGTGTTAACAGCTCACGTGCTTCCTCGTCACTCTTTGCAGTTGTTACAAAAACGATATCCATACCTCTTACTTTATCAACCTTATCATACTCGATCTCAGGGAAAATAATCTGTTCCTTAATGCCAAGTGCATAGTTTCCTCTGCCATCAAATCCATTGGGATTGACACCTCTAAAGTCACGTACACGAGGCAGTGCAAGGTTTACAAGGCGGTCCAGGAACTCATACATCTTCTCACCGCGAAGTGTCACTTTGCATCCGATTGCCATACCCTCACGAATCTTGAAGTTAGCAATTGCCTTCTTCGCCTTTGTAGTAACAACCTTCTGTCCTGTGATGATCTCCATGTCCTTCACAGCGGACTCCAATGCCTTCGCATTGTCCTTCGCCTCACCGACACCCATGTTGACCACAATCTTGTCAAGCTTGGGAACTTCCATGACATTCTTATATCCAAACTTCTTGACCATAGCATCTACGATCTCGTTTTTATATATCTCTTTCAGTCTACTCACCAGTCTGGTCCTCCTTTCCTGGAATTAATCAATCACTTCGCCTGTTGTCTTTGCGAAACGTACTTTCTTATCTCCATCCATCTTAAAGCCAATCCTTGTAGCTTTTCCTTTGTGGAGATACATTACGTTTGAAATATCAATAGGAGCTTCTTTCTTGATAATGCCGCCAGTCTGGTTGGCAGCAGAAGGCTTTGTATGTTTTGTCGCCATGTTGACACCCTCTACAAGAACTTTACCATTCTTTGTGTCAACTGATAAAACCTTGCCTTCTTTATCTTTTTCCTTGCCGGCGATTACCTTGACTGTATCGCCCTTCTTTATCTTTAACATTCCGGCACCTCCTTATAATACTTCAGGAGCTAAGGAAACAATCTTCATAAACTGTTTCTCACGAAGCTCTCTTGCCACTGGTCCAAAAATACGTGTCCCTCTCGGAGTCTTATCATCCTTGATGATGACAGCGGCGTTTTCATCAAATCTAATATAAGAACCGTCCTTACGACGAGCGCCCTTTACGGTACGTACAACTACAGCTTTCACTACATCGCCCTTTTTTACAACGCCGCCTGGTGTTGCATCTTTAACGCTGGCAACAATCACATCACCAATGCCTGCATATCTTCTTGTAGATCCACCCATAACCCTGATGCAGAGCAGTTCTTTCGCACCAGTATTATCAGCGACTTTCAGTCTGCTTTCCTGTTGTATCATGCTTATTCTCCTTCCAAAACTATGCCATGTTACACATTGCACTGTTCTTAAAATCTATTTTACTTTTTCGATCACTTCAACAAGTCTCCATCTCTTATCTTTAGATAAAGGTCTTGTCTCCATAACTTTAACTGTATCGCCAATGTTGCACTCATTGTTCTCGTCATGCGCCTTCAGCTTGTAAGTTCTCTTAACGATCTTTCCATAAAGAGGATGCTTAACATGATCTTCCACAGCAACCACAATCGTTTTCTGCATTTTGTTGCTCACAACCTTGCCTGTACGTGTTTTTCTCAAATTTCTTTCCACGACCATTTTCCTCCTACTCTGCATTCTTCAGATTTGCAGCAATCACAGTCTGAATCCTTGCGATATTCCTTCTGACTTCCTTAATCCGAGCTGTGTTGTCCAACTGATTTGTTGCATTCTGAAATCTCAAATTGAAAAGTTCCTTTTTTGCAGAAACTAATTCCTGTGATAATTCTGCGGCTGATTTGGTCCTTAAATCCTCTACATACTTATTAGTTTTCATTCACTGCACCGCCTTCCAAATCTGCTTTAGAAACGATCTTACACTTACAAGGAAGCTTGTGTGTTGCAAGACGTAACGCTTCTTTTGCTACATCCTCAGCGACTCCGCTGATCTCAAACATTACACGACCAGGCTTTACAACTGCCACCCAGTACTCCAGAGTTCCTTTTCCCGAACCCATACGTGTCTCAGCAGGCTTTGCTGTAACAGGCTTATCCGGGAATATCTTAATCCATACCTTACCACCACGCTTGATATAACGTGTCATGGCGATACGGGCTGCTTCAATCTGATTGGACTTAATCCAACATGGCTCTGTTGCTACGATACCATACTCACCGTAAGTAATTGTATTACCTCTCTGAGCTTTACCAGCCATTGTACCGCGAAACTGTTTACGACGCTTTACTCTCTTTGGCATTAACATTATTTATCGCTCCCTTCCTTATTTCCCTTTGTAGGAAGTACTTCGCCCTTGTAGATCCAAACCTTTACGCCAAGTTTGCCGTATGTTGTATCTGCCTCAGCGAATCCATAATCTATATCTGCTCTCAGTGTCTGAAGAGGAATTGTCCCCTCATTGTAAAACTCTGTGCGGGCCATATCTGCTCCACCAAGGCGCCCAGAAACAGCCGTCTTAATACCCAGTGCACCTGCCTTCATGGTTCTGCCCATGCAAGACTTCATAGCACGTCTAAAAGATACACGACTCTCAAGCTGCTGTGCAATATTCTCTGCTACAAGCTGTGCATCTTTGTCTGGTTTCTTAATCTCCTTGATATCCACAAGCACATTTCTACCTGTAAGCTTCTGCAGCTCCTTCTTGGTTATCTCGATCTCTGCGCCACCCTTACCGATAACAAGACCTGGCTTTGCTGTGAAAACGATAACCTTCACACGGTCAGATGCTCTCTCAATCTCAATTTTTGAGATACCAGCATTAAATAATTTCTTCTTTAAAAACTTTCTGATATTATAATCTTCTACTAAATAATCAGCAAAATCAGCATCAGCATACCATTTGGAATCCCAATCCTTGATAACGCCGACTCTCAGTCCATGAGGATTAACTTTCTGTCCCATTTTCTTCCTCCTATCTCTCGTCAAGCACGATTGTAATGTGGCTCATTCTCTTTTCAATCCTGTAAGCTCTTCCCTGTGCTCTTGGTCTCACTCGCTTCATTGTAGGTCCTTTATTTGCATAGCATTCTGCAATATAAAGGTTGTCAGCGCTCATACCATTGTTGTTCTCTGCATTGGCAATTGCTGATTCCAAAAGCTTCTTGATAATGCTGGAAGCATATCTTGGGCTGTATGCCAGGATACCTAACGCGGTCTGCACATCTTTTCCTCTGATCGCATCTAACACGAAACATGCCTTCTGGACAGACACTCTGGCATAAGAAAGCTTTGCTGATGGTCTAGTTTCTCTATTCTCTGCATTTCTTTTTCTCTTATAACTAGTTCTACTATATTTTTCTGCCATGGTTGAACCTCCTTTCAACTAATCAATTTATTTCACTTTTGATTTCTTTTCGTCCTTGCCATGTCCTCTGTAGGTTCTGGTTGCAACGAATTCACCAAGCTTGTGTCCAACCATATCTTCTGTCACATATACAGGTACATGTTTTCTTCCGTCATGTACTGCGATTGTATGGCCTACAAAAGCAGGGAAAATTGTAGAACGACGTGACCATGTCTTAATTACTGATTTATTTCCTGACGCATTCATTGCATCAACCTTCTTCAAAAGGCTTGCATCTGCGAAAGGACCCTTTTTTAATGACCTTGCCATTAGGTAATTCCTCCTTAATCATCTATATCTTGTTATTGGAGGTAGGCGATTTTCTTATTTAATCGCCGAGCGATTCGCAGTAGTAACCGCTCAGCAATGAAAATTATTTAATCGCTCTACCATCTCTTCTTCTCACGATCAACTTGTTAGAAGCCTTCTTGCCCTTTCTTGTCTTCAGACCAAGTGCAGGCTTGCCCCAAGGTGTAGATGGACCGGGTCTTCCGATACCAGTCTTACCTTCACCACCGCCGTGTGGATGATCATTCGGGTTCATCACAGAACCGCGCACTGTAGGTCTGATACCCATGTGACGCTTACGTCCAGCCTTACCGATTTTAACAAGGTTATGATCCCCATTGCCGACAACGCCAATAGATGCTCTACAGACAATTGGAACCATTCTCATCTCTCCAGAAGGAAGTCTGAGTGTTGCGTACTTGCCTTCCTTCGCCATAAGCTGTGCACTGTTGCCAGCAGAACGCACAAGCTGTCCGCCCTTGCCAGGATACAACTCAATATTGTGTACATTTGTACCAACAGGAATCTCAGAGAGTGGTAAGCAGTTGCCAACTCTAACTTCTGCCTGTGGTCCATTCATAACTTTCATGCCATCTGTCAATCCTTCTGGTGCAAGAATATATGCTTTCTGACCATCTTCATAGCAGATCAGTGCAATGTTTGCAGATCTGTTTGGATCGTACTCAATACCGACAACCTTTGCTGAGACACCATCTTTATTTCTCTTAAAATCTATAATTCTATATTTTTGTCTATTTCCACCACCGTGATGTCTCACAGTGATTTTACCCTGATTGTTACGTCCAGCATGTTTCTTCTTTGACACACACAAAGACTTCTCAGGAGTTGTCTTTGTGATTTCAGAGAAGTCAGAACTGGTCATATTTCTTCTCGAAGGTGTATATGGGTTATATTTCTTAATTCCCATGTTCGTTTCTCCTTTACTCTTTTATTATCACACTTGATTGTGTATAGTCTGAATTGTCACAGCCATCTTCTAAGCATCTTATAGGCCTGAGAAAATCTCAATATCCTTGCTATCCTCTGTCAACTGTACAATTGCCTTCTTGGTCTTAGATGTCTTGCCATAGACCATTCCACGTCTCTTTTTCTTGCCATCAAGATTCATGGTGTTAACCCTTGCCACTTTTGTTCCCTCGAACATCTTCTCAACAGCTTCCTTAATCTGAGACTTATTTGCTTCTGTATGAACCAGAAACGTATATTTCTTCTCGCCCATGCCAGCCATACTTTTCTCAGTAATAACTGGTTTAAGGATAACGTCATAATACTTAATATCTGCCATTATGCGTACACCTCCTCAATTGTCTTTACGGCATCTTTTGTGAGAATCACTGTACCGCCCTTCATCACATCATATACATTGATTGTGTTTGTCAGCGCTGTCTGTACATTCGGAAGATTTCTTGCTGACATAACAACTTTCTCATCATTGTCATTCAGAACTACGTAAGCCTTCGCTACTTTTAAGTTGTCCATAACTGCCTTGAAATTCTTTGTTTTAATTTCATCGAACTTCAATTCGTCAATCACAATCAACTTGTTCTCTTGCACTCTACTTGTAAGTGCAGACTTAAGCGCCGCTCTCTTTTCTTTCTTATTCATCTTGAAAGAATAATCTCTTGGCACTGGGGCAAACACAACGCCGCCGCCCTTCCACTGAGGAGATCTTGTAGAACCCTGTCTTGCGTGACCAGTTCCTTTCTGTCTCCACGGTTTTCTTCCACCGCCAGATACTTCCGAACGCGTTTTCGCTTTCTGAGTACCCTGACGCTTATTTGCAAGTTGTTGAACGACTGCCATGTGTACTAGGTGCTCGTTGACTTTCACACCAAAGACATCATCGCTCAAGTCGATTGTCTCAACTTCCCTGCCTTCCATATTATAAACAGATACTTTTGCCATCTGTATGGTCCTCCTTTCGTCCGCTCAATCTGCGAACCACATTTTACGCATCTACTCTGGTAGTTTCTTTGAGTGTCACTAATGCTTTCTTAGGTCCTGGCACAGAACCTTTCACCAGAAGCAGGTTCTTCTCAGCATCAACCCTTACAATTTCAAGATTCTGTACTGTTACCTTCACGCAGCCCATATGTCCAGGCATACCCTTGCCTTTAAACACACGGCTTGGTGAGGAACACGCACCGTTGGAACCCTGATGACGATGGAATTTGGAACCATGTGTCATCGGTCCTCTGTGCTGTCCATGTCTCTTGATAGCACCCTGAAAACCTTTTCCTTTGGAGATTGCAGATGCATCGATTTTGTCTCCGACTGTGAAGATATCAGCCTTAATCTCACTTCCCAGCGTATATTCTTCTGCATTCTCAAACCTGAACTCTCTTAAAAATCTCTTGGAAGAAACGCCAGCCTTCTCAAAATGTCCCTTGAGCGCCTTATTCACACCATGTCTGTGAATCACTTCTTTCTTTCCACCTTTGTCCTTGTTTACAATCTTGTCTTTCTTATCTACAAAGCCAACCTGAATAGCCTTGTAACCATCGTTCTCCTCTGTCTTAATCTGTGTCACTACACAGGGGCCAGCCTGAAGAACAGTTACAGGAATCAGTGAACCGTCTTCGTTGAAGATTTGAGTCATTCCGACTTTTGTAGCCAATATAGCTTTCTTCATTTTCTTTTCCTACCTCCATTGTTTCTACAGCGGAGCGTTTGTTCTAAAACGCTCATACTAGTAGAAGGCCTATTTGTTTTTCATTTTGATATCAATATAAACACCCGCTGGCATCTCTAACCGCTGCAATGCATCAACAGTCTTTTGTGTCGGTGTGATGATATCGATCAGTCTCTTGTGCGTTCTTTGCTCGAACTGCTCTCTGGAATCTTTGTACTTGTGAACTGCCCTTAAAATTGTCACTACCTCTTTCTTAGTAGGAAGGGGAACTGGTCCACTTACCTGTGATCCATTTTTCTTAACTGTCTCGATTATTTTTTTGGCAGATGCATCAACTAACTGATGATCATAAGCTTTTAATGTAATTCTCATTACCTGACTTGCCATAAAAAAAGTCGCCTCCTTTTCGCACTTTTTATACATAAGTACGACAAGCGGTGACTGTACACTCCTCCGTGTGTGTCCTACTGCTTTTCCAGTAAAACACATCGCTCCTTATCATGAAAATCTCACAGAATTATCTGTCTCTCACAATATGGATGGCCTTGCGGCCTAACCTTTGTACAGTGACTTGTCGCCAGTTTCCTAACTTGACATTCGCTCCGCGGAAAACCTGCCTAACACCTCTTTGCTTCAGCAGCAACCTCACGTTTCATTGCTATCATGTCACAGCAATTAGAAGTATATCGTAGCATTTTCTGTTTTGCAAGTATTTTTTTATTTTTTATTGTATTTTTTTGCATACAATGTCATATTGTTACACTTGCATCAGATATGAAATGATTTCTGCCTCTATAGGCAGTGAATAACTTATTTGTATTAGTGGCTGACAATGAAGGGCATAAGACAAAGTAGGATATCAGGCAGCGAACAACTTATTTGTATCAATGGCGGGATTCAATCTCTTATCTGATATGCCTTCAGCAGATTACGGAAGTACACAGAAAAATGTATCATGATGCGCATAATACACGCTTCGCAGTAGGAAACATTGATGGTGTTCTTGAATACAAGCCATACAGATTTTAATTGTAAATAGGAATGCTTTTATAGTATACTGAAAAAATGGATAAAATTTATTCGAGAAAGGATCGGTTAAGTTATGTGGATTGCAGATAATTGGAAGGACTATAAAGTTATTGATACTTCCGCAGGCGAAAAACTTGAACGTTGGGGAGATTATATATTAATACGGCCTGACCCGCAGGTTCTCTGGAACACCCCCAAAAAAGACTCCTGTTGGAAAAAACCAAACGGTCATTATCACAGAAGTTCTAAAGGCGGAGGAGAATGGGAATTTTTTAAACTACCACAAGAATGGAATATCACCTACGCTGGTATAAATCACTTGAATCTCACATTTCATCTTAAGCCCTTCAGCTTTAAACATACAGGGCTTTTTCCTGAGCAAGCAGTCAACTGGGATTGGTTTTCTTCTATTATAAAGAGAAGCCAAAGCCAAAATCCAGAACGCACAATCAAGGTACTCAATCTCTTTGCCTATACAGGAGGCGCCACATTGAGCGCTGCGGCATCAGGTGCACATGTCACACATGTAGACGCCTCCAAGGGCATGGTTGGCTGGGCTAAAGAAAATGCCGCCTCCTCAGGACTTTCAAATGCGCCTATTCGATGGCTTGTAGATGACTGTGTAAAATTTGTAGAACGTGAAATTCGACGCGGCAACACCTATGATGCGGTGATTATGGACCCGCCTTCTTATGGAAGAGGTCCCAAAGGAGAAATCTGGAAGATTGAAGACTCTATCTATCCATTTCTCGAACTAACAACAAAGGTATTAACCGAAAATCCGTTGTTTTTTTTAATCAATTCCTACACAACAGGATTGCAACCTGCAGTGTTAACTTATATGCTTGAAACTGCACTAATTTCCAAATTTGGCGGTCGTGTAGAATCCTCTGAAATCGGTTTGCCAGTCTCCTCCAACGGACTTGTACTCCCATGCGGTGCCAGTGGACGTTGGATTGCAAACTAAAACACGAATCGAAAATTATTGCTCTACTTCACTATACACTCCGCATTCCAGTGATCTATTTTCTTTACCTGCGTCTGTGTATTCGAGCAAAGAAGATTTATCTCCCCCTACTTATACGCTGGACGCCTGTCAGCTTCTACTGACATTTTTCTTTTGAATGCTTATATGCATTCAAATAGAGAAATTTTATCTTTTTCTACTCGCACCGGGCACCCGTCAGCGAACCGATAAATCGGTTTGATGACAAATTTCACTTGAGTGCCCGTGTGCATAAAAGAAGACTGTTTTGTATATAAATACAAAACAGCCCCTTCTTTTTAATAATAAATACCTTCACTTTGCAGAATTGATGCAACTATCGTGGCAAATGTTCCTGCCAATACGAATGACAATACTACTCCAATAACCATCCAAATCAGCATTGCCTTACAATAATTCGATTTACTTTTCTTGGTGCCTGAACCAAATGCCCACACAAACAGCATAATAATGTTTACACAAGGTATCCACATCAAAAGCATCGTCACCATCCAGTCTCCAAAACTTACTGGTTCTTCAAGTCCACTGTCCCCTGCCTGATAAGGCGGCTGCTGTTGGTACTGCTGCTGGTAAGGTTGTTGATACGTCTGCTGATATTGCCCTTGTTCTGTGTTTTGATTTTGCTTGTCAAATGAATTGTTGTCCATCACTATTCCCTCCAATATTGTAATATAGACTCTCAGATTTTGTATGTATGTGTTTTTCTATAACTCCTCATAGGAAAACTATAAAGAAAATTCTGAAAGACCCATCAATGAATCACATAGGAAAGATTCATCTTCCCCTACTCGTCGCGCTCCATTTTAATAGCATACTTCTTCTGTATGGGATTGCGCATAAAAATAGGTGAAACTGACTTCCCTTTGACTGTACACTGTCAATTCAGCACAAAATATTATTTTGCCTCATCAACGCGCACATAAGTAATACATCTTGGTCATAATCATAACACAAAAGAATCCATTTGCGCAATAAATATTAACAAAAATAAATTATTTTCAATCCTCGTTGTTACAATTCACACCCACGCCAGTTTTTATCATGTTATAAGTTATTGAGGTGTGAATTATAACAGATTTTGCACACAAAATGCTAAAAGGCAAGCATTTTGGCGCATGATTCCCACTACTTTGGCGCGGGTGTGAAAAGTAACTCCTCGTTTCACCGTGCAAAATTGAATGTACAAATGCTGTTGGGCGTACAAACTGACTACTTATAAATGGGCATGGCTGAACTGTCACTATTTGTGCAATAATTTTTCTACAAGAATGTTGTTTTTATAATATATCATAGGAGATTCTCCTGGAAAACAATAACACATTCTATAACCATAAATTAGAAGTGTGACTACACATACAAAGCATAACCAAACTTTTGTTCTCTTATCATTTATTCCTTTTAGATACCGGTTGATAAAAAACCAACATAGAAAGACTATCCACAGTGGTGCAGCAGGGTTAAGTCGCAATCCAGTGATAAACTGCCCTGTCAAAATGCAAAACACTGCTCGCGTTAGTCCGCATCCTGCACATGGAAAACCTGTTACAATCAAAAAGGGACAAAATATTTGAAACACATGCATTGTTATTACTTCATACAATAGTAATATTACAATCGCTATACGAAAATTCTTGATATCCTTCCAGATTCTTCCCCAGACAATTTTTATCATTCCTATAACTTGTTCTACGAGGATCCCATCCTTTCTTTTATCGAAAAATTATTTATTTTCTTAGCAGCGTGCGCTCTTGAAAAGTTAAATGTACGTGCTCCCAAAAATGTTTTTGTTTGCTTTTGATATTTCTTCGCTCGTTTCCAGTACACACTTTTTGTATCTGTATAGATTTCTTTTGGAAGTGCCGCAACCGCATCAAGAGAAAGCCTTTTTGTCAGATAATGGCTATCGTACTCTTGACCATCACCACAGGTCATAATATTGTACGATGCGATCCAATAATCAGGGTGTGCCGCCGAGAACCCAATCCATCCTACAGACAATACAATTACAAAAAAACGAAACAGTGAGAATCTCTGATTGTAAATAGAAAGTAAAACACCAGTTATTACAATTGCAATCATCACCAATCCCCACAATACCAACAATCGCAGAAAAGTCAACTGATAGCTGGAAATATATAGAATCATCCTATATGCGCTTGAAATTGTCATAATATAAGTACAGCCACAAATTACACTTAAAAGTATTCTCAATAGCCTGGACGTTTTAAAATACGCCATGGTAAACAAAACCATCAATATATTAAATATACACACAACTACCAATTCAAAAAATCCACGTCTTGCATAAGAAGCATAAGTATATCCTACTGGAAGTTCCATCTTTCCAAGAAATAATCCAAAAATCTGCACACTGGAAAACAAGAGATAAATCACGCACATCACGCCATTTACAGTAATTGCAATAAAAGTATCCATATTTGTTTCCCCTGGTTCTGTTGCCTCTTGAATTTTCTTGATATTTCGAGGCTCTGTATTATAGGCAAAAATGCCATAGCAAGATACAAACACAATTAGAATATAAAATAGAATTTTTGTCACAACACCAATATTTTCTAAAATATCAATATCGATTGAAAATGTCAAAATGCTATAGAGGATATTCCAAAATACTGCGTCTGCACTTGCAAGTAAGATTGTGGTAAACATTTCTACTGGAATTGTGCTTAACAGTCCAATCCCTACCGAGGACCAGATGCGCTTTTTTTCAGGATTTTCTTTTTTCTCATGTTTTGCAAGTCGAAGTTTCCATTTTGCAATCAAATCTTCTATAGGAGTTATGATACTACCGATTGCTCCACACAGCATTAACGCACAACCTCTAGCATATGCCACAATTCCCCATCCAGTCAAATCCTGCCAACACTGCAAAAGAAATATACTCATTAGAATATACATTAATACTTTGTTAAAAAATATTAAAACCCCTGAATCTGTCGTGCAATTTAGGCCTCCGGCTACAACAATGCAAACCATTAGAAAAATATTGTTAATATGCGCTTTCTTCTGTTCTTGATTGTCGTCTGCGGAGCTGCTCTTTGACTTTTTGATAAAGTAGCCAAAAAACAAGAGCGTTCCGCCTGCGAAAAAAGGGTAAGTAATTCCTGATGTATTATGGTATAA
>ERZ779637.1173-NODE-1173-length-11780-cov-6.487505_pt1 | contig 11780 bp, 7 predicted proteins | sample MGYA00514196_ERZ779637 | MGnify/ENA primary metagenome ERZ779637 (study PRJEB29562, sample SAMEA4376700) | mouse gut metagenome | isolation source: Cecum | study: EMG produced TPA metagenomics assembly of the A DSS colitis mouse model was used to assess the... | reverse complement strand
AAGTGCACGGAAAACCGGGACAGGCAATTCCGCTGCCGCCGTTCCGCAAAATTTTCCCGTCCGTGCGTCCGCATTTGAACATAACATTTCAGACCAAACTGTTACCCTTTCCCAAAAATATTTCATGAAATCCTTGCAACCCCCTTTACATAGTGCTATAATACAAAAGTTTGAAATTTTAACTGGAATCATTTACTGCTTACGGCACAGAGAAAGGTATGGTTATTTATGAAACAGGCAAGGGAAGATGTTAGAAACGTGGCGATTATCGCCCACGTTGACCACGGTAAGACCACGCTGGTGGACGAACTGTTAAAGCAAAGCGGCGTATTCCGGGAAAACCAGGAGGTAGCGGAACGTGTCATGGACTCCAACGACATCGAACGGGAACGCGGGATTACCATTCTGTCCAAAAATACGGCGGTTACTTATAAAAATACAAAAATAAACATTATCGATACGCCCGGACATGCGGATTTCGGCGGTGAGGTGGAACGCGTCCTGAAAATGGTAAACGGAGTCATCCTCGTGGTGGATGCTTTTGAAGGTTCCATGCCGCAGACCAAATTTGTCCTGCGCAAAGCCCTGGAACTGCAGCTTCCGGTTATCGTATGCATCAACAAAATCGACCGCCCGGAGGCAAGACCGAAGGAAGTCATTGACGAGGTGCTGGAACTGTTCATCGATTTGGAAGCAAACGAGGAACAGTTGGACTGCCCCTTTCTTTTTGCTTCGGCAAAAACGGGCGTTGCTTCTTATGAAATGGACCGGCAGGGTTCGGACATGGAGCCTTTGTTTGAAACCATCTTAAACTACATCCCTGCTCCCTCCGGGGACCCCGACGCCGGTACGCAGGTTCTAATCAGTACCATCGACTATAACGAATATGTGGGCAGAATCGGCGTGGGAAAAGTGGACAACGGTTCCGTGAAGGTCAACCAGGAAGTAATGATTGTCAACCACCACGAACCAGATAAACTGAAAAAAGTAAAAATCAGCAAACTTTACGAATTTGACGGTCTGAACAAAGTGGAAGTAAAGGAAGCGGGCATCGGCTCCATCGTGGCGATTTCCGGCATTGCGGACATCCATATCGGCGATACGCTCTGCTCCCCCGAATCACCGGTTCCCATTCCGTTCCAAAAAATTTCGGAGCCTACGATTGCCATGCATTTTATCGTGAATGACTCTCCCCTTGCCGGACAGGAAGGCAAATACATCACCAGCCGCCACATCCGCGACCGCCTGTTCCGCGAGCTGAACACGGACGTCTCGCTGCGCGTGGAGGAAACGGAAACCACGGAAGCCTTTAAAGTGTCGGGACGGGGGGAACTGCACCTTTCCGTCTTAATCGAAAACATGCGCCGTGAAGGGTATGAATTTGCGGTAAGTAAAGCGGAAGTGCTGTACAAAACGGATGAAAACGGCAAGAAACTGGAGCCCATGGAGCTGACCTATATCGATGTGCCAGAAGAATTTTCCGGTACGGTCATCGAAAAACTGAGCCAGCGCAAAGGAGAACTGTTGAATATGGGCGCCGCTTCCGGCGGCTACACCCGTTTGGAATTTTCCATCCCCTCCCGGGGCCTGATCGGATACCGGGGCGAATTTCTGACGGATACCAAAGGAAACGGCATCATGAACAGCAGCTTTAACGGCTACGGTCCCTACAAAGGGGATATCCAGTACCGCAAGCAGGGTTCCCTGATCGCGTTTGAAGCAGGGGAAGCCATTACGTACGGACTGTACAACGCCCAGGAACGGGGAACACTTTTCATCGGTCCCGGCGCAAAAGTATACTCCGGCATGGTAGTCGGACAGAACGGGCGCGGGGAAGACATTGAATTAAATGTCTGCAAGAAAAAACAGTTGACCAATACCCGTTCTTCCAGCGCCGACGAAGCGCTCCGGCTCACGCCGCCGAAAGTATTAAGCCTGGAACAGGCTTTGGAATTTATCGACACGGACGAACTATTGGAAGTCACCCCCACTTCCCTGCGCATCCGCAAGAAAATTTTAGACCCTACCATGCGTAAACGCGCATCCATGAAGCAGCAGGGATAGAACATGTCTGCCCGTTTAAGCCGTACGGAAATCAGTTATTCCGTACGGCTTTTGTATGTCCCGGTACTTTTTCCTATAATTTCTCAAATACCGGCATCGAATCAACCGGCGCGTCCGCAAGGACGGTACAGCCTCCCTCGTACTCCTTTCCGTCCCGCGTATCCTTCCACCTTCCGGCAGGCAGGTATACTTCCCGCTCAAACTCATTCAAATGGAACACCGGCGCCACCAGATATCTGTCCCCGAACATATACTGGTCCTGCAGCTCCCAGCACTTCGCATCTTCCGGAAATTCAAAGAACATGGTACGGATTAACGGCGCGCCGTTTTCGGATGCTTCCGCAAAAAGCCCCTTGATATAATCGTGCATACCGATGCGGATATCATAATATTTCTTCATGATGCGGTAATTTTCCTCCCCGTAGCTCCAAAGCTCATTGGGCTGCCCTGTATGGAGATAGCCGCCGCCCCAGTCACGGTCGTCCAACGGTGGAATGTTGTACGGTCCCCTGTCGCCGTGCATACGGAATACCGCGGAGTAAACCGCAAACTCATACCAGCGGATCAAAAGCTGCCGGAAATCAGGATTGTTGACATCATCCGTCATAAAGCCCCCGATATCCGTGGTCCACCAAGGAATCCCCGCAAGCCCCATGTTTAATCCCGCCTGTACCTGGTCGTAAAAGGCTTCAAACGTGCTGGGAACATCCCCCGACCAAACCACATTTCCGTATTTCTGGCTGCCCGCCCAGGCACAGCGCAGCAGGTTCACCACACTGCCATCCCCCTGTTCTTTCATATGGTCGTAAAAAAGGCGGCTGTAAAGCTGCGGATACATATTGCTGCATGACAGCGCAGGTCCCTCCAAATAGCGGTAATTTTCAAAATCATACACCCCGTAATCCGGCTCGGAATTATCCAGCCAGAAAGCGTCTATGCCATAGTCATAATAATTCTTTTTGCAGACCTCCCACACATATTTTCTCGTTTCGGGATTAAACACATCGATTTCCACACAGTCCCCCTGGTAATCATAGGTCTGCGCTGCGCCCCGCTCCGTACGGATTAACAGCCCCTGTTCCATCATTGGCCCGAAATTTTCGCTTTTCCGGTCCACCGAAGGCCATACCGATACGATTACCTTAATTCCCATCCTGTGCAGTTCATCCACCATGGCTTTCGGGTCCGGCCAGTATGTTTTGTCAAATTTCCAGTCGCCCTGCACCGTCCAATGGAAGAAATCAATGACAATCAAATCAATCTGAATCCCCTCCTTTTGGTACCGGCGGGCAACGGAAAGCACTTCCTCCTGCGTCCGGTAACGCAGCTTGCACTGCCACAGCCCCATACGGTCCTCCGGGAATGCGGGAGCATGTCCTGTTACCGCCGTGTAATTTTGGAGAATCTGCTTCGGACCATCCGCAACGGTTATCCAGTAATCCATCTGTTTCGTGGAACGGGCGGTCCATTCCGTATAATTTTTGCCAAACGTCACCTGCCCCACCGCCGGATTGTTCCAAAGCATACCGTAGCCCAGGCTGGAAACCGCAAACGGCACGGAAATTTGGGAATTGCGCTGCGCCAGTTCTAACACGCAGCCCTTCATATCCATGTACGGCTGCTGGTACTGTCCCATCCCGAATATTTTCTCTCCGTCGCTGCCCTCAAATTTTACGCTTAAACCGAATTCGCTGCCGCCGATGATTCCTTTCCACTCCCTGCTGTTTATCTTCAGGCAGCGGCTCTCCTTACTGACCGTACCGTCATAATTGCGGAAATACTCCCGCAGGATTTTCTTCCCGTCCCTGTAAAACGTCAGTACACCCCTGAAATTCACTTCTGCCCGGATGCGCCCGTTGGTGATGGATGCCGCCTGTTTCCGGTCCACCGTACCGTCGCCTCCCAAATAATCCTCCTCATGAATCTCCACTACCGACTCCTGCGGTCCTGCTTCTTCCGTCAGCGCCCAATCCTGTTCCGTAAACTCCCACAGTCTTGTGGCACGCACTCTGAGGGAATCCTTCCCCCATGCCTCAATCCGCAGCGTTTCCCCGTTGCAGCGCGCAACCAATGTCCCTTTTCCCTTTTCAAACCGCATCCTACTTCCTCCTTATTCCTTCCTGAATTTAAAATCCGCTCCGCACGCCAAAAAAGGTGGCATCCCGTCCATACTTGTATTATACAGAACCTCCACGCCCTGTCGGTGCCTCCCGGTACACCGCTTGCTTTCTATGCGGTGGTTTTCGGGCGGGAGCTGATTTACAGCTACGGCAACGACGATATCCAGCAGAAATACATGAAGCGCCAGGCATCGGGCGGACTTCTTTTCCGTGACCATTTTCCCGCGGGCAGCTTATGCCGCCCCTTTCGGAAATACGCTCCCTGTACCATCAGGGTACCGGTGGCAACGAACAGTTAATCAAATCGGAACTGCTGCGCCTGTGGCATTTCCTCTGCCGGTGTACATGCACTGTACGCCGAAGGAATACCGCAGGAAAAGCGGCGGGAAATAAAAAGCCACTGCCGTATCACAACCCAAGCACCTGCCCCGCAATGGCAAAATAAATAACCAAAGACAGCGCATCCACTATCGTGGTAATGAACGGGCTTGCCATCACCGCCGGATCAAAGCCCACGCGTTTTGCCAAAACCGGAAGGGTACAGCCAATCATCTTGGCGATGGCAACCGCCGCGATTAATGTCAGGCATACCACCACCGCCACCTGGAGCCCCACCCGGTCAAACAGCATCAACTTTGCAAAATATGCCGCCGAGAGCGTCGTACCGCAAAGGAGCGCCACCCGCAGCTCCTTCCAGATGATTTTCGGCACATCCGCATAATCGATTTCGTTTAACGACAGTCCGCGGATGATGGTAACGCTCGCCTGCCCCCCGGCATTGCCCCCGGTATCCATTAACATCGGGATAAACGCCGTAAGGATGGGGAATATGCTGAGCGCATCCTCAAACGAGGTGATAATGCTTCCCGTAAAAGTGGCGGAAATCATCAGGAGCAAAAGCCACGGAATCCTCTTTTTCCAAGTCTCCCATACCCCCGTTTTCATATAAGGCTTGTCGCTCGGCACGATAGCCGCCATCTTTTCGATATCCTCCGTAGCTTCTTCCTGCAGGATATCCACCACGTCGTCCACCGTAATGATGCCCACCAGCCTGCCTTCGTTGTCCGCAACGGGCATGGAAGTAAAATCATACTTTTGGAACTGCCTTGCCACTTCCTCCTGATCCATCATCGTATTTAAGTAAATCACGTTTTCATGCATGATTTCCCCGATAACTGCATCGGAAGGGCTGATGAGCAGGTAACGCAGCGCCACGGTCCCTACCAGAATCCGTTTGGCATCCAGTACGTAACAGATATTAATGGTCTCACTGTCCACCCCTACCTGGCGGATTCTGGCGATGGCATCCTCCACCGTCATGTTTTCCTTTAAGTCCACATATTCCACCGTCATGATACTTCCGGCGGAATCCTCCGGGTAGCGCAGCAGGTGGTTGATGTCCCGCCTCGTTTCCGCGCTGGCATTCGCCAACAGCTTCTTTACGATATTCGCTGGCATTTCCTCCAATAAATCCGTGGCATCGTCCGCCATCAGGTTATCGATGATGTTCGCCGCTTCCCGGTCGGATAGGGACACGATAATAAGCTGCTGGCTCTCCACTTCCAAATACGAAAAAATATCCGCAGCCATGCTTTTTGGCAGGATGCGGAATATCTTTAACATCTCTCCTTCTTCCAGTTCCTCCATGGCTGCCGCGATATCCACGATATTCATGTCCGCCATCCGCTGGCGGAGCCTTGTATACTGTTTGTCCTCCAGCAATTCCCGGATAACTTCAAAGTCCCTGATTTCTTCCATCGCTATGTTCCTCTATTATCAAACTCTGTCAACTGTCTTCCATGCTTAAACCGCCGTATCTTCAAAATAGGAATTTCCCATTTCCGTTATCTTCACCCTTCCCGCCGTGGCTTCCGTCAGCTCCTTCTTAAACCTGTCCCGTTCCTCATAAGGTACCGTCAGCTTAAGCCGCACGCATTCCGTATATTCCGTCTGCGCGTTGCCAATCCCCATCTGTCCGAGCAGGTATTGGATCTTCCCGATACCGTTATAATCCGTTTCCACCGCAAACTCCGTGCCGTAACGCACCGTTACCGCCTGCGACGCCGCAAGCCCTGCCTGTACCGCCTGCGTATATGCCCGCACTAACCCGCCCGTGCCAAGGAGCGTGCCGCCAAAATACCTGGTCACCACCACTGCCGCATTGCGCACGCCGGAGGAAAGCAGCGTCTCTAACATGGGTTTCCCCGCCGTTCCCGCCGGTTCCCCGTCATCGCTGCAGCGGGTGGACTGCGCCCGTTCCCCGATGACAAACGCCGAACAGTTATGTCTGGCATCCCAATACTTCTTTTTCATGGCATCTATGAAAGCCGCCGCTTCCTCCTCCGAGGAAACGGGGGAAAGCGTTGCGATAAAGCGGGATTTCTTCTCCACAATTTCCCCGCTGCCGCCCCTTTTTAATATTTTATATGGCAAAAATGCCTGTTCCTGTCCCGCCATCCTTTTACCGCCCCAATCCATTCCGCCGGACATAAAAACCGTCCTCTTGGTCTCTTAAGCCCGCAGTTCCATAATATTTTAGCATAAATGGGAATAAAAGTGTACCGAATTGTAAATAATTTCTTAATATAAAGTAAGATTTTCATGAAAAAACTTTTTTTTCCATCCATTGTTTGTTATAATCGTAATGTTAGTTGTGCTTATTATGCACACTTCAAGGAGGACAATTCATGAACTACGGAAAAAAAGGAGTCCGCCGCAAACAACGGGCGCTCCATTCTAAATCTGAGAAGTGGGGGAAGAAATTTGCACTTACCTTTTTTAACGTCATGCTGGCAGGCATTGTGGCAGTCGGCATCCTGGGGGCAAGCGTAGGCTTCGGCGTATTCCGGGGCATCATCGATACCGCGCCGGAAATCGGCAACATCAACGTACAGCCTACCGGATTTTCCACTTTTGTCTACGACATCGACGGCAACCAGACGGCAAAACTGATCGCTGAAAATTCCAACCGTATCCCGGTTACCATGGATATGATACCCGAAAACCTTGCCCATGCGTTTGTCGCCATCGAGGACGAACGTTTTTATGAGCACAACGGCATCGACATCAAAGGTATCATCCGTGCCGGTATTAGAGGCATTACCAGCGGACATTTTTCGGAAGGTGCAAGTACCATCACACAGCAGTTGTTAAAAAATAATGTATTTACCGACTGGACGAAAGAGGAACGCGGTCTGAACATGGACAAAATCGAGCGTAAAATCCAGGAGCAGTACCTTGCCCTTGAACTGGAAAAAACTTCCACCAAGGACGAGATTCTCTTAAATTACATGAACTCCATCAACCTCGGACAGAATACGTTAGGGGTACAGGCTGCCTCACAGCGTTATTTCAACAAATCGGTCAGCGAACTTACCCTTTCCGAATGTGCGGTCATTGCCAGCATCACGCAGAACCCGTCCCGCCTCAATCCTATTTCCCACCCGGAAGACAACGCAAAAAGGCGGGAAAAAGTCCTGAATAACATGCTGGAACAGGAGTACATCACACAGGCGGAATACGATGCCGCCATGGGGGACGACGTATATTCCCGCATCCAAATCACGAACGAAAAGGTTGAGGAGACTTCCATCAATACATACTTTGTGGATGCCCTGACCGACGATGTACTGGAAGATCTGGTTGCCGCAGGTTATAACGAAACACAGGCATATACCCTACTCTACACCGGCGGCTTAAAAATATACTCCACGCAGGACCCTGCCATTCAGGCAATCTGCGATGAAGTATTCAGCAATGAGGAAAATTACCCCGCAAACGTGAAATGGCAGTTAAACTACGAATTGACCATTGAGAAGCCGAACGGGGAGTTGGAAAACCACAGTACGGAAATGTACCAAAGCTATTATAAGGAACAGGACCGCAATTTTAACCTGCTCTACACTTCTAAGGAGGAAGCGGAGGAAGCCATCGCGAATTATAAACTTGCCGTCATGGGCAGCGGGGACAAGGTACACGGAGAGAAAATCACCCTTACGCCACAGCCCCAGGTTTCCCTTATGGTGGAAGACCAAAGCACCGGTGCGGTCGTTGCCATGGTGGGCGGCCGCGGTGCCAAGGAGGGTAGCCGTACCTTAAACCGTGCCACGGATACGGTCCGCCAGCCCGGTTCCACGTTCAAGGTACTCTCCACCTACGCCCCCGCACTTGACAACGCGGGACTGACCCTTGCCACGGTGCAGAACGATGCCCCCTTCCATTATGCCGGCGGCACGCCCGTCCGCAACTGGTACGGCGAAGCCTACCGCGGGCTCTGTTCCCTGCGTCTTGGAATCCAGGACTCGTTAAACATTGTGGCGGTAAAGACGCTGACACAGATTACCCCAAGGCTCGGTTTTGACTATTTACAGGAATTCGGTTTCACCACTTTGGTGGAATCCAAGGAAATCAACGGGAAAATATACAGCGACATCCAACAGTCCCTGGCCCTTGGCGGCATCACGGACGGTGTCACCAACGAGGAGCTGAACGCGGGTTACGCCACCATTGCCAACCACGGCACCTATATCAAGCCGAAACTGTACAATACGGTGGTGGACCACGACGGCAATGTCATCCTCGACAATACGATGCCGGAAACCAAACAGGTCATCAAGGAAACTACCGCGTTCCTGCTGACCGATGCCATGGTAGACGTTGTCACGAAAGGTACCGGCGGCTCCGTTAATTTCGGCGGCATGGCAATCGCCGGAAAGACGGGAACCACCTCCAAATATAACGACGTATGGTTTGCGGGATACACCCCTTATTATACGGCCACCGTTTGGGCAGGCTACGACAACAATGCCAACCTGACCGGCGATGAAAAGAACCTTGCGAAGAAATTGTGGCGGGCAGTCATGTCACAAATCCATGCGGAGCTGCCCAATGAGCCGTTTTCCGTTCCGGCAGGCATCGTCACTGCCACGGTATGCGCCAAGTCAGGCAAGCTGCCCATACCGGGTCTTTGCGACGGTACGCTGAACACGGAATATTTTGCCGACGGCGTAACGCCCACGGAAAGCTGCGATGTGCATTACCAGGGCGCCATCTGCCAGTACTGCGGCTTACCGGCAACGGAATTCTGCCCGTTTAAGATAGAAGGCGTACTGGAACTGCTCCCGATTGAGGATGCCTCGCTGCAAAGCGGATCTTCTACCGCCACCACACAGGTGGTAAACCCGGACGGCACGGTATCCACCGTTCCCCTTCCGGTCAACCAGACAAATTCCTGTCCGCACACGGCGGAATTTATGTCCACGCCCGGCTGGGAAGCCGCCGTGGAAGTACAGCGCAACGAAATCATCCAGCGCGACATTTTGGCACAGCAGCAGGCGGCAATGGAAGCGCAGCAGGAAGGGCAGCCCGCACCGGAGACAACGCCTCCGCCGGAAGCGCCTGCACAGTAACGGTCTGCGCCGGACTTAATACCCCGCGGCAACCGCTGCTTGACTCATTGCCCGCGGGAATACGGAAAGAGCCGGACGGCATTTTGTTCTTCCCCGATTTGGATATCTGCCACTGGGGAAAAACAAAATTGCCGGACGGCTCTTTCCTTTATCCGCTGTTTACCTTTTATTCCGATTCCTTTCCTGCCATCGCCCCAAGGCATAACGCGCCCTTAATGCCTGCCTCGTCCCCCAGTGCAGGAGCCACGATATAGTCCTCCATCCCGTCCAGGATTTCCCGTTTCGGGATATATCCGTTTAACAGCTCCTTTGTTTTTGCCCGCACCATACCGTACAGCTTTTCCTGATGCATGATTCCGCCGCCCAATATGATTTTCTCCGGGGAATAAGCCAAAATATAGTTGGCAACCGCCTGTGCAAGATAGTAGGCTTCCAACTCCCATACTTCTTCCCGATCCGCCAGTTCTACTGCCTTTTTCCCCCAGCGTTCCTCCACCGCCGGTCCGGCAGCCAGCCCTTCTGCACAGTTATCATGGTACGGGCAGCGTCCTTTATAGGAATCCTCCGGGTGTCTGCCTAAGAGCATATGTCCCGCTTCCGGGTGCATCAGCCCGTGAAGCAGCTTCTTTTCCAAATACACTCCCACGCCGATTCCCGTACCGACGGTCATGTATATGGCATTCTCCAGCCCTTTTGCGGCACCCCAGGCAACTTCCCCAAGTACCGCACCGTTTACGTCCGTATCAAAGCCCACCGGCACTCCCAGCTCCCTTTTCACCGTTCCCGCCATGTCGTAATTGACCCAAGGCAGTTTCGGTGTCTGCGTAATATATCCGTAAGTGGTTGATTTCCTGTTTAAGTCCACCGGACCGAAACAGCCGATTCCCATGGCTTCGATGCCTTTTCCCCTGAAAAAACCGGTAATCTGCGGCACGGTATCTTCCGGTGTCCCTGTCGGAATCACCGTCTTATCCATGATATTCCCCATTTCATCCCCTACCGCACAAACCATTTTTGTTCCGCCCGCCTCCAAACCTCCAATTTTCATCCTGCTTTCCTCCTGCCCTTTTCTTTGGTTTATTATACCTTTTTATGGAAGCCGGCGCAACAGCCAAAAACCCCGCTGCAAACGCAGCGGGGCATAAAAAGATGGAAGCAATGGGGCTCGAACCCATGACCTCTCGCGTGTGAGGCGAACGCTCATCCCGGCTGAGCTATGCTTCCATGACAGTTATTATAACATGGTTGCCATAACAGGTCAAGCGGATTGTTGGATTCCGCTTCATCGGTTTTAAATCAACGTTATTTTCCCTGCTGTTCCCTAATCATCTTATAGTCAACAACCCCGCTGCAAGCAACGGGGCATCACTCTTCCAGCTATGCAAGGTTCTTAGAAATGAGGATTTTTATGAAGAATATATTTGAACATACCAGTGCGCCGTAGATTCGGTACAGCAGCTATGAATATAGGAAAAAGCATTTGTCGCAAGCCGGAAAGGAAATGAATTTTGCAGCCCGCAATGTAATAATCAGTTTAATGTCTACAAATCAGGAGAACAAATGTTGTGGTAAAGGAAGAAGGTGATAATCCTTTTATTCGTATCTGTAAACAGTTTAGCACAAAGAAAGGCGGTTGTATATGGAGATTACTTACCATTGGGAAGGCAGCTATCTGATTCCCGACCTCAAACTTTCGGATATAACGGAATATCAGATTAGTTTCCATTCACCACAAATGAGCCAGCCGCATATGTTGCAATTTTAGCAGATGGAAATTCCTGCTAAAATACAAACCTTTAGAGGAATCTGAAGACCTCCATCATCCCCGATAATGAGGTCATTGACCTACGCAACCTGGTACGGGACTACTATTACTTCAAAGACCTGCAGTCCGCTGTTGTCCTGAAGCTCACGGCGGAACTGAAAGTATCTTTCCCCGCATACCGGAAGGTGTTCAGCAAGGTCACCACCCAGACTTCCTTAAAACTTCTGGACGCATATCCCCTTGCGCAGGATCTTCTTGCCGCACCAAAGGAACTGGTAGTGGGAATGATCCGTTCCACAGCACGCTTTGGGGAAAAGTATGCCCTGGCAAAATATGATGCCCTGTACGCCGCCGCAGAAGACGCTGTCGTTTTCGGGCGTGCCCTTCACAGCAACGCCCTCCGGATCCGGCTGTATATAAAAC
>ERZ779637.1172-NODE-1172-length-11787-cov-14.929765_pt1 | contig 11787 bp, 15 predicted proteins | sample MGYA00514196_ERZ779637 | MGnify/ENA primary metagenome ERZ779637 (study PRJEB29562, sample SAMEA4376700) | mouse gut metagenome | isolation source: Cecum | study: EMG produced TPA metagenomics assembly of the A DSS colitis mouse model was used to assess the... | reverse complement strand
CAGTCTATGAGTATCAGGCAGACTGCGACGGCGAGTGGGGCGAGATTCAGTTTGATTTTGAGAACGGCACAGCGGAGATCGTCCGGCTGGCGGAATGGGATACGATGGTAAGCAAGGTGTTTGCAGAGCGGGCAGTGAAATATATCAGGGCTTGTGACGCAGATAATCTGCCGAAAAAGCTGTTATTTGCGTTTTAAGGACGGCAACCACTTTGCCAATTAAAATCGGTTAATCCACAACGAATTCTTCTGTGGCGGGAGAACCTTGCCACGTGTTCCCGTCTGAACGGTGATACTCCCTCACAACAGAGCCATCCGCCTTTGTATAGTCAATTACGAATACCTGACCCGTTTCAACTTCCATCGGATAATTGTTGTAAGGTAAGACATTTCCAGTCGTGGAATTATCTTTGAAATCATCGTATGCGTTTTCTAAGCGCCAAAATTCCCTGCATTGGTAGTCGGGAAAAATTGCTGATAAATCTACCTTTCCAAAATATAGTGCAGTATACTCTTTCTCCCCAATTTGGATGGTATCAGTCCGAGATGCCTCATTATTGAGAGCCAGTGAAGTCAAATCTTCCGTATGCAATGCGTTACCGTATTTTTTGTAAAGTTGATTTGCCATGCAGGGAACGGAATTTGTTGTATAATCCATCGCTTCTATGTTGGTGTGAGCTGAACCGTATATCCCCATCACATCGACACCATTCAAACTGTCAAATTCTCGAATAAAGTTTTCGACCATTGTATTTTCGCGATATGCGTTATCGGAATGCTGATAGTAATATTGCCCTTGCTTGATGTTTTCCTGTGACAGCCGGTACAGCTCGGACTGTTGCTGTCCTATGGATTCAAGGTATTCCAGAAAGCGTTTTCCTGTCGTATCATATTGATGACCAACATCTGTTCCGTGAAAAACGGTCTCTGGACATTCATTTTTAATTCGTTTGTAGAAATTGACAACCTCTTGAGAGTACATAGCCGTTCCAGCCCAATCCTGATACAGTGAATCCAAAATGTCATCGCTATCGGACTTCATCCACAAATTCATATATTCTGCTGTATAATACGGAAGTTCTACAAAGAGGTCCCGTACACCGTCATTTTGATAACGTGATGACCACACTTCAAATTCCTTCTCTAAAATATTCTCGACAGAGTGTTCTTCTCCGTATAAGAATATTTCTCCCGATGGCTGTCCGCGTTTTGTGAAAAATCGCATAGCAAAAAATCCTAAAATGATTAGCGCGACAACAGCGATTGTTATCGCAATTATTACTTTCTTACTCCGATGGGCCTTCATGTTCACCACTCCTTTGTTTTTGCTTGTTTGTTCAGCCGGAACAATTCGATTTGGCATATAAGTAATCCGACTACAGAAATAGCACCGAAAACACCCCACACCCATGTACGCATCAGGATGCCCAATACCACAGACACAAGAAACAGATAGAGCCATGGACGGCGCATCTGCCTGCAATAGTTGGCCCTATCCTCATAGGTGGTGTGCAATTCAAACGGCTTGCCGTCAGTCTCCTTTTCAACAATCAGTAGCTCCCGGTTGAACGTGGTGCTGTTTGTGGCAAGCCGTCCGCCCTGCTCAGCCCAAGGACGTACTACGACTTTTCCCACATTCCAGTTGAGGTTGATATTTTTGAAGAACACGCGATAGCCGACATCTTCCAGGAAGCGGGCGTAGTCTGCGGCACTCTCCTTTGACCTCTGCCCAATAAATTCAACGCAATACTGATATTGCCCAGGGGTACATTCCTCAAATTCATAAAGCATTTTTCCAGTGCGGTTCAGTCTGTATCCCTTTTCCGCCATCTTGTTAAGCCAGTTTGCCTGCGATACAAGCAGGCCGCCATAATAGCGATAGCACTTCTTACTCATAAATCCCTCCGATTATCTTTACCGCTGTCTGCGTCAATTCCTGCAACCTTGCTAATTCTTTTGTGGCAATTTCTCTGCCGAGATCAGTGATGAGATATTCTTTTTTTCTGCCCTCGCTGTTCCCATATAGTGAAATCCAGCCCTTTTCTTCGAGAGTATTTAATGCTCCGTATAATGTTCCTGCTCCTAAAGATAAACGTCCACCTGTCCTTTCTTCAATAAATTGCATAATTGCGTATCCATGTTTTGGCGTGAACAGAGAGAGTAAAATATAGAACGTCACCTCGGTTAGCGCACCACCCTTCGCGTTATCTCTCATAGCATCACCTCACCATTACGGTTACTGTAAATATAATATCACTAACCGTAATAGTTGTCAACTTCTTATTTTTTCCTTACCCCGTAACCGCTTTCAGATATTGTTCAGGGTCTCCGTTCAATATCAAATCAGCATATCCAATCGGGTCGTTATACACCAGCCAATCCAATTCTGACCGCTGACGGATGGTATGTGCAACTTCTTCCTCTACGGCAGTACAGTCAATAGAAATCATGCTTCCGTCCGTGAAGCGCAACTCGACGCAGGCCGTATCAATGTTGAACTCGCAGGAAATGAGCTTATTCATAGGTTTAGACCTCCATGTTGTTAAGAAAATAGCCCGTCTGAACCCCTGTTAGGATTCAGACGGGCTTTCGTATGCACCCCGAAACCGTCAGCTAACAGTGATAAGTGAATTTAGTTCCTTATCACTATAAAGGCAAGGGTTTCAGTGGTTTTCAGCAAAGTGTTAATGGAATCCTCAAACGTGTTAAAATCACGCCCCTCCGGCCCGGAGCCGAACGCTGCCTGACCGCTCCCGGAGACTCCAAGGCCCCACTGGAGAGCCGTTAACACAATCGGCACTCCAAATGTGTTAAGACAAATCACCCGCCAAAAGTTGCAAAAATCAACCACAGCACCCTGCCTCCAACCATGTAAAGCGCTACGAGGGTCCCCCTTCCTCATCTTCCAAGACATCTACACCTGGTCCGGCGAATTCCGCAACACCTATCTGGCGCGGGGTACGTGCGCGTTCGCTGCGCCAGAGTTTATTATTGAACGTCTGGGGCGGCTCAGTGATAGGATTCAGTGCGGCGATTACTTTCGCGGCATGGATAAAACTGCGTTGGCGAGCGAGCTGGGCCAGGTGCTTGTGGAGCTGAATAATATCCATCCCTTTCGCGAGGGCAACGGCCGGACGCAGCGGGTGTTCCTGTCGCAGCTTGCGCTGCAGGCTGGATTCGAACTGTCGTTTGTTCACATGACCGAAGTGCAGATGCGGAATGCCAGTATTGCCGGTCATCGCGGTGACGCTCGGAAGATGGTGCTGTATATCGCGGACGGGCTGGAGCGGTGTGTTTAGATGTTTAGGCGTTTGGTGTGGGGCTTGAGGCTGGTCTGTAGCGGACTTGGGTGCGCTTCACATGGGTTGTGTGCGTGCGCTGTTTATGTCAGCGTCACTTCGTGCCGCTGATTATTATCGTCGATATAGTAGATGTCGTAGCTTACGAGTTGGGCGCTGACATAATCATTGGCGATGGTGCAGGCGTCGAATCGGTTTCTGATTTGCTGGTCGGGGTCAGGACTGTTTCTGTGCTTGTACGTGTCGAACCACTCGGTATAGCCAGGCAGCTCTTCGTAAGCTTCGTCGCAGCCTTTGCCGCTTCGATACAGCGTGAGTATGGCTTCACAGAGGTTGGCCAGCTCGATGGTGAGATGGGCGTGGGTGCAGGGGATGGGGCCGATAAGCCGCTGCTCGTCTCCGTAGCAGTCTCCGTAGCAGTCTCCGAACACGTATTCGAGGTTGGCGTAGTAGCCCGGTGCAACGGACGGCGGCGGTGTCACGGTTGGGTTTACGGTGATGCTGGTGAACATGATGTCGCTTCCTTTCTGTGTGGACGTTGGTGTTGTTTTCGTTGTTGGCGGCAGTGTATCGCGGCCGCGGTCACGCGGCGTTTATGATTATGTCTGTTGACAATTGGGTGAAATTCGTGTATTTGGATTTTGGAGGTCTGATGTTATTGAATGCTTTGATGTCTGATTATAATTTGTTTTGTGCCATACTGATAATCGCAATGGTTATTGGGCTGCTTATGGCGCATAGCGCGCTTGTGTCTGCTCGTAAAAAGGCAATTATGCAGTTTTCGCTTCGGTATTTGCGCATAAAGGATGCCGTTGCCGAGCTGGGTCCATCGGTGAATCCTGTTCGTCGCGTTAATACGATTGAAGTCCAGCATAATTCGTTAGCTCAGTTTCGCAGGTTTGATGCCAATAAATTCTTCTCTGAGTTTGTGGCAGGCAGAAAGAGGCCGTTTGAGAAGGTCTTACAGGATATTGCGGAGAACCGTGTTGCTTACGAGGCGTTTCAGAGTGTGCAGGAAGAGCTTGTTGATAAGAAAAGCGACTGGGAACATCTTTGCGATAGATGTAAGATGAGCTTTTCGTTTTATTCGAGAGCTGTTGATTCACTGTGCAAAAGTATTATGCCTGATATCGTGCAGGACGTTGTGTATCGTGTTAATTCAAGATATACGTCGCCTGCGGGCAGGAATCAATACTTGAACACATTTAATTTTTCTGAAGGCAGTATCAGGAAGGCATTGCTGTGCGCGTCTACTGCTGTTCAATCTGACCCCATTGCGGAGTTCAAAAAGCGTCAGCGCAGTCTTATGACACCAAAGTTGCGCTATCAGATTTTGCAGCGTGACGGTTTTCGCTGTGTTATTTGCGGTCGTGGCGTTGCTGATGGCGTTCGACAGCTTGAGGTGGACCATATCAAGCCTGTATCAAAAGGCGGAGTTACTGAGCCCGATAATTTGCGGACGTTGTGCTGGGACTGTAATCAGGGAAAGAAAGACCGCTATGTAGAGGGCGGGTTGAATTGATGTTGTTTTGGGGTTGGTTAGCAGCCCTGTCTATCGCTCTCACAGACGTATACGGCTGTGAGAGCGATGTTTTATATACATGTTTTTGGTTATATTTTCGTACATATTTGTGCAGATTTGACAAATTTTTGGCGGTGTGATATTTTGTTTATAAAAGAAAAGCCCCCGCACAGCCAGTTGGCTGTGCGGGGGCTTTGTTGCAGTGGTTAGTTGGGGTAGCGAGTGAGGACATGGAGACGTGTTCCCAGGTCTGCCATTCCGTTGTAAAGAGTGGTTTTCATTCCCCAGCGTACTTTGCCAACCAGGCCCGCTCTGGCGCCGTTATTTCCATCGCAGGTTACGAATCTGTCGTTGTTTGGATTCATACTTTGGTTTACCCGCACGCCAGCAGGCACATACTGGAGAATGATGCCTACGTGATAGATTGTTCCGTCGGAAGACATTGTGACAAGAATATCACCGGGACGCACTTTTGCGGGGTCAGTGACTTCGCGGCAAGGTGCACCGGTGCGTCCAAAGATGCGGTCGGAGACCATGGCTGCCCAGCCGCCGCAGGCGTATTTGAGGCTTGCGCGGCCATATTTGCCGACACCTGCTCCGACATCGTTGGTGCTGTCACCAGCGTGTGTTCCGGCTGCGTAGAAGTTGTTGTGTGCACCGTCGATGAACTTGGGGTCGCTCCAGACAGTTCCTTCAGGATACTCGCGCTTAATCTGGTCCAGGATAGCCTGAACGTTCTCGACGGTGGCGTCCTGACCGTTGGCGAGCTTACCAGTGTTCTGATTCTGGTTGTTGTTCTCGGTGTTCTGGTTCTTACCGTCGTCGTACTGGTCGTTGTCCTTGTCACCGGGGTTGTAGCTGTTGATGAGCTTGAGCATACGCATGATGACGGTACAGGCCTGGGCGCGGGTCATGGACTCTTCGCCGTGGAACTTGCCGTCGGCCATGCCCATGATGACGCCGGTAGCATAGCAGGTCATGATGGCAGCGGTGCGGTTCTTGGGGACACTGGACCAATCTTTGACCTGGCTGGGGACGGCGTTCTTAGCGTCATCAGAGGGGCGGAGGCGCCCGCCGTTAGCCTTATCGATGACGTTCTTTGCAGCTCTAGCCATATCATAGCGATTCATGGTTTTCTCAGTGATGGTCAGGCCGCTGGTCATGTATACGTCGTCGGCGGCTTTCAGGTTCGCCCAGTACCAGGGTGTTCCGGCAGGCTTGGACTTCTGCGCAGCTTCAACCTTGTCGTTGTAGAAGGTGCGAGTGAGCATGGTGATGAACTGGACTCCGGTGACCTTCTCGTCGGGTCTGAACGTGCCGTTCTCGAAGCCGGCTACGATGCCCAGTTTGGCGCACTCGGTCACGTCGTTGTAGTACCAGGCGGTGCGCTTCACGTCGGAGAAGCTGGTTACGAGAGCCAGGTCCTCGTCGACGAAGGTGTTGTCGGTGTTGTCGGTGTTGTCGGTGTTGTCGGTGTTGTCGGCGGGCTGGGTGTTATCAGCGTTATCGTCAGTGTTGTACCACACGGTCTCGCCGGTTTCGGGGTTGTACCAGTAGATAACGTTGCCCTCGCTGTCGGTCAGGTAGATGACGTTGCCGTCATCGTCGGTGATGGTGATAGCGTCCTCGGGGATGTTGGTGTTCTCAGCCGCGAACGCGGTAGTAATCAGGGAGAAGCTCATGACCAGGGCCAGGAGCAGGGAGATAAAGCGGGTCTTAGTACGCATAGTTGATTCGTCCTTTCTTATAATTATGATAGTGATTTTAGTTTGAGAATGCTGGAGTTTGAACGATGTTTGGCGTCGGTTCACATCAGACCGGCACCAGTGTCGGTCTGATGTCGGTTTCTGGTTGGTTGAGCCCGGATACAGGAACGAACGGGAGAGCGTGTACTGATTCTCGCGGCTGCGGGCGGGGGAGCGGATAGCCGCTCCCCCTTTTCCCGCGATGCTAAGGGGATGCTGGGGTAAGGGGTAGCCGCGAGAAAACAAAAACCGTGCTGTGCGAGTGTTAATAACCCCAGCACAGCACGATAACATAGCAACACAAAACCTTAATCAAACCCTTGCCAAAGCTAGGACAAAAGGTTATAATAAGGCCGTGGTACGGTTTCCGTTGTGTGGGTAGGAAGAGTACCCGCATAGGCTCCAGGGGAGCGCCAACTCCCCTGGGCCACCGCACTATTTTGTTTTCTCACCGCTTATTTTACTCCAAATTCATACGAATAGCAAGCCCCTATTTTGCAACCAGCGGCGTCTGCTTCGGCAGACGCTTTTTCTGTTTCGCCAACACCTCCCTTCGAGAACTATACCGAACGGCTCCTGCCGTTCCGGTATCTCTATTATAATAGTGTATACTACTCCGGAAACCTGGAGCACCCTCCCGCTTGCGGGAGGGCGAGCGAAGCGAGTAAGCGCCCCAGACGCCCCGCGTCTGGGGTCGCCGTGGAGCGTCAGCAGAACGGCGAGTCGCCCCGGCGTTGCCGGGTGCGCGGAGGTCCGAAGGACCGGAGCGCATCGCGACCGCTTATGCTCTTGTGTGTGTGTACGGACGGGCGCGAGTCCGCATACGCGGACGACGGCCGTGTCGAAAGGCCGCAACCCTTGCGGCCCAACGGTTAGCAGTTGTGTAAATTGGTGTAAATTGCCCCCGTAACTATGGTGTGCTGGGCGGTGGAAAAATTAACGCAGGTGTAAACGCCCTCCCGCAATCCACCACAGATATGAGCAGATATTGCTGTAAACGACAACACCCCCAAAAGGCCCTGTTGCGATGCAAGTGTAAATAACTGTAAACGCACCCGGCGGCGCAAACACAGATGCGGACCCCTGATGGGTTCACATGGTTGGTGAGTGGAGCTTGCTCCGGCACTGGCCTGAAAGTGACCAGCGGAATCCGCAGGGATTTCCTGACGATTTTGCCGCCGCTGGGCTCTCCGAAGGCCAGCGGGTGTCCAGCAGGGGAGAGCTGCAAAACACTGCCCCGGATTGTGGGCCGGAACTGGGCCCCGGAAAGGCCAGCGGGGTTCGGGGGCGGCAAAAAAAATAAGCCCAGCCCTCAGCAATTTTGCTACTGAAGACTGGGCTCAAACTGGCCTTGTGGTGGGCCAGTGAATTAAAACGGACAGTCAGGCTCGGCCTCCCACCCTTCTCCATAGACAATGGAAGGCTGGGATATCGGCGCTTCCGGGAGTTCCGGATAGCGGGGGTGATGCTGAAGCGCGTACTTTCGAACCTGCTGCGGGTCTGCTCCGCGCGTGAACAGCCACGCCGCGTCCAGGGGCATGTTGAGGATACTGCTGGCGGGCTTGTTGGCCTTGACGCTGATATACTGCGCCGTCTCGACGTCTTGCCCACCCAGATACAGCATATTATCACAGCCGCCTAATATCGTCTGCGCCCTGGGGTGGCCGTACAGGCTCTCCAGCTGGGAGAGGCTTTGGAGGACGATGCTGACGCTGATTTCCCTTGACCTGATAACGGATATGATTTTGTCAAAATCAGGGATAGTCACGTTGGCCGCGAAATCGTCCAGGAATAAACGCACCGGGATATCCAGCCGGTGCTTTAGGCTCCGGTCCGCCTCGGCGCACAGCTCCTGGATGGCCTGGGTGTATAGGAGAGCCGCCAGCGGGTCCAGGGAGCGGTCTGTATCTGAGATATTTAAGAACAAGGCTATCCGCTCCCGCCCCAGTGCGGCAAAGTCGATTTGCTCCGAGCGGGTGAACAGGTCCGCAACGCCGTCGAAGGTCAGCGTGGACAGCCTTTCAGCCAACATGCCTTGGATGCAGGCTTGGGTGCGGTCCGCCTGGGTCATACTCTTATACAGTTTCCAATGCACGGCGGCGAAGCTGTCCGGGGCAATCGCGGCGTACTCGTCCAGCAGTCTGCCGGTCAGGCCGCCGCCCATCTCGGACAGGAGTAAGACGGCGCTGCTCAGGGTATGCTCTTCCTGCGGCTGGCACTCCAGCAGGTACCCCAGCAGTGTCTCCAGCAGCATCCTAGTCGCGTGGTCCCAGAACGGGTCGCTGATTATCTCAAGGGGGACCAGACAGGCCGCAACGCGGAGGATGTCCTGCTCACGGTAATGCTCCCGCTCACTGTCGTATCGGATATTGCGGAGGGGATTATACCCAATGTTGGAGGCGTGGCAGTCGGTCAGATTGATTTCGTGGATTCTGTACCCCGTCCGCTCCAGAACGCCGCCCACCTGCCGCCGCAACGCGCCTTTCGTGTCGGCGATAATCATGCTCTCACTGCATTGCAGGATGTTGGGGATGACGTATCCTCTGGTCTTTCCAGAGCCGGGCGGGCCGATGATGATGTCGTTATTGTTCAGACCGGTATCCCAGGTGTCACTGCTGACTGTCCGGTCCTCAGCTAAGATTCTGTAACTCATACTTCCCTCCTATAACGTGGTGACGATGCGGTCGGCCAGGCCCCAGGCAACGGCCTCGGTCGCGTCAAAGTATGTGTCAGTGGCCGTCTTAGCGTATACCTCCGCGATGGTGTGGCCGGTGTGCCGCGCCAGTATCTCGGCAGTGATGGCTCGCGTCTTCATAAGGTCCTGGGCGATACTGTCAATCTGGAGGGCGCTGCCGCCAAGGCCCCCGGCAATCAGCGGGTCATGTATCATGATGCGGGCATGGGGCAGTATCTCCCGCTGGGAACCGGCGGCGAACAGTATCGCGGCCATACTGGCAGCGTTAGCGCACACGGTACGGATGGGACACTGGATAGCCTGCATCACGTCGTACAGTGCCAGACCGCTGCCGACCTCGCCGCCGGGAGAGTCGATGTAGAGTGTGATTTCCGCGCTGGGGGAGTCATGCTGGAGCCACCGTAGCTGCATGACGAGCGCGTGGACGTATTCTCGCGTAATCTCTCCGATGCAGTAAATCTCTCGCTCGCGGAACAGCGCGTCCTGGAGCGGGATATGGGATAGTCCCTGGCTGGTTTCCTGTATAATATTAGGCGTCATCGTCTGCTCCTTCCTGAGCCGCAAACGGCTCAATTAAGATTTGATAGTATTGCCGTTCCCTGTCCGGGGCCTGTGCCTGCTCATAAAGAAGCTTGAAAATGTAGTCATCATCCTGACCGAGCTGCCGCACGTCCTGCCCCAGTGCGCCGGCAAGGGCAATCAGGTAGAGGTTGCCAAAGCGGTACATCGGGGCCCGGTCAGTCTGCTGTAATTGTTCTCGTAGCGTCATTTCTGTGTCGTCCTCTCCAAATGCTTCTGGTAAATGTCAACATAGGGCTTCGCCAAAATATCCAGTACCTCCCCGATGGGGACGCTCTGGCGGCGCATATCCTGTACCCGGACAGCCACATCCCGGCAAGTCAGCTCCGACATATACTGCGCAGGATACCGCACCAGGTCCGCCAGCCGCTCCAGGTCTGCGGGATAGCCGCTGAGAACGGCCGTGATTGGCAGCTCCGCCACGGCCCGAAGCACAGCGGGGACGTACTCCGGATGCGCGGCCCCACCGGCAGACAGCGCGCCGAGCCTGCCCCGCAGAGGTAATTTTTGTATGGGCATTTAACCCCTCCTTTCTGACAATTAAACCGAAAACGCCCTCGGTTTGGGTTAAAAAAATAAGACAGCCTGACGCATTTCTGCGGCAAGCTGCCTTATTAACTAGTACGGCCAATGACCGTCAACAGAGTGGTCCCATTCGACAGTCCCATCCTTGAACTGCCGGACACGAACCGCCGTCAGGGTCCAGTAGTCGGATAGCCGTTGCATGATGGGGCGCTCCGGGTTCCTCGCGCTGATGCAGCGGTATTGCCGGCCGTTGCGGTTCAGGTAGACCTGCCCTTCGACTGGGGCAATCAGCTCGGGATACTTCATCAGGCTATCCCTCCAGACGAGACGTAGGGCGAGTCCTCGCCGCGCTCCGCTGTCTCCGGGGTGTAGACTTCGTTATTGTTATACAGCATTTTTTGCTCCTTTCGATAGACAAAATCTGGGATTTTGCATCAGCCACAGCGCCCCGCGCCTCCGGCTGTCCCAGGGGATACTGGAGAGGGGGGAGGGAGGACCCTCGCAGCGCTTTACATGGTTGGAGACAGGGTGCTGTGGTTGGTTTTTGCAACTTTTTGAAGCAATTCGTTTTAACACGTTTGGTAGGCTGATTGTGTGAATGGCTCTCCGGCGGGGTCTTGGAGTCTCCGAGGGCAGCCAAGCAGCGTCCGGCTCCGGGCCGGAGGGGCGTGATTTTAACACGTTTGGGGATTCTATTAACACTTTGCGGAGAACCGCTGAAACCCTTGCGCCGCAACAGTTTCAGCGGTTTTGAAGCGTGCAGCATTAACACTTGAAAAATCAAAGTGTTAACGCCCTAACCATTGCGCTGCAACGGTCTTAGAGGTTTTTAACACCATTAACACTATTTTTTGACTTACTTTCTACAAAACATAAAATATCCCTTAGTATCCGCAGCCGCAGTGAAAGCAGAATTTTCGTGTTAATCGTGTTAATGCACAAAAACATAACTTTTTCGGCCATTTGTCTCCAGCCATGTAAAGCGCTTCGGGGTTCTCCTTCATCATATCCTATGGAGAGCCGGGGGGCGGCGGACGCTGTTGGTGGCCTGCCCCCTGGCTTGTTTCGTCCAGCACCCGAAACGCCATAATCAGGTGCTTCGCATCATGCTCCGTGTCACTGTCAAATATGCTGCAAATGCCGTCCCGGAATACCCAGAACGGGGCCTTGCTCCACATCATCTGAGAGCCGAGGCCGTTATTGGCGCGGCTGATTTTGTGGTCAGGCTGGTCGTACATACTGCTGTAGAACGCTGCCGTATTTGCCAGCGTCACCTGCCGGACCTGACCGACATACTCTGGGAGACAATGCCCCGTGATTTCAATCCGGGGCTTGCCCGCCAGTACTTTTTTGAGTTGGGAAAGATTCTTAAGGAAGCACTGATTAAAGCAGGAAAAGGCGAGGTAAGCAGTCAAAAGAGAAG
>ERZ779637.1171-NODE-1171-length-11788-cov-16.094179_pt1 | contig 11788 bp, 10 predicted proteins | sample MGYA00514196_ERZ779637 | MGnify/ENA primary metagenome ERZ779637 (study PRJEB29562, sample SAMEA4376700) | mouse gut metagenome | isolation source: Cecum | study: EMG produced TPA metagenomics assembly of the A DSS colitis mouse model was used to assess the... | reverse complement strand
ATATTAAAAAGAAAGGAAGTTATGGTGTTTTTGCTTCTATAAACATCATACAAGAGGAAAAATGGAGAAAAGATTATTTACATCCGAGTCTGTAACCGAGGGACATCCCGACAAAGTCTGCGATGCGATTTCTGATGCGATTCTGGACGCCTGCATGGAAAAAGATCCTATGAGCCGTGTGGCGTGTGAGACGGCGGTCTGCACCGGGTTTGTTCTGGTGACCGGCGAGATCACCACAAACGCATACGTGGATATGCAGAAAGTTGTGCGCGACACCGTCAAGGAGATCGGCTACACCAAGTCCGAGTACGGTTTTGACGCCAATACCTGCGCGGTGTTCGTAGCGATCGACGAGCAGTCGGCGGATATCGCAATGGGCGTGGACAAGGCGCTCGAGGCGAAGAAGGGCGAGCAGACGGACGATCTGGACACAGGCGCGGGCGATCAGGGCATGATGTTCGGTTACGCCACCAACGAGACGGAAGAGTATATGCCTTATCCGATCGATCTTGCACACAAACTTGCGCGGCAGCTTACCAAGGTTCGCAAGGACGGCACACTCAAGTATTTGAGACCCGACGGAAAGAGTCAGGTTTCCGTGGAGTACGATGAGGCGGGCAAGCCGGTTCGTCTGGAAGCGGTTGTGTTATCTACCCAGCACGATGACGATGTGACGCAGGAGCAGATTCATGAGGATATCAAAAAGTATGTGTTTGATCCGATTCTCCCGAAGGAACTCATCGACGACAAGACCAAATTCTTTATCAATCCTACGGGACGTTTCGTGATCGGCGGTCCTCACGGCGACGCGGGACTGACAGGTCGTAAGATTATCGTTGATACATACGGCGGCTACGCGCGTCACGGCGGCGGCGCTTTCTCCGGCAAGGACTGCACGAAGGTTGACCGTTCCGCAGCTTACGCGGCGCGCTATGTGGCGAAGAATATTGTTGCGGCAGGCATCGCGGACAGGTGCGAGATACAGCTCTCCTATGCGATCGGCGTGGCACAGCCTACCTCTATCATGGTGGACACCTTTGGCACAGGCAAGATTGCGGATGAAAAGCTGGTGGATATCGTGCGCGAGAACTTTGATTTGAGACCTGCAGGCATCATCAAGATGCTTGACCTCCGCCGTCCGATCTACAAGCAGACCGCAGCTTACGGTCACTTTGGACGCAACGATCTGGATCTGCCTTGGGAGAAGCTTGACAAGGTGGATGCACTGAAGAAGTATTTATAAAGAAATAATATGCGCCCCGGAAGAGAAATCTTTCGGGGTGTTTTTTGGCATATCTGTATGTTAAACGATTGACCAAATTATGGTTTACATGTAAAATATTGTGGTAGAAAAGTCGATATATATTTAAAGTATGTGTATGTTTTAACAGAGTAGTTTGTGTATCAAGTGTGAGAACTGGGGGCGGTGAGTATGTACAGGAATTGGAAGAGCGCGGCGGCATTGGGACTGGCGGTGCTGCTCGGGTGTATGATGCCGATGAGCACGATGCTGGCGGCGGAGGAGGATGCGGAAACGACAGAGGCGTCTGTGCCTGAAAACGATGCGTTTCACGAGGAGGAAAACGTTTCAGGGAGTGAGACCGTGACGGACGAAGAAGGTATGCCGGGTGATGAGACTGTGACGGACGAAGAAGGTATGCCGAGTGATGAGACTGTGACGGACGAAGAGGGTATGCCGGATGATGAGACCGTGACGGACGAAGAAGGTATGCCGGGTGATGAAAATGTGTCAGACGGGGAGAGCGTTGACGGGATCCGGAGTGCCGATATCATGACGGTACCTGCGTCTGATCTGAGTGCAGAGTCGGATAGCGTTGAGAGCGCGGAAGCCCCGGAGATTTTCATCAAGAGAGGTGATGAGAACAAAGCCTGCAGTCTGGGCGGCGCGATTTCTCTTGAATATATGGGTTATCAGGACACGCTGTTTGATGTGTCTGTCGGCGGGAGCGACAGCGGCATTCCCTTTTACTGCCATACAGATAAAGTGACGGATGTGGAAGCCGGGGCTAAGACGGAAGACCAGATGGGCACATTATTTTGGGGGCAGAAAGAGACTTCGCCCATAAGCATCATGCCTAATAAGGGTGACGGCTGTTATGTTGCATATGTGAAAGTAGAGGCCGGGGGACAGACGTATTACGCCCGCTCCAACGGAATTGTGGTGGACACTAAAAAACCTGTCATAAAAGGCGTCGAGGAAGGAAAAACCTACCCGGAAGGCACACTGTTTCAGGTGGAGGACGCCAATTTGGACAAGGTTCTGGTGAATGAGCAGGAGGCAGCGCCTGAAAACGGAAGTTATAAGGTGGCTGCAAACGGCACGTCCTGCGTGATCAGAGCGATAGATAAGGCGGGACATGAATCGACCTGTAGCATTACCGTGTCTGGAACCGTGACGCCGAAACCGGAGGAACCGAAACCGGAGGAACCGAAACCGGAAGAACCGAAACCGGAAACGGGTTATACGATTTCCAAGAGCGGCGAATATGAGCTGAAAGTGGGTGTGAAATATCATCTGGCGGAAGGGAAATGGAAGGTTGACGGTGACAAGTCGGTGTATCAGGGCGGCAGGGATTTTTATGTGCCTGCGAACGGCAGTTATCAGTTTTCAAAATAATTTTGCGGATAAGAACAGTGAGCCGAAAGAGGGGCGTGGAAGATGATACAGAAATTAATGTCATATAAGAAAATCATAATTTGTGCCTGTGCCGCAGCGGTTTTGGTTGTTGTGGCGGCGATTGTACTTTTATCAAATAAAGAGGAGGCGTTCCGCTCCATACTGGTCTATGACGTGGAAGGAGATGCCGTGATTGAGCGTGAGACTGTGGGCGCTATGAACGCGGCGGAAAATCTCTATCTGGAATCGGGCGACCGCGCCAGCGTGGCGGAAGAATCCAGTATGCGCATGAAGCTGGATGACGATAAATACGTGATGGCGGAGGCGAATACGGTGTTTTCCGTGGAAGCGGAAGGGTCAGCGGCGGATTCCAAGACAAAGATATGTCTGGAGCAGGGCGCGATTACCAATGAGATTCAGCATCCGCTGAGTGAAGGATCCCAGTATGAGACTTCTACTCCAAATTCCGTGATGGCGGTCCGCGGGACGATCTACCGTGTGGAGCTGTACGTGGATAAAGACGGCAGTCAGAATACAAAATTATGTTGTTTTCAGGGAAAAGTCGGGGCGAAGCCCATTCTTCCGGACGGCACCTACGGGGAGGAAGTACTTGTTCCGACAGGCTGCGAACTGACTGTATATGAGGACGGAACGGTGGGAGAGGTCAGCGACATTGCCTATCAGGATCTTCCCCTGCAGGCAGTTGTAAACCTGCTTGGCATGATGGAGAACGGTCAGGAGATGACAGGCATATCAGCTGAGGAGTTGACGGAGCTTACCTTGGAAACTGCGGACGCCGGGGAAGCGGCGGAGACGGAATACGCAGAAGAGACAGAACAGCCTGAAATTGTGGAAGCGGACACGGAGAGCGATACGGACGAAGAAGCTGACACACAGATACATATACAGACAGATACGGCAAAAAATGCGCCTGCGAAAGCGGACAGGGAAAAGCAGGGCGCCCCAGCGATTAAGCCGTCGGCAGGACAGGCTGCGCCCAAGCCGACACCCCAGCCGCAAGCTCCTGTGATTAAGCCGACAGTACCGCCGGCGAACAGCGGTAATGTGGATCAGGGCAATACGGGGGGAGACGGCTCTCAGGACGAAAATACCGGAGAGGATTCCGACAAAGACAAACCGGACGACGATAAGAAAGATAAAGACAAAGATAAAGATAAAGAGAAACCCTCTAAGCCAAAGACTTACACGGTGACGTTTCAATATCAGGGCGAGGAGTTTGCGACGCAGAAGGTGAAACGCGGGGAGACGGTTTCAGCGCCTGTGCTTGCCCCGGCGCCAAGCGGTGCGTGGGATTTTGACTTCGGAACAAAAATAGAGGCGAACACGACAATAACGTGGAAATAGCGGGACGTAGGGGATGAAATATTTGAACAAAATGAAAACGGCGGCGGTTACTGCCGCCGTTGTTCTGGCATCTCTTGCTTTTTTGTATTTCGGCACGGCGGGGTTTCTTGATATAGGAATATCCGATAAGCTGAACCAGCGGGAGAGCGTCACCAACAAAAAAATTTATATCATTGGCATCGACGATAAAACGCTGGAGGAATATGGTCCTGTCAACACTTGGAGCAGGGAGATTCCGGCGAAACTGCTAACCGCTCTGAACGGTGCGGACGGCGCGCGTCCTGCCGTGATCGGATTCGATGTGATCTACAGCGAGGAGGCGGATCGGGAGGCGGACGAATATTTTGCCCGTGTCTGCGGGGAAGCCGGGAATGTCGTTGCGGCGATGAGCTTTTCTTTTAAGGAACAACCCGAACAGGGGGCGGATGGGCGTATCGTCTACAATCCCTATCATGTCGATCATGTGATCGAGCCATACGACAGCTTGAAGGATGAGGTGATGTGCGGCTTCGCCAATACCTTTGTAGATACGGACGGCTATGTGCGGCAGGCGATGGCTTACCTGGATTACGAGGGGGAGCGGGCGTACAGCCTTTCCTCTCAAGTCTATAAGGTTTATCAGGAAAGCAGAGGAGAAGAGGCGGTGTTTCCCGCCGTGTATGGGAGAAATAACCGATTCTACTTCACCTATTCCGGCAAGGCGGGGGGCTACAGCGTAGTCTCTATGGCGGATGTGCTTGACGGAACGGTGGATCCGGCGATTTTTCGGGATGCGGTTGTGCTGGTGGGTGCCTATGCGGTGGGGATGCAGGACGCCTATATGCCTGCGATCGCCCACAACGGTCAGATGTACGGGGTGGAGATACACGCCAACATCATAGAAGCGCTGCTGGAAGGAAAGACACAGCTTCCGGTATCGCCCCTGTTCTATGCGCTGGCGGCGGCGCTCCTGTGCGGTATATTTTATGTGTGCAGCGAAAAGATGCGGATGCTGTATGCCACGGTTCTGCTGGCGCTGCTCACCGTTCTTGAACTTGTCTTCGCGAAAGTCATGTATGGAAACGGATGGATCGTGCCAACGATCCTCTTGCCGATCTGCCTGCTCGTCATCTGGCTGGCGCAGATGGTGCGCAGGTATTTGGCGGAGATCATGCGCAGACGGCGGGTGCTCAATGTCTTTAAACAGTATGTGGCGCCTCAGGTGGTGGACAAGATCAGCAAGGATAAGGATTTTGAGCTGGTAATCGGCGGGGAAAATCGTCATATTGCGGTGCTGTTTGTGGATATCAGGGGATTCACCACCATGTCGGAGAGCTTGAAGCCGGAGGAAGTGGTGGAGATTTTGAACGAATATCTGGGACTCACCACGCAGGCTATTTTCGATAACGGCGGAACCCTGGACAAGTTCGTAGGGGACGCGACCATGGCGGTGTTCAACGCGCCGTTTGATCTGGACGACTATATTTTCCGCGCTGTCGCCACCGCATGGGATATGCAGGCGGGAGCGGACAGGATTGCCGAGAAATTCAGCAAGAGATACGGCAAGAGCGTATCCTTCGGAATCGGTGTTAACTGTGGCAATGCCGTTGTGGGGAATATAGGCTGTGATTTCCGGATGGACTACACGGCGATCGGAGATACGGTCAATACGGCGGCGAGACTTGAGAGCAACGCGAAGCCCGGTCAGATCCTGATCAGCAGGGATGTTTACGAGGCGGTAAAAGACAGGGTTGTTGTGACGCCGATCGGGGAGATTCCCTTGAAGGGGAAGAGCAACGGCATCTTTGTATATCAGGTAGACAGCGTGAGAAGTACTAAGTTTCGCATAGGAGGTAGGTGATAAATAAAATGAGCAGGCTGTATTTGGTTCCCGACAGGAAGGATATGGAGCGTATGTGCGCTCTGGCAGCAGAGTACGGGTGTGCGTTTGAATATAATGATTTCTTTATGCCGAAGGTCATGGACGATCCCCAAAAGCAGGTAGAGATTCTTGAAGACTACGGGATATACAAAAGAAAGTTTGAAAACGATACCATGCACGGAGCGTTTCTGGATGTGACGATACACAGCGACGATCCCTTAATCCGGGATGCATCCATGCTGCGGGTGCGACAGTCTATGGAAATGGCAAAGGACATGGGATTAAAGGGCGTTGTGTTCCACACGGGACGTCTTGCCGGTTTTCGGGCGGAGGGCTATCTGAAAAACTGGCGGGACAGAAACGAAGCGTTTTTTGCGGAGCTTGCGGACAAATACCCAGGGCAGCAGATCTATATGGAGAATATGTTCGATGAAGCGCCGGATATTCTGGCGGGGCTGGCGGAGAGGATGCAGGATGTCGAAAATTTCGGCGTTTGTCTCGATTATGCCCATGCTATGATTTTTTCCAAATGTTCGGGGCGGGAGTGGATGGAGACGCTGGCGCCTTATATCCGTCACATACACATCAACGACAACGATCTGCAAAACGACCTGCATTTGGCAGTGGGCGCCGGGAAACTGGACTGGCAGGAATTTGACGAACTGGTCAGACAGTGCCGGATAGAAGCGCCGGTGCTGGTGGAGGTAAAAGGTTACGAGGCGCAGGAAGAATCGCTTCGGTACATGAAGAGCCACGGGATCTATCCGATGGAAAGAGAGAGGGAAGAGTGATGCATCTGCAATACGAAGACTTTGAAAAGATAATGGACATTGGTATAAGCCTTTCCACGGAAAGAGACAGAAACTGTCTGCTCATGACCATTCTGGATAAGGGTATGGAGATTACAAACTGTGACGCGAGCACCCTGTATCTGTACGAGAATGACGGACTTAAGTTTCAGTTTATGAAGACGCTCTCTCAGGGGATAAACAGAGGGTCGGACGGGGAGCCGATCGACCTGCCGCCCGTGCCGATGAAGGAAGAAAATGTGTGCTCCTATGCGGCGATTCACCGGGAAGTCGTGAACATTCCGGACGTGTATGCCAGCAGCCGGTTTGATTTTTCGGGTCCCAGACAGTATGACGGCATGACCGGGTACCGTACGAAGTCGCAGCTTGTCGTGCCCCTTGTGAATAATGAAAATGAACTGATCGGCGTCTTACAGTTGATCAATGCTATGGACGAAGAGGGCGGTCTGATTGCTTTTCACGAATCTTATGAAATTATTATTCGTGCGCTTGGGGCGATTGCGGCGATTGAGCTGACGAATCTCTCCTATGTGGAGGCGTTGAAGGCGCAGATTTATTCTTTTGTGGAGGCGCTCACGACGGCATTGGAAAAGAGAACGCCGTACAACGCCCTGCATACGAGGAACGTAGAAAAATATGTGAGCCTGTTGGCGGACTATATCACCGAATTACATAAAGAGGGAAAATGCGACAGGGGCTTTGACCCGGAGCGGAAAGAACAGCTGATGCTGGCGGCGCTCATTCACGATATCGGCAAGATGGTGGTGCCCTTAAGCATTATGAATAAGGCGACCAGACTGGATACGCGGCTTGAGAAGGTGGACGACCGTTTTGCGCTGCTTAGAGCGCTGTATGAGATTGACATGCTGCGGGGAAGGATTACCGGTGAAGAGTACGAGGCGGTTATCAAGGATTTAGAAGCGGAGCTTGCCTTCGTCCATGAGATGGATGTGATCGACCGTGTGAGCGACGAAAACTGCGAACGGATCAAAAGACTTGCAGGGAAACAACATGTCAGCGAGGACGGCACGGCGCTTCCCTATCTGACGGAGAAGGAGGCGGAATGCCTGAGCATCCGCAGCGGCACGCTGACGGTGAAGGAACGCAAAGAGATGGAAAACCACGTGGTTATGACGTCTAAAATTCTGGAGAAGGTGCAGTTTTACAAAGGCTTTTCCATGGTGCCTAAATGGGTGGGCGCCCACCACGAGTATATGGACGGCAGCGGCTATCCGAACGGTTTGAATGGCGACGAGCTGGATCTGGAGACACGACTTTTGACGGTGGTGGATATCTATGACGCGCTGGTGGCAACGGACAGACCCTACAAACAGCCGATCTCGAGACCCAGAGCGATTCAGATACTGAAGGACATGGCGCAGAGGGGCAAGGTGGATCTGCAGCTTGTGGAGTGGCTGGACGAGGCGCTGGGGGCGGAAGCGGAGGATAAAGCCTGAGTCAAAATATTTAGTTGTGGTACAGATCTTCGAGCGTGAGCAGCCGTACATCCGCAGCTTGATTTTGCAGGGCGGCTGTGAAGCCGGATTTGGAGAAAATATAGTAGTAGCGTTTTTCAAAATGTCCCATAGCGTCTGCGTAATCTTTCAGAAGGTTCAGCTCGTCCGTATCGACGGGAGCGTTTCGGAATTTACAGGAACCGACGATGCAGTCGTTTGTGTCTGCGGCGGAGGCTACCAGATCGATCTGCGCCTGCTTGTGCTTGCGCGGATGACCACCCCACCATTGACCGACTTCTCCGAGCAAAAAGGGGAGATTGTCTGTGTAATACAAAATATAGTCGCGGCACATTTTCTCAAAGGTCAATCCCATATAATCGGATAAGCGGCTCTCCACGGACGCCGCATAGTTGTCTTCTATTCTGCATGAAAGGATAGAGGACATATTTTTTGAAACAAAGGTAAACCAGAAACGGAAAAACTGGTCATCGATCAGATAGATGGAACGTTTGCTGCTCTGTTCGGTGACAGGCGTCTCACGCTTTATGATGCCGAGCGTAATCAGGTTGGAGAGATATTTACTGCAAAGTCCGCTTTCCATGCCCACCGTGGTCGAGATCTCCGAAAGCCTCGTTTTGCCGGAGGCGATGGCGGTAATAATGGCGTTGTAGGAGGAAGGCTCCCGCAGCTCTTGTTTAAAGAAGTTGGAGGGCTCCTCGAAAAGCAGCGCGTTTTTGTTGAAAAGGTTTTCCAACAGATTTTCGCGTATGCCTAAGGATGGCGAAAACTGTTCCAGATAGAGAGGGATGCCGCCGGTAATGCCGTACATCAGCGCTTTTTCCTCAAAAGTATAGTCAGGAAACCATTTCCCGGTGTCCAGATAGTGAAAGGGCAGGATTTTAAACTGCGCTGTCCTGCGACCGTAGAGGGGACTTTGATACCCCAATACCTGTTTTTCCATAAAACTCATGGAAGAGCCGCAGAGAATCAGAAAAAGCTTCGTGTTCTTAAATTGGTGGTCAAGATAGTTTTGCAGCAGGGAGGAAATGCTTTTCTCCGCACCCGCAAGATAGGGATATTCGTCGATCACCACAATCAGGCGTTCCGAGGCGGCGATTTCCGCAAGGCGGGTAAAGGCGTCCCTGAAACTGCGGAAAATCATGCTGACACTGCTATTCTTTTCAACTTCCGCAATGGCGTTTGAAAAGGTTTCCAGATTCTGGTTCGCATTGCTTTCCTGTGCAGCAAAGAACACCGTTTTTTTATTCTTGCAAAATTCTGTGATGAGCGTTGTTTTTCCGACGCGCCTGCGCCCGTAGACGATGGCGACTTCCAGTTTGCCGCTCTCATACATCTGGTTCATTTTTTTTAGTTCCGAATCTCTGCCAATAAACATAGGGACCTCCTTTCTCGCAGATAAATTTTCAAGTTTCACATGCTATATTATAATATACTATATCATGATATACTATATTGTACATCAGAAAATATAGGAATGTCAAGTGTGGTACTTTTATAGTATAATTGTTTTGGCAAATAATTATCAAATGTGAGGAAAGCGGATGAACCCATACAAAATCCTTCTTGTGGAGGACGACGCTGAGATCAGCGAAATGTTAAAAAATTATTTGGAGACGGAAAACTATGAAGTGGCGTGCGCCCTTGACGGACAGCACGCCTGTGCTATGTTCGACGATATGTCCTTTGACATTGTCCTTCTGGATCTGATGATTCCGAAGGTGAGCGGCATGAGCGTGATGCAGCACATCCGGGGAAAAAGCTTTGTGCCGATCATCATTCTTTCCGCGAAAGATTCGGAGAGCGACAAGACTCTCGGGCTGGGTCTTGGGGCGGACGATTATATTACCAAGCCTTTCTCCGTGGTGGAGGTGCTGGCACGGATCAAGGCGGCGCTGCGCAGAACGATGCAGTATGACGGCGCAGCCGTCGGGACAATGAAAGAGCCTTCTGTCCTTACGGCGGGAGAGCTGGCAATGAACCTGTCCGATTACACGGTGCGGAAGGGAGAACAAACCATTGAGCTTACGGCGAAGGAGTTTGAGATTTTGAAGCTTCTTATGCGGAATCCGAAAAAGGTATATACGAAGGAGCAGCTCTATTCCCTCGTGTGGAACGACGCTTACTATGGGGACGAAAACGCAGTGAACGTGCATATCAGCAGGCTGCGGAACAAGATTGAGGAGGATCCGCGCAGCCCAAAGTATGTGCTGACGGTGTGGGGAATCGGGTATAAGCTGGGGGGATTGCTATGATGCTAGTTGCTTTGGGGCTGCTGGCAGCAGTTTTGGCTGCGGTCGTGCTGTACCAGCAGTTTGCTTTCCGAAATGGCGCACAAAAGAGGATCCGGGAACTCCACCAACAGCTGAAAGAGATTTTGGATGCGGACAGCGGCGAGCGGGTGATGGTATTCACGGACAATAAGGAAGTGATGGAGCTGGCGGCGCAGATCAACCGTCTTTTGGAGGAGAAGGCGAAGACGGAGGCAGATTTTCGACGTTCTGAGATATCTTCCAGAAAAATGCTGTCCAATATTTCCCACGACATGAAAACACCTATGACCGTGATCAAGGGCTATCTGGAGATCATGCGGACGAGGGGAGAGGCGGCTTTGGAGGCGCGGGAAGGATCAGAGGTGCGGGAGAACTTGCAAATGCTGGAGAAGGCGGAACAGAAGGCGGAGTCGCTTATGGAGCTGGTCGACAGCTTTTTTTCATTGGCGAAAATCGAGGCGGGCGATATGGAACTGACGCTTTCCGGTCTGGACGTCTGCGAGTTGTGCAGAGAAAGCATTCTGGATTTCTATGAAATGCTGACAGGGGCGGATTTTGAGGTGGAGATCGGACTGCCGGCGGCGGCTGTTTACGCGCTGGCGAACAGGGAGGCTCTGCAGCGTATTCTCTCGAATCTCATCTCCAACGTGATCCGCTACGGCGCGGAGGGAAAGTATCTGGGCATTTTCCTGCGGACGGACGATCAGTCGGCGTATATCGATGTGGTGGACAAGGGGAAGGGAATAGACAGCGCTTTTGCGCAGAGTGTATTCGAGCGGCTTTTTACTATGGAGGATTCCCGCAGCCGGAGCGTGCAGGGCAACGGTATCGGACTGACGATCGCGAAGCGGCTGGCGGAGCAGATGGGCGGGGAGCTGACGCTTAAGAGCGAGCCGTATGTGCGGACTGCTTTTACGGTTGGGTTAAATCGGGTATTGTGAGGGCTAAAGAAAACGACATTTGTGTCAGAATGTTTCGGTATGAATAAATTGCTTCCCGAAAGAAATTTGTAAGAATTGGGTAAGAGTTTTGAAAGTCGCAGCCGTTACAATTGGTTACAGTACATCAAATAAAGAACATGCGATGTACCAGAAAGGAGGCAGCAGAATGTCTTATATTTTACAAACAAGCCGCCTTACCAAGACCATCGGCGGCAAAGAACTGGTAAGAGACGTGGATCTCCATGTAAAAAAGGGTGAGATTTACGGATTTCTCGGTCCCAATGGTGCATAGATTTATAGACAACTTTGCCTAAAGATTTGATACCAACACGCCGCTAATCATTACACGGCGTTGTTGGACTTTATCAGTTCAAGGTTATGTTGGTTGTTTTCGATAAACTCAACAATACGCTTGTGTTGGTCGGC
>ERZ779637.1170-NODE-1170-length-11806-cov-6.323121_pt1 | contig 11806 bp, 9 predicted proteins | sample MGYA00514196_ERZ779637 | MGnify/ENA primary metagenome ERZ779637 (study PRJEB29562, sample SAMEA4376700) | mouse gut metagenome | isolation source: Cecum | study: EMG produced TPA metagenomics assembly of the A DSS colitis mouse model was used to assess the... | reverse complement strand
GAACTGTTTTCAATAGATCCCTCATTCATATAATTGACCAGGAAAGAAAAATTATCCTTTAATTCAGCAAAATGAGCCATGTAATTAGCGCACCGGTTAATATATGCAATCACATATATTCCGCCGTCTTTCAATACTCTAAGCGTTTCAGACAGGGATTTTTGCCGGTCTGCTTCATCACATAAATGATAATAGGAACCCAGATTCAATACAATATCAAAACTTTGATCTTCAAAACGGGACAGATTCAAAACACTTCCCTGGTAAATCTGTTTCAGTTTTTGCCTTTTGCTATTTTCAGATTTTATATGTTCAACGTTTACATCTATCAAATCACCGGCTGTAACATGACAACCCAAGTCGGCAAGCGGAAATGAATAAATCCCACCTCCGGCGCAGGCATCAAGAACCGACAGATTTTCTTTGCAATACATCTTTAAGTATTTCATTGTTGTGATATATTCAATTTGTCCTGCTTGGGAGGATAAACGTTTACTCTCATCACATTCCGTATGATAAAATTGTTGTATCTCATTCATATTGATTCTCCATGCTGTTTTGGCGGCTCAAATAGAAACAATTCCTCTCCGCATTGCCTCTTCTAATAATTTTGGCTGAATTTCAGGATACGTCCAGTCAGAAGGAAGTTCTTCTCCAATCATTATTTTTTCAATTTCGCTGTAAAGCTTTCCCTCTAATACTCTGACATCTGCGTAAAAAAGCATACCAAAACTTTCAGCGCCGTTAAACTTATCGGGATTACTGACGGAATAAACACATACCGGTTTTATTTCATAATCAAGGGCGCCTGTTTCTTCATATAATTCCCTATTGGCAGTAACATTTATATCTTCGCCCGGCTCCCTGTGTCCGCCCGGAATCTCCCAGGTATCCCGGTTCCTGTGCTTACAAAATACCCATTTGCCGCAGTATTTCGTAATAATGACCGCAAATTCTAAAAGTCCGTCATCGGCCGTATCATAAAAGTTAACGGTAATCATAGTAAATTCTCACTTCTCTATTAGTGGATTTCCTGTGTAATATCCTCAATTTTAACGCCAAACATTTCCAGAAATTCATTTGTTGCCGAATCCAAATACGCTTCAATATCATCCAATAAAACAAAAGAACTCTTTGCAGATACCGCGCCGTCTTCCCCGGGAGTGAATGTGACCACGGCAGGAACGGCGTTATCAAAAAGATATAGGTAAATCTGACTTTCCTTCAGATCCGGACAGACAAAAACTTTTTCAGCCGTACAAACAGCGGAAGAAGCAAGCTCTGTAGTTCCTGCCAGCGCGTTAATCTGATTGGATAAAACGGAAGCCATCCGGGATTTAATATTTTCCTGCAGGGTATCGGAAAGCTGTCCTATATTTGCTTCCGCCATGTCAAAAATTTCCGTGCCGGAAATCGTAATCCGGTACACGGTTTTGGGATTTGAAAAATCTCCTTTTGCGGTTTCCAATAAGATGTTTTTAATATCTTCACTGGCTGAAAGTATGGAGATATATTCTTCACTGCCGGCCATTTCATCCATCAGGGAAATAAGTTCAAGGCCATGCTCATATAAAGATTTGTCAGACTTTGGCGCTTCCTTTTTTTGGCCGCATGCTGTCAGTAATAAGAAAGAAAACATGAAAGCAGCCATAATAAATTTCTTTGTAAGTTGTCTCATTGTAATTCTCATCCCTGATACCCTCCAGCATATTACCGTCTTTAGTTACAGTATGAACGATAGAGCGAAAACTGTCAAGACATATAAAAATGTCCTCATGCAATCCCCATTCCAAAGTGGGCAAGCGACGCAACAACAAAGCAGCCACCCTGTCATGGGAACTTTCCGTATTGAGTCTGTACCATGTTTTGTATCTAAAATCAATTTTCTATGGTAAAATAGAATCAAAAAAAACAAGGAAGTGTTTATATGAATAAATGCCGAAGCAGAGCAAAATGTGGATTATGATGTTCTAATTGCTTCCTGCCTGCTGCAAGAGGTCAGCGAAATGTATGAAGATGGGCATAAAGAACTTTGCAGGATAATCAACATGTAAACAATAAGATTACATGAAAAACGAATACCCTGTCAGAATACTTCCATAGGAGCTTTCTTATGATCCGCATAGCAATTGTAGAAGACGATAAAAAAACGAGATTATGCATGCAGCGCTTTCTGGAAAAATATGAAAAAGAAAGCGGGCATAAATTTACAATCTATATATTTGAAGACGGAATTGACATTGTGAACGATTACCGTCCCATTTACGACGTCATTTTAATGGATATCCAGATGAAAAAAATGGACGGGATGACAGCCGCCCGGGAAATACGTAAAACGGACAGCGAAGTGATACTGGTTTTTATCACCAACATGGTGCAGTACGCCGTAAACGGATACGCCGTCAACGCTATCGATTACATTTTAAAGCCCCTGAATTATTTTACTTTTGCGGAGCATATGAAACGGATCGAAAATCATCTGGAAAACAAGCTGAAAAACTACCTGATCCTTAATACCAACGGCGGTATTCTAAAAATCGATACCAATGAGATCTACTACATGGAAAGTCTGGGCCATTATATCCACATTCATAAGAAAAAAGAAGTAATCTCCGTTCTGGAAACCATGAAAAATATGGAACAGGCTTTAAGCGGAAGCGGATTTTTCCGGTGCAACAACGGCTACCTTGTAAATCTTGCCTACGTAGAGAAAGTGGATAAATACACGGCGCTTGTGGGAAACGACGAAATCCAGATCAGCCGTCCCAGGAAAAAAGTTTTTATGGAAGCGCTTACCGACTACCTGGGAGGAATGGCAAAATGAACACACTGTTATTAGAACCGGGGATGCCCAGAATTTACACGGCTCTGGCCGAATGGATTGCCTGTGTGCTTTATATTTACCCGTTGAAAAAGAGATTCGGTAAAGGAAAGCTATTTGTAGTTCTGCCTGTAGCAGGCGTTTTTCAAATTTTTCTTCAGGAACTTGCCGGCACTTTTTCCCTTACATTTTGGGTGCCCGGAACCCTGATGAATATTTTATTTATGCTTGCCGTGATATATCTTTGCTGCGCCATGAACTTAAAAGACGCCGTTTACTGGTGCGCCAGCGCTCTTGTTACTTCCGAAGCGGTTGCCTCCCTGGAGTGGCAGGCATACTGCTTTGCCGTTTGGAACGGAATGGAAAATAATATGAAGAACGCCCTGCTCTTTTTCGTTCTAATTTTTGCCGCATTATTTACCCTTATCTTTTTCCTGAAAAGAAGAATTGTAAGCTGGGATACCGGAATTCGCGTTACCACAAAAGAAATGCTGATTGCCGTAATCGCGGCCGCTATTATATATTCCATGAGCAATATCGGTTTTGTCCTGGAAAGCGCACTCTCCGGAAATGCTACGGGAAGCAGCCTTTTCCACATTCGTACACTTGTGGACGTTTGCGGGTTCTGCATTTTATATATACAGCAGAACCAAAGACATGAAGCTTTCCTTAAAAAAGAACTGACCTCCATTCACAACATTTTTGAACTGCAGTACGAGCAATACCGGACTTACAAAGAAAACAGCGAATTTATCAACCGCAAATGCCACGATCTGAAACACCAGATCGACGTGATAAGATCCGAACAGGACACAGGAAAAAGAGAATCCTACCTGCAGGAAATGGAAAAAATGATACGTAGCTTTAAAACTGATATAGTAACGGGGAATGGCGTATTAGACACGATACTTACCAGAAAAAACCAATACTGTGCGGCACATAACATTAACTTTACCTGCCTGGCTGACGGAAAGCTGCTGAATTTTCTGGAAACACTGGATATCTGCAGCATCTTTGGAAACGCGCTGGATAACGCCATTGAATACGTGGAAAAGAATCCCGATCCGGACAAACGCATGATCAAGCTGAAAATTTTCTCCCAGAACAGCTTTTTAATGATCTGCCTGGAAAACTACTGTGAAGAAGAAATAAACCTGCGGCAGGGATTTCCCATTACCACGAAAGAAGACCAAAAAAACCACGGATACGGCCTGAAAAGTATCCGCTATACAATTGAAAAATATCGCGGCACCATGACGCTTCACACGGAAAACAACTGGTTTGTCATGAGAATATTAATTCCTCTGGCTGCCTGACAAAAAATGCAGATCATGAAATTTTGCTGTTGACATTGCCAGACTATCGTGATAGTCTAGTAACATCAAATAGACTATCACGATAGTCTGGAAAGGAGAATACCCTATGAAATTATTTGATTCGGAACTGAAAGTCATGGAAGTTCTATGGGAACATGGAAGTAAGTCTGCCAAAGATATTGTGGACATACTTTCGCAGCGTATTGGCTGGAATAAAAACACAACCTATACCGTGATTAAAAAATGTATCGAAAAAGGAGCCATCGACCGCGAAGAGCCGGGCTTTATCTGTAAACCCTTAGTTACCAGAGAAGAGGTGGCGCAGAGCGAAACGGAACAATTAATTGATAAAATGTTCGGCGGCTCCAGCGAGCTGTTCTTTTCATCCTTTTTAAAAACCCGGGGAATTTCCCCGGAAGATGCGGACAGGCTTTCCCGGATGATCCGGGATGCAGAATAAACCGGAGGTGATTGAAATGTTACATTTTAGAATGAATATGCCGTTTTACCTGATGGCGGTATACGGCAGCCTGATGATTATAATTGTTTTATTGTTACGCAGTATCCTGAAAAATAAACTGCCCAGATTTGTTTTTCCCGTGCTGTGGGGTGTGGTGCTGCTTCGGTTTCTGATTCCTTTCTCCCTCAGCAGCCCTTTAAGCGCCAAAGGTTTCACTGATTTTAATCTGTCCGTTCTGCAATATGCGGAAGGAGAGGATCGCGCCGTGATCGAAGACGTCGTTCTCCAACCGGGTATAGGAGAAACAACTATATTAGAGGCAGTCGCTGATTATGCGGATGATTCCGGATTTTTCCATGGGAATCCGCGGTTTGGGATCGGCCTCGTCTGGATCCTTGGAGGAGTCGTTACCTCCGCAGTTTTATCCATGCAGAAATACCGCTATTCCCAGAAACTGAAAGCCCGTTTTCTCCTGGAGCATAACGAAACGATCAACTCTATTTTGCGGGAAAAGAATATGGGACATATCCTGGTATTTACCAATGATGAAATTGCTTCGCCCATGGTGTGCGGCCTGTGGAATCCCCGCATTTATCTTCCCACCCGCATGAATTTTGAAAACGCCGCGCTGCTTCGGGATATTTTAATCCATGAAACCATGCATATCCGGCGCCGTGACAACTGGCTGAAAGCTGTAATGCTGGTTGTTCTCTGCCTGAACTGGTTTAATCCGCTGATCTGGATTATGTCAAAATGTCTTTCCTCCGATCTGGAAGCGGCATGCGACGCGGCGGTTCTTCGAACCTGCGATGAAGACGGACGTAAGGGCTATGCCTCCAGCCTGCTGACAATGGCCATAACCGGAAACCGGTCCACCCTGCTGTACAGCGCCTTTTCCAAAACGGAAGTGGAAAGACGTATTAAAAATGTCCTGCATTACAAAAAGGCGTCCTTCCTCATGCTGCTTTTTTCCATTCTTTTTCTCCTGTGCGGCACGGCCGCTTTCGCCACCGGCGTACAGGCGCCGTTCAGTCCGGATCTGACAAGCTTTTGTGCGTCCGGCAGCTCCCGGTGGGGCGTAAGGGTTAAGCTTGACAGAGACATTGCCCTTGGAGAAAATCCGCAGAAGCGGGCGGAAGATATTGTTTTTGATATTCTGGCGGAAGATACGGATAATGATCCCGATATTTTGGAGGAACGCATGGAAACGGCTCTGGCGAAAGAATTCGGCGTGGAAAAAGGAGCGTTCCGTATAGAATTTTCTCTTTGCTTCAGCGATACGGAGCGGGATAAGGAATATGAAAAGTGGGAAATTACCGCCGATAAGGATTCTCATCACCTGTACAAGGGAGAGAAGATACGTACCTTGATCGATGAAATGGGAGGCTTTTACCAATCCAGGCCGGACGGAGCCGTAGATCTTACGATACACAGAGACCGCCTTGGCTTCATTACATCGGTAACGGTATGGCGGGAAGGAGATGCGGAGTTTGACCGCAGAACCGGAGAACTGGGGCGGTATCAATATGATACCGGATACAATAACATCTATGATACCGGGGAAGAACAGGCGACAACCGTTACAGAGGATGCTCCGTTTTACCGGTAACAAGCATTTGATACAGCCATTTCCCCGAATCGCTCAGATCCTCCTGCGTAAATCCGGAAACCTTACTGCAGTCACTTTTTAGAATGGCGGATGTTTCAGCCTTATTGGATAAGTTCCATGCAACGTAACTGATTCCATGCTCGTTCATGGCGCTTATCCACTTCTTAACTGCCGGAAACACAGGCGTATCCTGAGTAACGGTTTCTTCCCGCATGTTTCAAAATCCTCATAAGGAAGCCTCCCGTGTACAATTTTTCATAAAGGCATAAAGATACTCTTCCATCCGCGGGGTCCACCACTGCAGATAGCCGGCCTTGAGAGGATGAATGGCATCCGCCATATAAAGCCTTCTGTGTGCGTCGTCGATGGCGTTAAAGGTATCGTCATTCCACAGGTCGATTACCCCTATCCCCCATTTTTCCCTTAAACCCAGCAAGGCGTCCACCATCGCTTTGTAAGCTTCGTTCAAATACCGGGGATTCGTATAAAAAACCACAGGACAATTCCACATTTCCTTTGCCCGGACTATGATATATTCCAGGGCGCCGCAGACAGTCATAATATCAAAATCCTTTTTCCGCATGGAAGCCGAAATACATCCTAAAGGCAGATTCAGACCGGCGTCATTTGTGGAAAGCTGACACATAAAAAGATCCGGTCCGGCTGCAGCCGCCAGATTTTTTTCCATTCTTTCAATATAAGAATCCTTTCCGGTTTTGACCAGCGTTGTTCCGCTGACGGCATCCTTAGCGGTTACCACGATTCCGTTTCTTTTCTCCAGATATTCGACAAAAGAGATACCTTCGCTTGCCATTCCCAGAGTAACGGAAGAACCAAGAAATATAAATTTTTTTCCGTGCAGAGGACTGTGTTCCAAAGCCCTGACATTTTCCGGATTATATTCCGCGTCGTTTCCTGTTTTTCCGGTGCCGGCGGCGGAATGTAAAGTTTTTTTATTTTGTTCTGCCATAAAAGAATTCCTCATATAGGGGAGCCGACGACGCCGGCTCCCAGAGAGATAAATTGAAAAATACCGGTTCAGGTTTACGGTTTATCTGTATATTCGTACTTTTTCAAAATGCGTCCAAATCCCAGACATATAGCCGTTCCGGTAACGCCAAGGATAAACATTACCATAGCGGCGCCCGAACCCTTTCCGCGCCCGAACAACACGGAAAACAAACCGCCCGCAGAAGCCGAAGTCATGACCGGTTCACATACCTGATCCACCAGAAAACCGCCCATAAAAGTTCCGATGGGGATTGTAAAAAATTGCAATGTATTCCGGCAGGAATAAATACGCCCCTGCATAGAAAGCGGAATCGTTGATCTTAAAATAACGTCAAGATTGGCGTTCATAAGCGGCACAAGCAGCCATCCGATTACTTGCGCCAGACACCATATAAGCGGTGTCTGGCCGAATGCCAGCATATAATTTTCCGTTCCCAGTGAAATCAACATGGTAAGATATATTATGCGGATACGGTTTTTCGGCCGGGGCAGCAGCGTTACAATAAAACTTCCCGTCAGCGTAGCAATCCCCGCGCAGGACGTGACAATTCCCAGAACCCTTTCGCCGCCGGACGCTCTGGGCAGTATTAATGCCGGAAGAACCGCGTTGAATGCGGAAGCCACAAAATTTACGCCTGCAAGGAAAAGGATCAGGACAAGAATCAGATCATGCTCACGCAAATACCGGAAACTTTCTTTTACCGTCGTGAAAAGAGGTTCTTTCCTGTCCGTATTACCGTTGAAATCGCAAGGAAACCTGACCCAGAACAACAGTGCCGTAAAAGCAATCGTAAAAGTTATCAAATCAATACGGATAACCGATTCCATACCGCCAAACGCAAATAACGCCGTAGCCAGGACCGGATTCAAAATTGTAACCAGTGAATTTGAAAAAGACCTCATTCCGCTTGTTTTCTGATAATACTTCTTTGGCGTAATCATTGTCATCGCCACATCGCCGGCCGGCTGCTGCAGGGTATTCATTAAACCGTTCAGGACATTCAGGAAATATATATGTACGGGTCTTAACAAGTCTGTTTTCAGCAAAACAAGAACCGTAACCGTACAACAGGCGGCAAAGGTGTCACAAATCAGCATAATTTTCTTCTTATTCCACCTGTCGCTTAGAGCGCCTGCAAAAATACTCACCAAAACATAAGGCGTATAGGAACATATGGATAAAAGCGCCGTTTGCAGCGCCGAACCGGTTTTCTCATAAACCCACAGAGTTAATGCGAAACTCGTCATAGCGCTTCCAAGCTGAGACAATGACTGTGTACTCCATAAAATAATAAACGTCTTTAAATCCCTTATTAAATTTTTCATGATATACTTTGCTCCTTTGATTTTTACTTTTCAAAATCAGGTTGCAAAGTCCGAGGACCATATCAATTTCTGATTATTCCTCCATGCAGTGTCCTCAAACCTTGCATGGAGCGTTTGCAATGCATAAAATCATGATGCTTTCTCCGGTTTATTTGAAGTATGCATATCTTAACATATCCATTTGTATATTTCAATTAATTGTGGACTGACAGAAAAATATTAATAAAAACCTTTAATATACTATATATTAAAAATAATTATGGAAATATATAAATAGTAATTGACAATATATGAAATATACTATAAAATACCAAATTAGTTATATGTATTCATCAATATATATAAATATAAAAGATACAAGGAAAAAAGGTTGAAAGAAAAACGCTTTCAACCTGACGTATTTAAGCCTTTCCCACATGGGAAGGGCTCATGTGGGAAAGGCATGGGTATAAAAATGAAGAAACTAAAAAGGGCATTAGGAATTTTAGTAGCGTTATCGATGTTAATCAGTACATCAAATCTGAGCGTTTATGCATCAGAAAGCAGCATACCGGAACAACTTAATGAGGAAGTTACAATTGATGAGGATTCCGTATCATCGGGCGACAGTCCGGAAGTTGAAGACAGTCAGGAAAATTTTAATGAAACAACAGAGTCTGTATATGAAGCGGAAACTTACAGAGTGACATTTTCACTTACGGAATGTTGGGAAGAAGGATATAATGCATCGGTAAAAATTGATAATACAGGGGAATCTATAATTGAAAACTGGGCTTTAAGCTTTGCATATGCCGGAAGTATTTCTGGTATATGGAATGCCGTAGTTGACGGTAAACATAACAATGGTACCTATATTATCAAAAACGCAGGATGGAATCAGGATATTGAAGTTGGTAAAAGCGTTGAATTTGGTTTTGGAGGGACGGGAAATTTTCCGGGATTTCCACAGGAATATCAATTGCTTGGAAGCCTGCAACCTGTTACAGAAGAGGCTTATACGATTGAATACCGATTAAGCAGTGATTGGGGGAGCGGATTTACAGGAGAAATTTTAATTACCAATAACACGGATACTTTACTGGAAGACTGGATTTTAGAGTTCAATTTTAACAGAAACATTACTAATATTTGGAATGGATGTATTGAAGAGTATGAAGATAATCACTACATAGTTAAAAATGCTGGTTACAATAGTAACATAGCGGCAGGCGGTATGGTTTCCATTGGATTCAGCGGGGATCAGGGTACTTCGGCAGATGAACCAAGTGAATATAAGTTATATTCATATTCCTGTGGGGATAATGATGTTAATACAGAGGTTGATTTAACTGTGGATACAGATCACGATGGTGTTCCGGATTATGTGGAAGACTATTTTGGTACCGATAAAACAAAAGCGGATACGGATGGAGACGGATTATCGGATTATATTGAGTTGGTTTCCCTTGTTTTAAACCCGGTTTGTGCGGATACGGATGGAAACGGCATAGAGGATGGATACGAGGATACAGATAGCGATGGATTAATAAACATAAAGGAATGTGAAATTGGTACAAGTATATACAAGGCAGACACAGACGGAGACGGATTAAGCGATCATGATGAGTTTATGATTTATATGACGGACCCGACAAAATATGACACAGACGGAGACGGTGTTTCTGATGCAAAGGAAATAGAGTGGGGAACAAACCCTCTTGTTTACGATCCGTTATTTTCTGTTAATGTTGAAGCGGCAGATGAAGATACGGTAAAAGCATCGGTAGAAGCTGTATTATCCGGCGAGCAGGCTGAATCATTGTCTGTAAATAAGTATGAAGATGAATTTTTCTTTCCTTCAAATATGCCCGGTTATGTGGGAGCCGCCTATGAATTTTCTGTAGGTGGAGCAATTGATTCGGCTGTTATAAGATTTGAGTTTGATGAAACCTTGTTACAGGACGAATCTTTTGATCCCGTAATATACTATTTTAATGAAGACACGCAGTTATTAGAGGAACTTGAAACAACTGTTACAGGAAATATAGCATCAACAGAAGTAAAACATTTTTCAAAATATATTTTATTAAACAGAACGGTATTTCAAAGTGCTTTTGCGTGGCAGGACGTATGGAGTACCACCGGTTATTCTGCCGTTGAAGTGGTGCTTGTAATTGATAATACCGGAAGCATGAGCTACAATGACAAGAATAATAAGAGACTGGAAGTAGCGAGGGGATTAGTTGATAAGCTGCCCTCTGACAGTAAGGTAGGTATTGTTCGCTTTGATTATACGGAGCTTAAATTGACAGAAAAGCTGACTGACGACAAGAACATTGCTAAGAGTTATCTAACTACCAAGTATTTTAAAGCAATGGGCGGTACTTACATGTACAAAGCCATATCCAGTGCCTTTTCCCTGTTTGAATCCGAGGATGATAAGATTTTGAAAATGATGGTGGTTTTAAGCGACGGAGAAACCAGTGATACTGGGTTACATTCTTCAGTTATAGAAACTGCTAACAGTAAAAATATTAAAATATATACGGTAGGATTGGGTAACAGCAGATCAAAGTATTTTACCGAGTATTTAAAGCCATTGGCAAACAATACGGCCGGTGTATTTTATCTTGCGTCAGATGCAAATCAGCTACAGGAAATATATAATGATATTAACAAAAAAATAGATATTGAGACAGATAGTGACGGTGATGGAATTGCTGATTATTATGAAGATAATATGGTTATGTTTAACGGTGTCACGATTAAACTGGATAAAAATAATCCGGACAGTGACGGCGATGGTCTGACAGACGGCGAAGAGGTTGCCGAATTAAATTATCAATATAACAGTGACAAAAGCAAGGTTATCGTTACCGGCAAACTATTATCCAATCCGCTGGAAGAAGATACCGACGGAGATGGTATTTCCGATGAGGAAGAGTATATTATCGGAACGAATCCCAGATTAGCCGATACGGATGGAGACGGTCTGACAGACGGATTTGAGTATACTATGGGATTTGATCCGCTGAATCAGGATATTGACGGCGACGGCCGTTCAGACTTGCAGGAATATCGGGAGGGAACCGATCCGTATTGTTACAATAAGGACTGGAATGAACATGTATGGGATTTTGTCTGCGGGTTTATTGCCGGGGATTTTATTGCCGACACAGACAGTCTTCCAACGATTATGGGGCAGATAACCAGCAGTCTGATTCCGTTTGTGGACATAAGGGATGTTGCCGGTAATCTGGTAAATGGAGATTATGTGTTTGCAG
>ERZ779637.1167-NODE-1167-length-11882-cov-19.372876_pt1 | contig 11882 bp, 9 predicted proteins | sample MGYA00514196_ERZ779637 | MGnify/ENA primary metagenome ERZ779637 (study PRJEB29562, sample SAMEA4376700) | mouse gut metagenome | isolation source: Cecum | study: EMG produced TPA metagenomics assembly of the A DSS colitis mouse model was used to assess the... | reverse complement strand
CCCCGGAGGGGTTACAATTAAACCCCCATTTGAAATGGGGGTTGCTAACTGGAGGAACGATCACGCAGACGATCTCAGATGAACTTACCTACGATACGTTGCATTCTTCAGAAGATAATTTGTGGAGCGTGATCTTGATGACTGGTTATCTTACGAAGGCAGATGCCGGCGAAGAAGGAGAAACAGTAAGCCTAAAAATTCCCAACAGAGAGATTGCGTCTATTTTTAAAGACACGGTCGTGAAATTATTTCAGGATACAATGGACGATAATTGCCGGAAATATATGATGGAAGCGCTCTGGAGAGGAGATGAGAGGGAAGCTTCTGAGGCAATTTCTGATCTTTTGTGGAAGACGATAAGTTATAATGATTATCATGAGGATTATTATCATGCTTTCCTTGCGGGCGCTTTCGTTGGACTGGGTTACGAAGTGGAATCCAATAAAGAGAAGGGACTTGGAAGACCGGATATATTCTTGAGGGATGATGATAACCGTCGTGTCATAATCATTGAAACTAAGAGGTCGAAGAAAGAAGACGATTTGGATCAGGATTGTGACAGGGCAGTCGATCAGATTCTCAGTAAAAAATATGCGGAGGGACTTTATGGCTATACGCAGATTTTTTGTTATGGAATCGCTTTCTTTCAGAAGCAGGCCAGGGTGAAGAGGCTGTTGTGAAAAACTTCTGTCATAAAATTTGGGAGTGAAACGGAGGGTCTGTATTATGATCGATATTGCGTCTGTATTAAAAGAAAAAGAACATGTTAATATTGAAGTGAAATCAGCGGGTAGAGGAATACCGAATAGTATTTGGGATACCTATTCGTCTTTTGCCAATACATTTGGTGGTACTATTATTCTTGGTATAGAAGAAGACAAGGCAACAAAAGCATTTATTCTTAAAGGCATTCAGAATCCGCAGCAAATGCTTTCCGATATTTGGAATACATTGAATAACCGACAAAAAATCAATATCAACATTCTTCTTGAACATCATGTTTACAGCGTTGAACACGAAGGGATGCATTTCATTGTAATTGAAGTTCCACGTGCTGATCGTCGGGATAAACCAGTGTATGTGGGACAGGATATGTTCAAAGGAACCTTTCGCAGAAATCATGAAGGAGATTATCATTGCTCTGTAGAAGAAATAAAATCTATGCTTCGTGATCAAGCGGATACATCTCAGGATGCTCTTCTACTTGAAAATCTGTTGATCAGCGATTTAAATCAGGAATCTATCCAACGCTACCGAATCCTTTTTAACAACCTGAAACCTAATCATATATGGGCAAAACTTGGAAATGAAGAATTCCTTTTGAAAATCGGTGCGGCAAAGAAAAGCCAGACTGACGGTAAAATCCATCCTACACTTGGAGGGCTGGTCTTTTTTGGAGATTTTATGACCATTACGGATGAATTACCAAATTACTTTCTTGATTACAGAGAGCATCTTACAAATGATAGCCGTTGGTCTGATCGTGTCAATTCTGGCGATGGTACATGGAGTGGCAATATATTTGATTTTTATTACAAAGTTATTGACCGCCTGACCGCAGATGTAAAGAAACCGTTCAGGCTCGATTCTAATTTATTGCGTATAGATGATACTTCCATTCATAAATCTCTTAGAGAATGTCTCGCAAATGCTCTTATTCATGCTGATTTCCATGGACGACGTGGCATTGTGGTCGATAAGGAATTTCGTAAAATTGTAATTGCAAATCCGGGCACATTCCGTATCGGTATTGATGAAGCGATTGCCGGTGGTATCAGTGATGCACGAAATGGAAGAATTTTTAATATGTTTGCACTGATCAATGTGGACGAACGTTCCGGTACAGGGATTTGTGATGTATACCATATATGGGCAGAAAATGGATTTAAGGAACCTTCTTACGTTGAAACAGTCGATCCTGACCGCATTGTTCTTACCCTTCAAATGGATCCTTATGATAATGGTGATGATGGTAATGATGGTAATAATGATGGTAATAATGATGGTAATGATGGGAGCCTTACACAGAATGAGATATATGTCTTACAGGTTGTATCCAAAATGCCTGCTCTGTCAGCTTCTAAAATTGCTGCTGCAACAGGAATCTCAAAGCCATCCGTAGAGCGGGCGCTCCGTTCTTTAAAACAAAAGAAGTATATCCGCAGAGAAGGATCAACCCGGGGCAGATGGATCATTTTGAAGGAAAGATACAGGAGAGTATAGTGTACAGGATTGGTATATGTGACGACGACGCGGCTTTTTGTGGACAGATGGAAGGATATCTTGCGGTTTATGCGCGGAAAGCAGGAACTGTTATTGTCACAGAGATATTTCTTTCGGGAGAGGCGTATCTGGAATTTATGGAAAAGGAGCCTCCGCTTGATCTTCTTTTTCTTGATATTAAGCTGGGTGGGGCAGATGGCGTATCGGTGGGACAGAAGCTGAGACAGGATATTTTAAATGAGGTCACGCAGATCGTATATATGTCTTCGGAACAGGGCTATGCCATGTCTCTTTTCCAAAACAGACCGATGGACTTCCTGTTAAAGCCGGTGGATCAGGATACCGTAGACCGGGTCATGCAGGAATACAGGCGTGTGTATGACAGACAGAATCATTTCTTTGAATTTCAGATCGGCAGGGCGGAGCACAGGATTTCCTTTGGTACGATTCTTTATTCCCGCGAGCAACGAGCCAAGTGGCTGCTTGCAGACATTTGGCGACTGCCGCGAGGGTCAAATACCCCGCTGCTCTGCAGCGCTGCAAGTTTGATACCCCGTTGCTTGCAGCGGGGTCTTTGATTTCCAGTGTGAGGGCAAGAAGATCCATATTGTGACATGCGATGGCCAAAGACGGCAATTCTATGGATCTATGAAAAAAGTGGAGGAACAGCTTGACAGGAATGTTTTCTGTGTCATTCACAAGTCTTATATTGTCAATGCTGCTTATGTTTCTGAGTTTCGGACCTATGAGGTCATCATGGTAACAGGGGAGGCGCTGCCAATCAGCCAGCCGATGCGTAAGAAAGTGCAGAAATGGCTGCTGGAAGTATGCATGATAAAACGAAGGTTATAGTTATGGAGTTAAAGTTTTATGAACTGCTGCTCAGTGGGTCGCTCAATGTGCTGAGCGTATACGTCAATATGAGGGTATTGAGATTATTTCTGTATCGTAAGAAGGAGAGAGCGGGAATTGCCATGCCGCTTTATTTCTTCGTATGGCTGGTAAACTGGCTGGCTTATGCGATCCTGCAAAATTATTATCTCACAACGCTGTCTATGATTTGCGGTTTATTGTTAGCAGCATGGGTTCTCTATGAAGGAACTGCCGGAAAAAGAGCAGCGGCCGTCGCAGTCTCAGCAGCGCTTATATTGACGGCCGAGGAAATTGTGTGGAGAGTTATGGATCTTGCAGGATTAGGAGCGGATCATGGAGCGATCGGGAGTCTGTGTGCAATTCTGCTGTCTTTGAGTATTCTTTTTCTGCTTGAAAATAAAGTATCTTTGGATAAGAGTATACGATTGCCAGGTATCAGTTATTTTTATGTGATATTCGTCATCGCCGGAAGTATCGTGCTGACAGAGATATTTTCCAGTGCAGAGATTACGAATAAGTATGTTATTCTGGGTACAGCTGTCATATATCTGCTCGATGTGACCGTATGTTTTCTATATGAGAGGGTCATTGAATCCTATCGGGAGAAATTAAAAGCAACGATCATGGAAGAGCAGGTTAAAATGTATCGGCAGCAGTTTGATATGGTCAAACAATCTCAGAGAAACCTGCAATCCATGCGCCACGATATGAAGAATCATCTGCACCGGATCAGTGATTATCTGCGGAATGCGAAATATGAGGAGGCGGAAAGGTACATAGAGCAGATGGAGGGCAGACTGGAGACTGCCGGAGAATATATACGGACAGGGAATGTGGAGATCGATGCGATCTTGAATCATAAACTGGGTATTGCGGAAGAAGCGGGATGCAAAACAGTGATAAAAGCGGATATTCCGGAACAAAAGTTTATATCGGATTTTGATCTGACTGTTTTGCTCGGAAATCTGTTTGACAATGCTGTTGAAGCTCTGCAGAAGACGGAAGAGAAGTTTTTGAGTGTTGAGATTCGATACATGAAGGGAGTCTTATATCTTAGTGTTTCCAATTCTTTCCAGGGAGTATTGCATAGGATGGACGGGAAAAGGAATAGATTTTTTAGCACGAAAAAGAATCCGGAAAACCATGGAATTGGGCTGCTGAATATTGAAGATATTGTGAACAGGTATCATGGAGAAATGAGGATGGACAGCAGCGGTGGAATCTATAGAACGGATATTATTTTGTATGTGCAGGACAGTGAAGTCTGGAAGTAAACTTCCGTTTCGCATTCAGGGGTATTGCAGGCATAGACAGCAATATCCAGATGGAGGTTAGCTTAATTTTTTCCCGGTAGAGATCAGATTTTTCCAGGATGAGAAAATGAGGAAACTTATATGTTATACTTACGAAATAATAAGATTGCAGAGCCAAATTTGGGATTTGGCTCGCAGCCTTCGCAAAAAACTGCTTCGTCATGGAGGTAAAAATGACAAGGCTTTCGGGATTATACCAAAAATGCGAGATGATTGGAGGAGGCGGAAATGAGTATTTTGGAATTGCGCGGGACAGGTTACACTTATCGTACACAATATCAGCAGGTCGAAGCTCTGAAAGGGGTCAGTTACAGTTTTGAGACAGGAAAGCTCCATGCCATTATGGGCCGTTCGGGCAGCGGTAAGACAACTCTGCTCAGTCTGATGGCAGGGCTGGATCTGCCTACTGCGGGGCAGGTGCTTTTTGAAGGGACGTCCACGGCTGAGATGGATCTGGAAAGATACCGCCGGGAGAAGGCGGCGGTGATTTATCAGAATTTCCGTCTTTTTCCCCTGTTGACGGTGGCGGAGAATGTGATGTACCCCATGGAACTGCAGGGAATGCGCCCGAAACAGGCGAAAGAGAAGGCGGCGGCTCTTGTAGAGCGTGCGGGCCTGCCATCCAGTGTCCTCAACCGTTTTCCCACCATGCTTTCCGGCGGAGAGCAGCAGCGGGTAGCCATCGCCCGGGCACTTGGCATGGAGACCAGGCTGTTGCTGGCGGACGAGCCCACGGGCAATCTGGACGTTGCCAACGGTGAAAATGTTCTGGCCATTCTGGAGGGGCTGGCTCATGAGGAAGACTACTGCGTGGTAGTGGTTACCCATGATCCTGCCATCGGCGTGCGTGCGGATGCCTTGATGGAGCTGCGTGACGGTGCGGTGGTGTAGGGAGGTGATGAGAATGCCGATACGAAACGGTCTTTTGTCTACTTTGCGGGCCAGGGGGCGTACCGCGCTCTTCGCTCTGTTGATCCTGGTACTTACCGTGGCCCTGTCTCTGGGCCTTGGCATGTGGGCATACTGCGGCACTTTGCTGGTCCGGATGGAGGAGCAGTATACCTCTGTGGCTCTCTTGGAGTATATGGGAGAAGATTATCCGGACGCGGATGCGGCCGATTCCGGCTCCCGTGCCGCACTTGAGCTGCTGGATCAGGAAGCCATAGCCGCCACGGACGGGGTAGAGTTGTGGGAGCAGACGAAGAGTACTCTCGTGTCTGTCAGCGGTTACAGGAATTCCAGCGTGGTCACTCCTTACAGTGACAACGCGGTGATCGTGGCTTCTATCAAGGCGGAGTATACCACGGGTTATGGGGCCGTGGATGAGGCAGATCTGCCGGAAAGCCGGGCGATCCTGTACAGCGTGGCGGGAGACAACGATATTCCCGATGGTAGTTTTATCCTGCCGGACGGCAATATCGCCATCTGGAATGGATATTATGTATTCTATCTGCCGGACATGGAGCCTTTAAAGCTGCCCTGTTACTATCTGGGCGATGGTGTGTCAAACCAACGTCAGGGCGTTTTGTCCGGGGACGGGATCAGAGAAAAAGAGCCGGAGGATCTTTACGTCCTGTGGCATCGCGTTACGGTAAGAGAAGGTACGTCTTCCCGGAGCGTGTACAGGGATGATGTCATAGGAGAGCTTCCGGCCGGATATGACAGGGAGACCCTGCAGAATCTGCTGGAAAATGCCCGTTACTATTACGTGGAAAGTTCGGACACCTATATGGGAGACAATGAGACGATCTTAAGTGACAGGAGTTACGGTCGGATCAGCCGTGCCCTGTACAGCCCTTATGGAGCTGACAATATGCTCAGTTATTTCACGCTGGCTGACAGCGGTTTTGTCCCGGAGGAAGGTAAGTCCTATCTGCTCAACGGATCCTTTGTATCCTGGGGCGTCGGCAGTCGAAGCTTTGAGGTGCAGCCGTTCCCGGACTCTGACGCCAGGCCATGGCTGGAGCTGTCCGGAGAGGATGATCCTGCCCTGACAGAGGGCATCTTTGCGGAACATGCCACTCTCTACAGCATGGCCAACAACACCGCTGTTCTTACCGCCAGTGATCATATTACTGCCCTGGAAGAGTTTCAGCAGGGTCATCTCTATCTGAAGGAAGGGCGATTCCCGCAGGCCGGGGAGAAGGGTGTGTGCGTTATCAGCGGCGGAATGGCGGAGTATCTGACGGTGGGTGTGGGAGATACCGTTTCTCTGGAGATTCTGGATTCTGATCCGGGTGAGCGCTACAAGGTCACCGCAACAGGGGATCAGCGTTCTCTGGAGATCGTGGGGATTACGAATCCTTCTGCTGACTATCCGGACCGGCTGTGGGTTTCGGATGCCGAGAGTGGATTCCCTGCTCCTTTGTTTGGATACTCTCTTGGCAGGGCGGTGCTTGATAATCGTAAGGCGGTACAGGCGGCAGAGGAGCTTACGGCTCTGCTTCCTGCCGGCGTCCAGCTGACCATGTATGATCAGGGCTACACCGCTGCGGCCAGGCCCATCCGGGCCATGGAGTCCGCTGCCAGGGCTGTCACACTGGCGGCCGCCATCGGCTCGCTGGCAGTGCTGACGCTGTTTGCTTTTCTTTTCGTGGGGCGCCAGCGGGAGACTGTGGGCGTGCTGGTATCTTTGGGTACGCCTGGAGGAAAAATACGACTGTGGCTGCTTTCCGGTGCATCAGCCGTATCCGGTGCGGCGGCGCTGGCGGGGGCGGTTATCGGTTCCCTGACACTGAGTCGTGTGGTCACGGCGGCCATGGAGACGGCAAAACGCCTCTACCATGCCGATACTCGATATAGCGAGGCTGTGGTGGGTCTGGTCAGGGAATCGGAGGAGATGGAAGCAGTCCCGGGCTGGCCTGCTCTTGCAGCAGGTTTGACGGTATTCTTCGCAGCGCTTATGCTCTGCCTTATCTTTCTGCGTCATGCCAGAAAGGAGAACGCTCCAAAGAAAGGGCAGGTTTTGGTCCGGGTGCCCAGGGGCTGCACCTCCACCAGGGGACAGGGTCCTCTGCGCTTCGCTGTCCTGTCCGCCCGCCGGGGCGGGCGACGGTCCGTGATCGTGATTGCTGCAGCGCTGGTGCTCACTCTGTTCGTGTCTCTTCTGTCTGCCAGCGCCCAGAGCCGGAGCGGCCAGATGGAAAGCCTGTATGCGGACAGCGTGTTAGGTGGACAGGTTATCAGCTTCAATGGGAGAAAGCAGACCGGGCTGGCTGTCCCTACCCGGGATATCCAGCAGCTGTGGAAGTCCGGGAACCTGAAGGATATCTTCGTATCCCGCAGCTGGCCCTATGAATATACAACAGAGGAATCCCTGCCCGATATTACTCCTACTACTTCCGTGTTGGAAGACAAGGCTGTGAAGATACTCCGGATGCCCAGACTTTCGACAGTGAACAGCCTTTCGGCAGCAGAGGAATTTTACTATACCGACCGGCCCGAGATCCGGTGGCTGGAGGGCTGGGACGAGAGCTGCCTGTCGGATGAGAGCTGTCCTGCCGTGATCGAATCCATTTATGAGCGCCTTTACGAGGAGGAGAATTATGTGCCGTCCGATTACATCTATCCTGTTATAGTGGGCAGCCGTTTCCTGGAGGACAACGATTTAAAGCCGGGGGACATGCTGACGCTCAGGCTGTATATGTACCTGTATGTGGACAGTCGCGAACTCCTGGTGGAGTGGCCTGTGAACTTTCAGATCGTGGGCAGCTTTACCTCCGTCGGCGCGAAGGATAATGTGTATGCGCCGCTGTCGTTGTGGTGCAGCCCGGAGTGGTTGTATGGAGAGGGAGACAAGGAGATGCCAAGTCGTGATCTGGGCCAGATCATGAATGTGGACAGTCTGAAGAAGAGCCTCTATTTCCGCATTCGCTTCGAGACGTGCCGTTTCACTCTGCGCTCTGCCTATAAACTGGAAGATCTGCGGGACTGGCTGGCAGAGCAGCAATACAGTCAGGTAGGCGTTACCAACCGTAATCGGGTCACCGTCCTGCTCCGGGATCAGAACTTTGTGGAGACGGTAGGGGGATTGAACCGCTATATCAGTTTCAGCAGCATCCTCTTTCCGGCGCTGTTTCTGGTGGTGGGGCTGCTGGGCTTTATCATCTCCTGGCTAATGGTGAGCAGCCGTCGGATGGAGCTGGCGATCATGCGGGGGCTTGGCGCATCCCCTTTGTGGGCATTTGCCTCCTTTTTCCTGGAACAGGCGGCACTGTGTCTGCTGGGCTGTATCATTGGCGTTCTGGCTATGACTGTGCTGTATCCCGGCGGGGTGTTGTGGTTGGCAGGAGCGGGATTCCTGGTCTGCTATCTGGCTGGGTGCGCCCTGTCGGTACTGACTGCAGGCCGGACTAACCTGATGATGCTGCTTTCTGAACGGGAATAATGCTGTAATTATGTCCCCGGCTTCATTCCCGCGAGCAATGAGCCAAGTACCGTGCTTGCACGAGTATTTGGCGAATGCCGCGAGGGTCAGATACCCCGCAGCTCTGCAGCGTTGCAAGTTGGATGCCCCGTCAGCTTGCTGCGGGGTATTTGACTTACTGATGATGCCGGGGGCGTTCATTGTTCTGCAGCTGGTTCGGATAGCCAACTGCATTTCCGGTATCCGTGATGGACAGGTCGGTGAGCTGGATTGATTTCACCTGAAAAGAGTGTTATTATAGATAAATACAATACGATAAAATGTAACATCAGAATACAATATGTTTTTGTTGCTATAGGTGGTTTATTTATGAAGAAAAGAAAGCTTTTTATAGCAGTTATTTTTTTATTTACAGGTATTCTATTTTTTTCTTTAAATTTGTTCAAACCTATGGAAGAAAGAGAAATTAAAACTACATTCACTACAGAAGAGTTTCTTGCTGATTTTGATGAATTGTGGGAGATTCTTAGTGAAAATTATTATTATTTTCCTTATCTGGAGAAGAATGGGGTGGATATAGAAGCTTTAAAAGCAGATACAAGAAGACAACTGGAAAGCAGGATTCATGACATAGAAGGTTTTTATTATTTATTGGAAGTTATGTTCAGAAAGATGTATAATTTTGCGCATTTAGACATTGTTAATGCAACTGTTTATGCTACGTATCAAAACAATTATGGATTAGAGAGTATTCCAGACAATAATTGGAAGAATGTTTTGCAAAACCCACAAACGCAGGCAATATATGCATATTTGGAAGAAACTGATAAAATTAAAGTTTTGCAAAAGTATGACGACTACTTTATCCCGGAAATTGAGGCCTCATATGATGAAACGCGGGATGTCATAATTTTTAAAATTTTTTCATTCGATGGTCGGATCTGCGAAAGAGATCAGCATAAGATTGAAGAATATCTAACCGCCATTAACGATAATAAAATTGCTCACATTATCTTCGATATAAGAGGAAATGCAGGTGGAAATGATAAATATTGGTGGAATAATATAGTCGGACCATTTGGTGGAGATTATGAATGGACTAATTGGTATTATGTGAGAGAGACAGAATTAATATGGGATTATTTTTTCAATGATTTTCATCCCAAGCGAATCAGTAATATACAGGAACATAATGTCCCCGCTGCTGTAGAAGACTTCGGTCTAACACATTATTTTACATTTACACGGAAGTTATCTTCAGATACAGTTTTAAAAGAAAAGATGTTAAGTGCGAAGCGGTGGGTAATTATTGATGAACAGGTTTATTCTTCGGCTGATAGTTTTGCTGCATTTTGTAAAGAAACTGGTTGGGCAACTTTGGTTGGGGAAAGGACGAAGGGAGATGGTAAAGGTGTATCTCCTATTTTGATAACGCTTCCTAAGACAGGTTTACTGGTAAGATTCAGCGGTGTTGCAGTCGAGTCATCTGATGGCAATTTAAATGCGATTACTGGAACAAGGCCAGATGTGAGGATTAATATATCAAATGGAAATGTTTATGATGAAATATATAAGATAATAGAGGAAGAATGATTTTATGAATCGGGAAGGTCAGGTGATTTATGAAAACAAAAGCATTGTTAAAATGCATCGGTTTAATCTGCATATGGTTCCTGTCTCTGCAACTTTTTTCGATTCTGTTCCGCAATGCAGATATCACCAGGATTTTGTCCATATTGATCGTGGGTATTCTGGTTTTCTGCATGAACAGAAAGAATCATTATATCCGTTTTGTGCCCGAGGAAAAACCGCGGATGCAGATCATCCTGCTGGCGTTACTGTCCGGAATTGGTCTGTCATTTTTTAATATGATCTCTGCATTACAGTTTATGCTGAGCGGGGCAATGGAGGAAATGGTACAAGTACAGACAGATGATGTGAGTATCTCACTTTTGTTTATTGTCCTTAGCGTGGCTGGCGCGGTAGTGGAAGAATTATTTTTCAGAGGAATTCTTTTGAATCTATGCCGGCCATATGATAGAGCGGCATCTGCAATTATCATATCGGCTGTGCTTTTTGCGGTGATGCATTTAAGTCCCCTGATGATGTTGCATACTTTTATTTCAGGGCTTGTATTCGGTTACTTTTATTATCATACGGAAAATATTTACATACCCATACTTATGCACCTGACGAATAATCTGTTGTGGTCAACTGCGTTGAATGCCTGGCTGTTTGGCCCGTTTATGTCGTTAACGGGAGAGTTGCAAGGGGCAGTTATCATGGTTGTGGCGGGTCTTGCCATGGTCATCTGTTCGACAGCAGTTTTTGCACAAAAATATGTAAAGTGATCATAACATCGTTTCGCAGTATTTTATGAAAGATTCTGCCGAAACAGCTTTTGTTCAAGTGCTCTATGAAGTAGTTTAAAGACAGATTCCGGCAGAGCGTATCTTTGGACAGGATGTTGTGAGAAAATTCCGGAAAAATTAAATTATAAATATCGAAATGATAAGTATATTATTTTGGTAGAATATTTTGTATTAAAATGACAAGGATATCTGTAATGAAAGAAAGAGAAGAACTGTTAAGAGTAGGAAAATATAATTTAAAATTCAATGAATTATTAGGGATAGATATAAAGGACTTTGAAATATACAGATCGAAAGGTTTGCCGTCACATATGGTTAAGCGAAAACATTTTAATTGTTTGAGGTATATTGACTATATACCAGATATCATATTAGAACCTGATTATATTGGAGTGAATCCTAATGAACAAGGGTTAAGTATAGAACTTATTAAAAGATATGCTGATAATGTTTTAATTGGAGTAAAGCTGGATGCAGAAAAAGAATATCTTTATGTTTCTACTATGCATGATGTACAGGAAGCAAAAAATACAAGGCGGTTACATAGCGGAAGAATTAAGGTATTCTCGGTTGACACCGTGGGGCAGGAATAGTATATTATTAAGTATAAAAGAATATGTTAGTAATGAGCATGATTATTTTTGAGGTCGGAAATGGTTCCCGACGCACTCTGAAAAGAGTACCTGAGATGATGGATACACCGCCCATCCAAAAATAATCATGCTTTTTCTTTAA
>ERZ779637.1163-NODE-1163-length-11913-cov-16.372322_pt1 | contig 11913 bp, 14 predicted proteins | sample MGYA00514196_ERZ779637 | MGnify/ENA primary metagenome ERZ779637 (study PRJEB29562, sample SAMEA4376700) | mouse gut metagenome | isolation source: Cecum | study: EMG produced TPA metagenomics assembly of the A DSS colitis mouse model was used to assess the... | reverse complement strand
GAACGGCAAAATTTTTTACACTTCTTTTACTTCTTTATCTCACATGAGCAAAATCACAGGGTATGAAGCAGCTTATGGCTGGCGGCGGTATCATCCTTTTGGGAACCACGCTAATCCCCCTGCTGTCCGGCTTGTTCTAAGGAGGGCTTATGGATTTTCTCACCGACTGGCTCGAGGACTGGATACGGGAGCTCTTGGTCGGCGGCATCATGGGGAACCTGGAGGGGCTCTTTGATACCGTCAACGCCAAAGTCGGAGAGATTGCGGTACAGGTAGGGACGACCCCGGCGGCATGGAACGCCGGGGTTTTCTCCCTCATCCGCCAGCTTTCCGAAACGGTGATCTTACCCATCGCCGGGCTGGTGCTGACCTTTGTTGCCACCTATGAGCTTATCCAGATGCTTCTTGAAAAAAACAATATGCACGAGTTTGATGTGGCGAATATCTACAAATGGGTATTCAAAACCGCCTGCGCCATCCTCATTCTCTCCAACACCTTTAACATTGTAATGGCCGTGTTCGATGTGTCACAGAGCGCCATCTCCAGTGCGGCGGGGCTGATCCAGGGCTCCACGGATATTACCCCGGATATGCTGGCCGAGCTGGAAACCACGCTGGAGGCGATGGATTTAGGGCCGCTCCTTGGCCTGTGGCTCCAGTCCTCCATTATCGGCGTGACCATGCAGATCATGGGGATCATTATTTTTGTTTTGGTGTATGGCAGGATGCTGGAAATATATTTGCTGACCAGTTTAGCCCCGCTCCCCGTTGCCACCCTTGCCAACCGTGAGCTTGGCGGCGCGGGGCAGAACTACTTAAAATCCCTGTTCGCCGTGGGCTTTCAAGGGATGCTCATTCTGGTATGCGTGGCCATCTATGCGGTGCTGATCCAGGGCATCGCCACAAGCGGCGACCCTATCGGGGCGATATGGGGCACCATCGGCTACACGGTGCTTTTGTGCTTCATGTTGTTTAAAACTGGCGGCATCGCCCAGCGCATCTTCGGGGCGCATTAAACAGGACTTCGGGACACTTTGTCCCAAGGCCGGAAAGGAGGCGGGATATGCCAAGACGGGCCCCCGCCCGTTACAAACCGGGCCCGGACGGGGAAATGCGCCGGACATGGAACGGCAAGCTCCCGGAGGAATTTACCCAGCGGGACACGCTGGCGTTTATGGCTGATACGGACTTGCTTTTGAATGGCAGAGTATCAGCGGAAACCCTGTCCGCGATCCATGCGGCGGGCTATGACTATGAGGGCGGGGCTGTCATACCCACGCCCGGAAAGGAGGAAACAGGACTGAGTAAGGATGTCATACTGACCCCGGAACAGATCGCCGCAGAGGAAAGACGCTGGCTTTTTGAGGTTCCGATTGCGGAGCTGGCCGAGGTCAAAGGCGTAACCATAGACGAGGCCGTGAAAATGAGGACGGACGCCATGCTGAAGGAGGCTGTTCCCATTGAAGTATCGGTGCGGCCCATTGAGCCGCAGGGGAAACTGATCGGCTTTGCCAGCGTAACCATCGGCGGTGTTGTGATTGACGATTTTAAAGTGGTGGACGGGAAAAACGGGATTTTTTTAGGGGCTCCCTCAAAGTCCGATCCCACCAGCAGGACGGGCTACCGCTCCACGGTGCGGGTTCCAGACCAGGCCACCCGGGATCGGATCAATGAGATTGCCGCCCAAGCGTACCATGTGGCCGTGGAAAAATTGATTGCAAGAGCCGAGGCGGTGCGGCCTGCCCCCATAAGGGAGCAGATGGCCCAGGCCGCAAAGGAGGCGGGAAAGGAAAACGCCGCCCGGCCTGCCCCGGCAAAGAAAAAGGAGGCCCGGGATGACCGCTGAGAGAACTTTGGGACAAAGTGTCCCGAAGTCTGCGGAGCTCTCCGAGGGCCTGTTCCTTATGAACGGCATCGAGGGCCTGCGCTCCCTGCCGGAACACTCGGTTGATATGCTCTTAACCGATCCGCCCTACGGCACCACCCGGAACTTTTGGGATGTGCCCCTGCCGCTCCCGGAACTGTGGGAGGCGGTCAAGTGGGCCGTCAAGCCTAATGGGGCTGTGCTGTTCTTCGCACAGTGCCCCTATGATAAAGTGCTGGGGGCATCCAACCTTGCCATGCTCCGCTATGAGTGGGTATGGTACAAAAGCCGTTGTACCGGCTTTCTCAACGCAAGGCGGGCCCCCTTAAAGCGGACGGAGAATATTTTGGTATTTTACCAAAAGCTCCCCTATTACAATCCGCAGTTTGAACAGGGCAAGCCCTATAAGAAAATCTCCCGGGAGGGGAGCAACAGCCCCAACTATGGAAAATTCCTGCGTTCCAGCAGCGGGTCGGAGGACGGCCTGCGCTTTCCCGGAAACCTGCTTGCCTTTTCCTCGGTACAGCGCACCGTCCATCCCACGCAGAAACCCGTGGAGCTGTGCGAGTATTTCATCAAGACCTACACCCGGCCCGGGGAGGTGGTGGCGGACATCTGCGCCGGGAGCGGCACTACCGCTGTTGCCGCCCTCAACACGGGCCGCCGTTTTGTATGCTTTGAAACAGCCCCGGCCTTTTATGCCGCCGCCAGCGAGCGCATCCATACCGCCCGGGTGTCGGTGGAGTCCGGGGAGAAAGGAGTGTAACTATCGGAGACTATTCTATCATTTATGCCGATCCCCCCTGGCAGTACCAGCGGAGTAAAGTCCAGGGGGCGGCAGAGAACCATTACCCCACAATGGGGATCGATGAGCTTTGTGCGCTCCCGGTGGCGGATCTGGCCGCCAGGGACAGCGCACTTTTTTTGTGGGCCACTTTCCCCCAGCTCCCGGAGGCCCTGCGGCTTATTAAGGCGTGGGGCTTCCAGTATAAGTCCGTGGCCTTTGTCTGGCTAAAAAAGAACAAAAAGGCGGACAGCTGGTTTTATGGGCTGGGCTTTTGGACGAGGGGAAACGCCGAGGTCTGCCTGCTGGCCACAAGGGGCCATCCCAAACGGCAGGCGGCGAATATCCATCAGTTTATCATTTCCCCCATTGAGGCCCACAGCAAAAAGCCGGACGAGGCCCGGGAAAAGATTGTGGCCCTTATGGGCGACCTGCCCCGGGTGGAGCTCTTTGCCAGACAGTCCCCGCCCGGCTGGGATGTGTGGGGAAATGAAGTGGCAAGCACCGTCCCGGACTTTGGGACAAAGTGTCCCGAGGTCAAAGGGGCCGGAAAGGAGGTCAAGCAGTGCCTTATGTAAATGTCCCCAACGATTTATCCAAAATCAAAACCAAAATGGCCTTTAACCTTACCAAACGCCAGCTTGTCTGCTTTGGATGTGCGGCGGCGGTGGGCATCCCGTCCTACCTGTTCGCCCGCAGTTCCATCGGCAACACCGGGGCCATGTTCGCCATGCTGGTGATCATGCTCCCGGCCTTTCTGCTGGCCATGTATGAGAAAGACGGGCTCCCGGCGGAAAAGGTGGTAAAAAATATCATCCGGGCCCGGTTTAGCCGTCCCGGGATCAGGCCCTATCAGACGCAAAACATTTACGCCCCGTTTACCGGGCGGGGCCCTGTGAGAAAGGAGGATGCGATTGCAGACCACAAAACAAAGAGGACGGCGCAGGGCCGCCAAGGGCAGAAAGCGGGCGGCCCTGTCCGCCCAGCAGTCAATCCCTTATACGGTGATGCACCCGGACGGGGTGTGCAGGCTCCCCGGCGGGCTTTACACAAAAACCGTGGAATATGAGGACATCAATTATTCCGTGGCAAGCACCGAGGATCAGACGGCGATTTTTGGCGGCTGGAGCTCATTCCTCAATTACTTTGACAGCTCCCTGCCGTTCCAGCTTTCTTTCATGAACCGCCGTTCCCATTCCCGGAGCCGCTACCGGGTGAATATCCCCCAGGGGGGGGATGACGATTTCAACAGCATCCGGGAGGAATATACCGGGATGCTGAAAAACCAGATCTCCAAAAGCAACAACGGCATTGAACGCTCCAAATATATCACCTTTGGCATCCCCGCCGAGGGGATTGCCGAGGCCCGGCCCCGGCTGGAGCGGGTGGAGGCTGATGTGATGGGGAATTTTAAGCGGCTGGGCGTTCCCTCCGAGCCGATGGACGGGCGGGCAAGGCTGGCCTTACTCCACAGCCAGATGCACCCGGGCAACCGGGAGCCGTTCCGTTTTTCGTGGAAGGATATTCCGCAGACCGGGCTGGGGACAAAGGACTTTATCGCCCCGGACAGCTTTGACTTCCGCCAGTCCCGCTCATTCCGGGTGGGCCGCTATTGGGGAGCCGTGTCCTACTTGCAGATTTTAGCGTCCGAGCTTTCGGACAAACTGCTGGCGGAAATTTTGGAGCTGGATGCGGAAATGACCGTGACCCTCCATATCCAGACCGTGGATCAGCTAAAGGCCATCAAAACCATTAAGGGGAAACTTTCCGATATTGGGAAAATGAAAGTGGAGGAACAGCGGAAGGCCGTCCGCTCCGGGTACGATCCCGACATCCTCCCGCCCGACCTCATTACCTTTTCCAAGGATGCGGCGGAGCTCCTTGCCGATCTCCAGTCCCGCAACGAGCGGATGTTTCTGCTCACTTTCACGGTGGTAAATCTCGCCCCTACCCGCCAGCGGCTGGAAAACGATGTGTTTACCGTGGGCGGCATTGCACAGAAATATAACTGCGCCTTAAAGCGGCTGGACTGGCAACAGGAGCAGGGCTTTATGTCCTCCCTTGCTCTGGGCTGTAATGAGGTGGAAATTAAACGGGGCATGACCACCAGCTCCACGGCGATTTTTATTCCCTTTATGACACGGGAGCTTCGGATGGACGGGCAGGCCCTCTACTACGGCATGAACGCCCTTTCCCACAATGTCATTATGGCTGACCGGAAAAAGTTAAAATCAGCCAACGGGATGTACCTTGGCTCAACTGGCAGTGGCAAAAGTTTTGCCGCTAAAAGAGAGCTCTTAAATGTATTCCTTGTTACCCATGACCGCATTATCATTGTTGACCCGATGGGCGAATATGCCCCGCTGGTGCGGCGGCTGGGCGGGCAGGTGATTGAGATTGCCCCGAACAGCCCCCACCACTTAAACCCGATGGATGTGGAGCTTAACATGACCGCCGGGGAGAGCCCGCTTTCCATGAAAGCGGATTTCCTTTTGTCCCTGTGCGAGCTGGTGGTGGGAGGCCGTGACGGGCTCCAGCCCATTGAGAAAACCGTCATTGACCGCTGTGTGCGGCTGGTGTACCGGGAGCAGGCATTAGGGATCGAAAACACCAAAACCCCGCTGCTGCAGGATTTATACGAGGAACTTCTCAGACAGCCGGAGCCCGAGGCCCGGCGTGTGGCGACGGCCCTTGAGCTCTACTGCACAGGCTCCCTCAATCTGTTTAACCATCCCACCAATGTAAAAACCGATAACCGGGTGGTGTGCATTGTCTTAAAAAATATGGGAGAAAACCTCAGAAAGATTGCCATGCACATCACAAACGAGTTTGTCTCCCAGGCGGTGGACACCAATTTCCGGGAGGGCGTGGCGACCTGGTGCTACTTTGACGAGTTCCATGTCCTGCTCCGTGACCCGCTGACCGCCAGCTACTTTGTGGCCGTCTGGAAAATGCTGAGAAAGAAAGGCTGTGTTCCCAGCGCACTTACGCAGAATGTGAAAGACCTTTTGGCCAGCCGGGAGATTGAGAACATTTTAGACAACACCGACTTTATGATCCTGCTGTCACAGGCCCAGAGCGACCGGGCGATACTGGCAAAACAGCTCGGCATTTCCGAGCACCAGCTTTCCTATATCACCCACTCTAATTCCGGCGAGGGCCTGCTGTTCTATGGGAATGTGACCATCCCCTTTGTTGACCGTTTCCCCAAGGGTGAGATTTACAACCTGCTCACCACCCGCCCGGAGGATATGAACAATGAAACGAAAACCGAATAAACCACGCCCGGAGCCCTGGGCGCAGACAGGCCGCACTGACCCCGGGGACGGGGCCGCCGATCCGGGCGGCTCTGCTTTTGGGGCTGGCTCTGAAAAGCAGTCCGGGGCAAAGGCTGAGAACACTTCGGGACAAAGTGTCCCGAAGTCTCCCAAGTCCAAATTCAGACAAAAAAGCCAGCAGGAGCAGGCGGCGGCATCCAAACTCCGCATGGAAAAGCAAGGCAGAAAGGCAGAAAAGGCAAAGGAAAAACTGGCGAAGCAAAAGCCGCCGAAAAAGCCCGGCCCGGTAAAGCGTGCAGGCCAGGTGGCCAGCGGCTCCGCTCATGGTTTTGTACATGGAAAAATTTTTGAGGTGGAGCAGGAAAATGTGGGCACCGAGGGGGCCCACCGCTCCGAGCTTGTGGGCGAGTCCGTCCTGCGGCATGGCTCCCGGCTTGTAAAAAGGAAAATCCGGGAGCACCCGGCCAGGGCGGTACAAAAAGCTGAGGCCCGGTATGTCAAACGGACGGCGGACTATCACTTCCACACCGCCGCCCAGGAGCACCCGGAGCTATCCAAAAACTTTTTCGCCCGGTACTGGCAGAAACAGCGCAACCGAAAGCAGTACCAAAAGCGGGCAAAGGAAGCCGCCAAACAGGGGGCAAAGGCCGCCGGGAAAACCGCCGCCGCCACGGAAAAGCTGGCGGTAAAGGCGGCGGGCTTTGTGAAACGCCATCCCGCTGGCTCCGTCATCGCCCTTGCCTGCATCCTGCTGGTCTTTCTGGTGCAGTCCTGCTCGTCCTCGCTGGTAACGATTGGAAACGCCGGGGCCGGGGCTTTAGGAGCCACCACCTACCCGTCTGAGGATGGGGATATGCTGGGGGCCGAGGCCGCTTATACAGGGCTGGAGGCAGAACTTAAAAACTATCTCGATACCTACGAAAGCACCCATGACTATGACGAGTACCACTTCGATCTGGACGAGATAGAGCATGACCCCTATGTGCTGATCTCCATCCTGTCGGCTCTCCACGAGGGGCAATGGACGCTTTCACAGGCGGCAGGCACCCTGCAGACGCTCTTTGACCGCCAGTACATTCTCACCGAGGAAGTGGTGGTGGTGGTGCGCTATCGGACGGAAACTGACACTTGGACGGACGAGGACGGCAATTCCCATACGGACACCTACCAAGTGCCGTATGACTATTACATCTGCTATGTGACGCTGGAAAACAAAAACCTGTCCCATCTGCCTGTGTATTTTATGAGTGAGGAGCAGATGTCCCGGTACGCCATCTATATGTCTACCGTGGGAAACAGGCCCGACCTGTTCCCGGACTCCCCCTATGTGGACAGATACATTACCAACCCGCCCCAGGGCTACGAAGTTCCGGGGGAATATCTGGACGATGAAACTTTCGCCGCCATGCTCTCGGAGGCGCAGAAGTACATTGGCTACCCCTATGTGTGGGGCGGGAGCTCCCCGGCCACATCCTTTGACTGCTCCGGCTATTTATCGTGGGTTATCAACCATTCCGGCTGGAATGTGGGCCGCCAGACTGCCCAGGGGCTCTATAACCTGTGTACCCCGGTAAGCTCCCCCAGGCCCGGCGACCTTGTGTTTTTCAAAGGCACCTATAACACATCGGGCGTGAGCCACTGTGGGATTTATGTAGGGGACGGGCGGATGCTCCACTGCGGAGATCCCATCGGATACGCAAACCTAAATACAAACTACTGGCAGTCTCATTTTTACGCCTACGGGCGTCTGCCGTGATTGGAGGTATTCTATGGCAACAACCAAAAGTATGAAAATCCAGGCCGAGATTGATAAGGTCAAGGCCAAAATCGCCGAACAGCAGGCCCGGCTCAAGGAGCTGGAGAAAAACAAGCTGGAGGCGGAAAACAGCGAGATTGTGGACATCGTGCGGGGTATGAGCATCCCACTTGCACAGCTCCCCCTGTTGTTTGAAAAGCTGAAAAGCGGCGGGGTTTTGGGACAAAGTGTCCCGAAGTCTGGAGCCGCCCCTACTGCGGAAAAGGAGGAAAACGGAATATGAAACAACTTCGAGTCTTAACAGCGGCGCTCTTTGCCGCTGTTCTTTTATGCGGGTTTAGCGCCACCGCCTATGCCGGGGGCGGCGAGGAATTTATGGACGGAACAGGCGGCTATGACCCCGATCCCCCTGTGGCGGAGGAGCCCGAGCCGGAGCCAAACCCGTTTACCCCGGAGGGAACCGGGACGGTGATAGACAATGCCACGGACGAGGACGGCAAGGAATTTTTTACTATCACCACGCCCAACGAAAACATTTTTTATCTGGTGATTGACCGCCAGCGGAGCGGCGAAAATGTGTATTTCCTCAATGCCGTTACTGAGGCCGACCTTATGGCACTGGCTGAGATCACCGAGGAGCCGCCCGCTCCCCAGCCGGAACCCGAGCCAGAACCTGCCCCAGCCCCGGAGCCGGAGCCGGAACCCGAAAAGAAAAGTAATTCCGGGATGCTCCTGCTGGTGCTGGGCCTTGCGCTAATCGGCGGCGGGGCTGGCTGGTATTTTAAGGTTTACCGCCCGAAACAGGAAAAGGCCGCCGGGCCCGTGGAGGACTATGACGAGGAACTGGAGGACTATGACGATCCCAGGGACGACCTGCCCCCGTGGGATGAAGAGGATGAATACACGGAGGATGATGAATGAATTTTACAAACAACCCTTTTGAAAAAATGATGAAAGAAAAGCCCCGCCCCAAGGCCCCGGCGGAGAGAAAGCCGCCCCAGGGCTCGGCCTGCTGTGGCTGTTCCTACTGGCGGGGCGTTGGGTGCGTGGCCTGCTACAAGGAGCTTTTGAGGGCCCCGGCTGGCGGGAGGTGATGCGATGGCCCGTGAGCTGACCCGGGAAGAAAAGGCGGCGATCCGTTCCCTTGTGGTAAAGTGGTGTGCCAACTATGACCGGGAATATGGATGCCTGCCTTTGGACTGTGAGTGCTATATGCTGGGGAAATGCTGGACGGGGGCCCTGTGCCGCTACTTCCGGGAGGCTGTTCTCCCCCTCAATCCCGTATTGGAGGCCGCCCTCACCACCCAGGGGCCAAGGCCGGATTTTAAGATATGCCCGGTATGCGGCGGGGCCGTTGCCCCGGACAGGCGGCAGGCGTACTGTTCGGAGGCGTGCGCCTTAAAAGCCCACCGCCGCCAACAGCGGGAATATATGCGGAAAAAACGGGGCCGTACTGTTGACAATTAGGCCCTTAAAAACCCGCTTGTATCAAGGCTTTTACAGGCTGTTTCCGGGGCAGGCCGTATCTTTCTATGGCCTGCCCCGGATTGGCCCTAATGCTGTCAACATCTTTATGGCGGAGCTTCGGGACACTTTGTCCCAAAGTCCCCGCTTTCTGGAAGGAGGTATTATGGACAAAAATCAAGGCTATTCCATTTTGAAGGCTGTAATGCTGGAAAACGGCAGGGGCTTTGCTCTGGGCGAACATCCCACGGCTCCATCCCCCTATGTCACATGGGCCTGTTACGATGATAAGAACGGCCAGCGGCAGTATGAATGGGGGCATTACGGCAACGATCTGGCCGCTATGGAACAGGACTTTTCAGACCGGGTGCAGGACTACCAGCGGCTTTACCATGTGGAGATCGTGCAGACCGAGGGCCCCGGCCTTTACAAGTATTACTCTACCCAGCGGCCTGTGGACATCGGGACATTCCCCAAACCGCCCCATAACGCCCCGGATGAGATCGTCAACTACGATCAGCGTATCCCTGTGGAGGGCGGCGCATTTCTGGCGTGGGGGCATCTGACCTATACAAAGCCGCTGACCGAAAGGCAGACGGCAGATTATGAGCTGCGGCCCGCCCCCGGCAATCCCGACAGGCCCCGTCCGATTATCCAGCAGATGAAGGAGGCCGCAAAACTGGCCGGGGCTGACCGGGGCGATTCCGTCCACAAGAAAAAAGCCCCCGCCCGGGAGGAGCGATGACAAAGAAACGCCGCCGCCCCATCCATCTCCATGTGATGGTGTCGGAGGAGGAGCAGGCCCTTATCCAAGAACGCATGGACGAGGCGGGCATCCGCAACATGGGGGCCTATATGCGGAAAATGGCCCTCAACGGCTATGTGCTCCATGTTGACCTCTCGCCCGTCCGGGAGCTGGTATCGCTCCAGCGGCGGTGCTCCAACAACCTAAACCAAGTGGCGATCCAGGCGAATACCTACGGCGGGATATATCCCGAGGAGATCGCCAGCCTGCAACGGGACTATGCGGCCCTGTGGGAGCCGCTGGCCGATCTGTTCAAAAAGCTGGCCGCCGTGGTGGAGCTTTAGCCTTTCCGGGGAGTGGCGTGTGCCGCTCCCCGGTTTTCTCGACTTCGGGACAAAGTGTCCCAAGGTGGAGAAAGCCGTTTGCGGAGAGGAGGGATATTTACGGCAACCACCAGACTCATTACCCACCATATCAGCAAGGGGGAAACCATCGCCAGCTCGCTGAAGGATCGTCTGGACTATGGGAAAGACCCGGATAAAACCCAGGACGGCCAGCTCATTTCTTCCTATGAGTGCGACCACCAGACCGCTGATGCCGAGTTCCTGCTCTCCCGGGCAAAGTATAAAGCGGTCACAGGCCGGGAACAAAAGCGGGAGGCAGATGTGCTCTGCTATCAGATCCGCCAGTCCTTTGCGCCCGGGGAAATTACCCCGGAGGAGGCAAACCGGGTAGGCTACGAAACAGCCATGCGCTGGACGAAGGGGAAACACGCCTTTTTTGTTGCTACTCATACAGATAAAAAACATATCCACAATCACATTTATTACAATCCTGTTTCACTGGACTACACCCGGAAATTCCGGGACTTCTGGAGATCGGCTGGGGCTCTGCGGCGGCTTTCTGACCGGGTATGTCTGGAAAATGATTTATCGGTTATCCAGCATCCGAAACTTCACAGCAAGGGCCGTTTCCTGCACTATGGCCAGTGGATCGGGGAGCGGCCCCCGTCTGCCCAGCAGAGGGTACGGCTTGCCATCGTTGCGACTCTGAAACAAAAGCCCGCCGACTTTGCGGAGTTCCTGCGGCTGATGGAGAAGTCCGGCTTTGCGGTAAAGCATGGCCGGGGCGGTGTGATTTCGTTCCTTGCCCCCGGGCAGGATAAGCCCACCCGCCTGCGGGCATCCACCCTTGGGGACGGCTTTGATACCGAGGACATCCGGGCGGTGATTGCCGGGGAGCGGCCCATCCCGGAGCTTGCGGACGAGGCCCCGGCTCCTGTCCGGCGGGTTAATCTCATTATTGATATTCAACAGCGCATGGCCGAGGGCAAGGGCCCGGCTTATGAACGGTGGGCCAAGGTTTACAATCTAAAACAGATGGCCGCCGCCCTCCAGTATCTGCGGGAGCATGGCCTTACGGACTATGAGTCTATGGCGGCCAGCACCGAGGCGGCGGTGGAGCACTTTCACGCTCTGGCCGGGAAACTGCGGGAAACGGAGGCGGCCCTCGAAAAGACAGCCGGGCTCATGGCGGCAACGGTGGAGTATGCCAAGACCCGGCCCGTGTTCGATGGTTACAAGGCGGCCCGGTACAGTAAACAATATCTGGCCCAGCACGAGGCGGAGCTTTCCGACTACCGGGCGGCAAAGGCGGCGCTCAACGAGCTTTTGGCCGGGGAGAAACTTCCGAAAATGGCGGATATGAAAAAGACCCGCCAGGAGCTGGCGGGAAAGAAAAAAGCCCTCTATGCCGAGTACCGCAAGGCCCAGGCGGATATGCGGCAGGCCGTGGCGGTCAAAGCGAATATTGATCATCTGCTCGGCGTAACGGACGGGCGGGAAAATAAGGCCCAGGAGCGATAGCGACAGGCCGCAGACAACAGGCGCATAGCGCCGGGACTTTGGGACACTTTGTCCCGAAGTCCAGCGGGTTTGGGGAGCTCCCCCAACAAGCATTTTTGGGGGGCCAGCGGCCCAGCAAAAATAGCAGGTGTGGCCACACCTGCCCTGCTTGCCGTTT
>ERZ779637.1160-NODE-1160-length-11939-cov-15.959189_pt1 | contig 11939 bp, 9 predicted proteins | sample MGYA00514196_ERZ779637 | MGnify/ENA primary metagenome ERZ779637 (study PRJEB29562, sample SAMEA4376700) | mouse gut metagenome | isolation source: Cecum | study: EMG produced TPA metagenomics assembly of the A DSS colitis mouse model was used to assess the... | reverse complement strand
AAGTTGCTCATGCGGTTGTTCACCGCGCCCTTGCCCCGGATGGTGCCCTTCTTGGTGCCGTCGAAGGCGGTGGCGTCGTCCTTGTAGGAGACGATCACCAGTTCCGGGTCCGTGGTGGCAAAGACCTTCTTGGCCTTGCCCTCGTAGAGCTGGGTTGTCTTTTCCATAGTGTACAGTTCCTCCCAAACAGATTGTCTAACAGTTTGATTCCTTTTCTCTCCAGAAAAAGAAGGATTACAAAGCAGAAAGCTCCTCCGCGGCCGCCGCGTCGGCGGCCAGGGCCTTTTCCGCCCCGGCGGCCCGGTGCCCGTCCAGCTTTTTCGCAAGGCCGGCGTCCTCCACGGCCAGGATCTGCACGGCAAGCAGAGCGGCGTTGACGGCTCCGTCGATGGCAACAGTGGCAACCGGAATCCCGGAGGGCATTTGCACCGTGGACAGGAGGGCGTCAACGCCGTCCAATGCGTTGGATTTCAGGGGGATGCCGATGACGGGCAGGGTGGTCTGAGCGGCCAGGGCCCCGGCCAGATGGGCGGCCATGCCGGCGGCGGCGATGAGCGCGCCAAAGCCCCTCTCCCGGGCCTCCCGGGCAAACTGGGCGGCCTGGGCGGGGGTGCGGTGGGCGGAGTAGACGTGGACCTCAAAGGGCACGCCGAAGGACCGCAGGGTCTCCGCAGCCTTCCGGACGACGGGCAGATCGCTGGCGCTGCCCATGATGACGGCGACTTTCTTCATAAGCTGCTCCTCCTCTATCTCTACTATTATATAAAATAACAGGCGGACCCTGCACGGCTTCCCCCGAACGGCAGGCCCCAAAAAACGCAAAGGGACAGCCCTCCCCTGGCGGGGATCAGACTGCCCAGACGGCCGGCATGGAGCGCCCCGCCCGTTTCCGCGTGGTGCTCCACAGTTCCGTCAGTAGCGGGCAGGTCTATTGCATATTTGCAGGGGGCAAAAAATACACCTTTAGGCTACCATTTTCCCGCGAAAAAGGCAAGGCGAATACTGTATGAATTAACGGCGGCTTTTTCCGCCCCCTCTATGAAACTTCCATAAATCCGTGAAATTTTCCGCTTTTCCCTTGACTTCCGGAGGAATTTATGGGATAGTTTTTCATGAGAAACCGCAGCTTCGCCGGGAGGTGGTCCTGTTGAGAAATAATCTGTGCGCCCCGCTCCAGACAGGGCCCGCGCTCCCGTTCATATGGCTGTTTTCCCGGTGTCGCAGGCAGGACTATCCGTCTGCGGAGGCCGGGCTTTTCTTTTAGAAGGGAGGATGCGCGCATTATGCTTAGAAGCTACGACTGCAAGATCGTGCTGTCCGACGGCAGCGAGTACCCGGGCTGCCGCTTCGGCGCCAGAACGGACCGGGTGTGCGAGATCGTGTTCAACACCTCCATGGTGGGCTACCAGGAGATCGTCTCCGATCCGTCCTACACCGGCCAGCTGGTGGTGATGACCTACCCCATCATCGGCAACTACGGCGTCACGGACGAGGACTTTGAGACCAAGATCCCCACCATCGGCGGTCTGGTGGTCCGGGAGTACAACGACATCCCCAGCAACTTCCGCTACACCAAGACCCTCTCCGAGATCCTGGAGGACTACGGCATCCCCGCCATCGAGGGTGTGGACACCCGGAAGCTCACCCGCTCCATCCGGGACCACGGCAGCCGCAAGGCCCTGCTGACGGACACCGGCACCCCCACCGCCCAGGCGGTGGCGCGGCTCAACGCCGAGGAGCTGCGCCGGGACCAGGTGGCCCAGGTCAGCTGCAAGAAGCGCTGGTACGCCCGCACCTCCAACCACCGCTTCAGCGTGGTGGCGGTGGACTGCGGCATCAAGCTCAACATTGTCCGCTCCCTGAACGCCCGGGGCTGCAACGTCACTGTTGTGCCCTACGACACCCCCTGGGAGGTCATCTCGGACATGGAGCCGGACGGGGTCTTCCTCTCCAACGGACCCGGGGACCCGGAGGACGTGAAGCCGGTGATTGAGCTGGTGCGGGCGCTGCGGGGGACGGTGCCCATCTTCGGCATCTGCCTGGGCCACCAGATGATCGCCCTGGCCTGCGGCGGCAGGACCTACAAGCTGAAGTTCGGCCACCGGGGGGGCAACCACCCGGTGAAGGACCTCTCCACCGGCCGGCTGGAGATCACCAGCCAGAACCACTCCTACGCCGTGGACGGGGACTCCCTGGCCGGCACGGGCCTGGAGGTCACCCACGTCAACCTGCTGGACAATACGGTGGAGGGCCTGGCCTGTCCGGAGGACCGGATCTTCTCCGTCCAGTACCACCCGGAGAGCGCGCCGGGGCCCCAGGACAGCGGCTATCTCTTTGACCGGTTTATCGCCATGATGGAGGAGGGAAAGCGCCATGCCTAAGCGGACAGATTTGAAGAAGATTCTGGTCATCGGCTCCGGTCCCATTGTCATCGGACAGGCCGCCGAGTTCGACTACGCGGGCACCCAGGCCTGCCTGGCCCTCCGGGAGGAGGGGTACGAGGTGGTGCTGGCCAACTCCAACCCCGCCACCATCATGACCGACACTACCATTGCCGACAAGGTGTACATGGAGCCCCTGACGGCGGAGTATCTGGCCAAGATCCTCCGCTTCGAGCGGCCCGACGCCATCGTGCCCGGCATCGGCGGCCAGACGGGGCTCAATCTGGCCATGGAGCTCAAGCGCCAGGGCATTCTGGACGAGTGCGGCGTGGAGCTGCTGGGCACCAGCTATGAGAGCATCCGGCGGGCCGAGGACCGGGAGGAGTTCAAGGAGCTCTGCCTGGGCCTGGGGGAGCCGGTGGTGCCCTCCCGGATCACCCACTCCGCCGATGAGGCCGCGGCGGCGGCCGGGGAGATCGGCTACCCGGTGATCCTCCGCCCCGCCTTCACCCTGGGGGGCACCGGCGGCGGCTTTGCCGGGGACGAGGCGGAGCTCAGGCAGATGATGAAGAACGCCCTGGAGCTCTCCCCGGTCCGCCAGGTGCTCATCGAGAAGAGCATCAAGGGCTACAAGGAGATCGAGTACGAGGTGATGCGGGACGCCAACGACACCGCCATCACCATCTGCAACATGGAGAACATTGATCCCGTGGGCATTCACACCGGGGACTCCATCGTGGTGGCCCCCAGCCAGACCCTCACCAACAAGGAGTACCACCTGCTGCGGGACAGCGCCCTCCGGCTCATCCGGGCACTGCGGATCGAGGGGGGCTGCAACGTCCAGTTTGCCCTGGACCCCCAGTCCTTCCAGTACTATGTCATCGAGGTCAACCCCCGGGTGTCCCGGTCCTCGGCCCTGGCCAGCAAGGCCAGCGGCTACCCCATCGCCCGGGTGTCCGCCAAGATCGCCGTTGGCCTGCGCCTGGACGAGATCCGCATCGCCAACACCCCGGCCTGCTTTGAGCCGGCCCTGGACTACGTGGTCACCAAGATGCCCCGGTTCCCCTTTGACAAGTTTGGCTCCGCCAGCAATGTCTTATCCACCCAGATGAAGGCCACCGGAGAGGTGATGGCCATCGGCCGCACCCTTCAGGAGAGCATCCTCAAGGCGGTGCGGTCTCTGGAGGCCGGGGTGGGCCACATCTATATGGAGAAGTTCAACGACTACACGGACAAGCAGCTGCTGGACTATATCCGTCTGGGCACCGACGATCGGATCTTCGCCATTGCGGAGCTCATGAGCCGCCGTACGGACCTGGGTCAGATCGCCACGGCCACCCAGATTGACATGCTCTTTCTGGACAAGATCAGCAACATTGTCCGCTACGAGCAGGAGCTGAAAACCCGGCCCTGGGACCCGGACATGCTCCGCAAGGCCAAGCGGAGAGGCTTCTCCGACAGGGCCATTGCCTGGCTGTGGAATTGCACGGAGCGGGAGGTCTTCGATAAGCGCAGGGAGCTGGGCCTGTTCCCGGTGTACAAGATGATCGACACCTGCGCCAGCGAGTTTGACAGCTACATCCCCTACTTCTACTCCACCTATGAGGACGAGAACGAGTCCATCGTCTCCCCCCACAAGAAGATCATTGTTCTGGGCTCCGGCCCCATCCGCATCGGCCAGGGGGTGGAGTTCGACTACTCCACCGTCCACGCGGTGCAGACCATCAAGCAGAGCGGCTATGACGCCATTATCATCAACAACAACCCGGAGACCGTGTCCACCGACTACACCTGCTCGGACAAGCTCTACTTTGAGCCCCTGACGGTGGAGGACGTGATGAACGTGGTGGAACTGGAGAAGCCGGAGGGGGTCATCGCCTCCCTGGGGGGCCAGACGGCCATCAATCTGGCCCAGCCCCTCCGGGACCACGGGGTCAGAATCATCGGCACAGACTGCGCCGCCATTGAGCGGGCCGAGGACCGGAAGGTGTTTGAGCAGGTCCTCCGGCAGCTGGACATCCCCCAGCCCCGGGGGCAGGCGGTGACCAACCTGGAGGACGGCGTCCGGGCGGCGGCGGAGATCGGCTACCCGGTGCTGGTGCGGCCCAGCTTTGTGCTGGGGGGCCGGGCCATGGAGATCGTGGCCGGGGAGGAGATGCTGCGCCGGTATCTGAAGACCGCCGTGGAGGTGGACGCGGACAAGCCGGTGCTGGTGGACAAGTACATCGTGGGCAAGGAGGTGGAGGTGGACGCCATCTGCGACGGCACGGACGTGTTTGTGCCGGGCATCATGGAGCTGGTGGAGCGCACCGGCGTCCACTCCGGGGACTCGGTGAGCGTGTACCCCACCTTCTCCATCTCCCAGGCGGTGAAGGATACCATTCTGGACTACACCCGGCGGCTGGGCCTGGGCATCGGCATTGTAGGGCTGTACAACATCCAGTTTATCGTGGACCGGCAGGACAAGGTATATATTATTGAGGTGAACCCCCGCTCCTCCCGGACTGTGCCGTTCCTGTCCAAGGCTACCGGTTACTCCCTGGCGGACATCGCCACCAAGGTGATTCTGGGGGAGAGCCTGCGCAGCCAGGGCTTTGACCGGCTCTACCCGGAGGAAAAGCAGCGGTGGTACTGCAAGGTGCCCGTGTTCTCCTTCAGCAAGCTCAGCGGCCTGGACGCCTATCTGTCCCCGGAGATGAAGTCCACCGGCGAGGCCATCGGCTACGATGACCGGCTGCCCTACGCCCTCTACAAGGCCATGCAGGCCGCCGGGATGCGCCTCCAGGACCACGGCACGGTGCTGCTGAGCATCTGCCAGGAGGATCTGGAGGAGGCCCTGGGGCTGGTGCGGCGGTTCTACCGGCTTGGCTTCAACATCGAGGCCACCACCGGCACGGCCCGGTATCTCAAGGAGAACGGCATCCGCACCCGGGTAAAGCACGACTACACCGAGGACCCGGCGGACATTACCGAGGGCCTGCGCAGCGGCAAGGTGGCCTATCTCATCAACACCCGGAACCCCAACTCCGTCCAGCACGTGACGGCGGGCCGGGAGATGCGGCGGCTGGCCATTGAGAACAACGTCACCACGTTCACGTCCCTGGATACCGTCCGGGCCCTGGTGGACGTGCTGGAGGCCATCTCCAGCAGGATCTCCACCATTGACGCGTGAGTTTTTGTTATCATTCTTTTTCTTGAAAGAAAAAGAATCAAAAAGAACTTTAGAGGGGATGAAATAGCTGCCGACGGTCTGACGTCAGACCGCCGGCAGCTGGCTGCTATATCTTTTCGTGAAGTGAGAGGAGATCGGTTATGGACAGCAAGCTGATTCTGTATATTGCCATGTCTCTGGACGGATACATTGCCGAAAAGGACGGGAGCATCCGGTTTTTGAACGAGACCCCAGGGCCTTCGCCGGACCTTGGCTACGAGAAATTTTACGAATCTGTACAGGCGATCATACTGGGCGGGAAGACTTACCGCCAGGTCAAAAATGAGCTTTCACCGGATCAATGGCCCTACGAGGGCACGCCCTGCTATGTATGCACGCGGCAGCAGCTCCCTCATGACCCCAATGTCCGGTTCACCTCCCTGCCGCCGGGGCGGCAGCTTCTCCGGATGGTCTCCCAGGAGCACCCCGGAAATATCTGGCTCATGGGAGGCAGGGAGATCGTGAGGGGCTTTATGCGTGAGAATCTGATTGATACGTATTACATTTACGTTATGCCCACTGTCCTCGGAGACGGCATTCCGCTGTTCCCCGCGGGATTTCCGAAAGCGGATCTTTCACTGGAGAGCTGTCAGAAGATCGGGGAGATCGTTGAGCTCGTCTACCGGAGGAGCGGCCCCAGGACCTGATGTGCGTATAAAAACAGCGGCCGGCGGCCTCTCGGGAGACTGCCGGCTGTTGGCGGAGAACGGGGACGGGGAAATCCACCCTTTGCGTTGAGCATTTCCCGGTTGCTTTTTCCAGGCCGGCCTCCTTGCGGCTTTTTTTCAGGCGGAAACTTCTCCTTGATACGATTCCATTGTTTTTCACTGATTTCATGCCTTTTCATGTGCTTTATTTTACCATCTCAGCACTTTACACACATTATCTAAGTTTTAAAACAGACTCTAGGTCGTCTTAACTGGTTTCGTACGGGCCTATAACCGTTTTAGGCTTCAAAAGAGCCACTATCGTTCCAGACGCTCTGGCCCTTCTGTACCATTTTCTCTTTTGGGCTGTCTTTAACTGCACATTGGGACACCCCCGGTGAGTGGCGGTCTGGACAAGGGCCGCAAACTGTGGCATAATAGGCGGAAAAGGAGGAATGACTGTGACTATGCAGGAGTTTTTCATTCAGAACCCGACGGCGGCAGTGGCCTTTTCCGGCGGCGTGGATTCGGCGTGGCTGCTCCATGAGGCCCGGACCTGGGCCCGGCGGACGGCGGCCTATTTTGTCCGCACCCCCTTTCAGCCGGACTTCGAGCTGGAGGACGCCCAGGACGTTGCCCGGCGGCTGGATGTGCCGCTGAGCGTCTTAACATTTGACGTGCTATCCGTGCCCCAGGCGGCGGCCAATCCGCCGGACCGGTGCTACCACTGCAAGAGGGCCCTGTTTACCCGTCTGCTGGAGGCCGCCGGGGCGGACGGGTTCCCCCTGGTGCTGGACGGCTGCAACGCCTCCGACGACGCGTCTGATCGGCCGGGTATGGCGGCCTTGGCGGAGCTGGGGGTGCTCTCTCCCCTGCGGGAGTGCGGTTTGACCAAGGGGGATATCCGCGCGGCCGCCCGGAAGGCCGGCCTGCCAGTGTGGGACAAGCCGTCCTACGCCTGCCTGGCCACCCGGATCCCCACCGGGACCGCCATCACCAAGGATCTGCTGGCCCGGGTGGCCAGGGGGGAGGCGGCGCTGATGGCCCGAGGATTTTCCGACTTCCGCCTGCGTCTGCGGGGGGACGGTGCCCTGCTTCAGGTTCTTGAGGAGCAGATGGACATGGCCCAAGAGGCCCTGCCTGTGCTGAGGAAACTGCTACTAGCGGATTTCGCCTGCATCACCCTGGACCGCGCACCGCGGAGCGCCCGGGAGACGTGAGGGGCGGGGTATGTTCCCGGTTGACAGCATTTGAGCGACTGAAAAGGGGAATCAGATCTTTCTGCACCGAATATCTTATCAGAGAATAGAAAACAACTTATTATTAATGCTGACAAACAGGGTGTAACAATGGTATGCCCGTTCCTCTGCGTTGTGATGATACCGTCGGACTTTCGGGGCGTAGTGGGTGTTTTGTTCTTTTCTGTCAATGGGTTGATCCTTTCTTTGGGCGTGAAAAAGGGATTTCCCGTAATTGGAAAATCCCTCTCTGCTGTCGGTTATTCGGTTTTACTGCGCGGTAGTGGCGGTTTGCGCCTTTTTCCTTTCGTATTCGCGTTGCTTTTCAAGATTTCTGGTGCGGTAGTCTCTAGAACATTCCCGGTGATAGACGCGGCTCTTTTCCTTTTTCGCTTCTTCGATTTACTCCCGCATTTGCCGGATTTCCTGCTCTGTCGGCTCTGCAAGCTGTGTCAGTTCATTCTCAAACCCGCTGAAGTATATCCCGACATGCTGAATGGCGTATCTCGCCCGTTTCTGGTCGCGCTCATGCACTTTGATTTTGCTGATAAACTCGTTGAGAAGGGCGGGGGTGATGTCGGTAAAGGCGGCATAGCGCACCGTCAGCTTCACAAACCTCTGCGCCCATCCTCCTGCGTTCTCAAATGCGGACAACTGTTTTTTGATTTCTGCAAGCTCCGCTTTCAGTGTATAGCATTCTTCTGAATACTTCTGTGACATCTGCTCGTAACGGTCTTGCTCAATCGCGCCTAGTGCGTTGTCCTCGTACAGCTTATCCAAAACCTTTTCGATTTGTTCAAGCCGCATTGTGATTTGCGGCACGCGCTTCTGCTGCTTCTTCGCCCTGTCGGTCTGCTGTACGTAAAGGCCCTTTTTCACTAAGGCTTCAAAATCCGCCCTGTTGCTGATGGAGTATTCCGCGATTTTTTCAGCACCTCCGTAACGGTCTGCATGAGTAAATCCGAATCCATGATGTGCGGGGAATGGCACTTTTGGGTTTTTCTCTTGCGGTACTCACTGCAATAGGCGATATGCCGTTTGCCGCCGCTCCTGTAATCTATCCGTATATGTATTTTTGCGCCGCAGTCCTTACAGAAAAGTAAGCCCGACAATCCTGTATTGGCTGAACACCGGAATACCATGGAGAGATCTGCCGGAGCGGTTCGGGCCATGGCAAAGTGTGTACAGCCGGTTCCGTGCCTGGACAAAAGCTGGAGTATGGGAAGATATCCTCACAGCCCTGATTGAGCAGGATGAAAAAACGGGCGGCTTTTTTGCGTGGATAGCCGGGAGGGAGGCGAAAAAATAGTAACAAAGTTTTAGCGCAAGGCTGACAAAGCGGCCCCCGGTAAGCCCCCGTCCCCACCTCGAGACAAAATGTCCCAAAGCAAACCCAGTGTTCCACTTCGGCATTCCCCAGGGGGAGCGCGGCAGAGACGGAGAGGACGGTGCTCCAGGCAGGGATGGTGCGCCGGGGGCAGACGGAACTCCTGGAAAGAACGGGGATCCAGGAGCGGATGGAGCCCCAGGACGGGACGGAGAGCCCGGGCCTGGTGTTCCGGCCGGCGGTACGGCCGGGCAGCTTCTGAAAAAAGCGTCCGGGGAGGACTACAGCACAGCGTGGACAGATCCTCCTGTCTGCACGGCGGAGGATGTAGGGGCGGTTCCGGTATCCCGCACAGTCAACGGCAAGGCATTGAGCGGTGACATTTCGCTGAGCGCGGCGGATGTGGGCGCGGCTACTGTGGAGCAGGTGAATGCGGCAATACAGGCGGCGGTCCTGAGCAGTTGGGAGGCGAGTTATTAGTGAGCACACAGGAGACCAGACTGAGAGAGATTGCCGATGCCATCCGGGAGAAGGAGGGCTCCACGGAGCCGATTCCCGCCAACACGTTCGCAAGCCGTATCCTGGCGCTGGAGATGAGCAGGCTACCAGAAGGGACAAGGACTATTGATTTGCAAACAAACGATCCGGGGAGTGGGGCTGTGGCTGACGGAGGGGTTGTCTTTGATGGCGCTGTCATCACAGTTAAGGCTGTGCCATGTGACGGACACAGGTTTGTTGCTTGGCAGGAGGGCGGACAAGTAGTCAGTGAGGAACTGGAGTATACCTTTACTGCCAACAGGGATGTGGCAATCGTTGGAGTCTTTGAGTTCGGAAAACCATCCAGACTGCCAAAGGGATATAAAGAGGTAGAGTACATCAGCAACCCAGATTATACGTATATTGCAGATTTTGGGTTGGGTGCCAACTTCCTGAGTGGAACACGATAGGAGCTGGATATTGAGTTGCTGGAAACTCCTGTAAGGAGTTATGCCATCATTGGAAATTGTTACCTGTATGATGTCGCAACAAGTACATCTGGAAAATTCGAAACGCGAAGCAATCTCAATGTGCTTTGGTTCAAATCCAGTACGGAACTTGGACTCCAATGGGGGTATTCAAACTCATCGCCTGATGGATATACAAGCAAATCAATACCGTTGCCGTCTGGACGCATGAATATTATTGCGGACTATCCCAAATCGCTATTCAATGATGTGGCCGAACAACTGGGGAGTGCCAGCCCTTCCAGTCAGAGCGTTGGTGCTCCAAATCTCTTTGCTTACAATTATTCATATACACAGCGGCCATCCTATTCAGTCCCTACATCCAGTGGGAATAAACGAGGAGAATATCCGACTATAGCAATCTTCAAAAAAGCTAACAATAAGCGGAAACGGCAAACCAATGCAGGCAATCCAGCTGCGAAACAGAAGCGAGGGCCATACGAACCGCGTCAGGGAGCAGGTCCAGATTTCGGACTTTCCATCGACGAAGGAGCGCCTCCATTTTGGACCACATCTTTTCAATGGGACTCAGATCGGGACTGTAGGGCGGAAGATACAGTACTTTCATGCCCTTTTCCTCCAGGATCTCCCGGACCGCCTTTACATAGTGAAAGCGCATATTGTCCATCACAACAATATCTCCGGGCTTAAGAGTCGGAAGCAGGGTTTCTTTCAAATATTGGACAAAGCGTTCCCCGGTTGTCCCGCCCCGGTACGTTGTAAATGCCTTTTCCCCATTCAGGCGGATGGAAGAAAGGACTGTCGTTGTCTGCGGTGTATTCAACGGGGCATGATCCACTGCCCTTTGGGATGAAAGTGCCCGTCCATACAGGCAGGTCAGGTTCGTATTGACGCCACTCTCGTCCAAAAACACCAAATGTTCCACCAGATCAGGCCGTATCGTCTTTTTCCATTCTTTGCGCTTCTCCTGCACATCGAATACGGTCACGCTCACTTGCGTAGAGTGATTTCTTTTTCAGAGTATAGCCCATTGTGTTGATTGCCCGCTCTACGGTGCTATGGCTTGCGGAAAGGCTCAGCTTCTCCCGGATTTCCTCGATTGTGATGTCAGGTTTTTCATCAATGCACTGACGGATATTTTCTTTATCCTCTGCCGTCAGGACCGGCTTCCGGCCTCGCTGGCTGATTCGCAAGGCCACACTGCCTGTTTTCCGCTTCTGTTCAGCCAGCCGGTATACTGTCCATTTGTTCACCGAATACGCCTTCGCTATCCCCTCGGCATCATGGGTTGCTTCATAGCCTTGTACCAGTAGTTCCCGCGCTTCATTGTGTAGCATATCATCATCTCCTGCCTCTGTTATACCACCGCTGTCAACTTTGGGCTTTATTTTTGATTGTTGCTATAGATGGAGAGGCTCTTATTGAACTGGATGGTTTCAATAAGCTTTTTAAAGTCAACGACTATGAGGCATCGCTGCCATTTAGCGGATATGTAGGTAGAATGTATATTGGATATAGGTCTCCCTCGTTATCCTTCGTTACTTGCCCCATGCAACTTCGCTCTTTTCAGTTTTATCAAGACTCAGCAGATAATCTTGTAGCAGATTTTGTGCCATGTATCAATCCGGATGGTGTGGTTGGCATGTATGATTTAGTGCGAAAGACGTTCTATAATAATAACGGAACCGGTTCGTTTGTTGCTGGTCCGGAAGTATGATAGAACAAGATTGGTACACAGGCAAACAAAGTTTGACAAAATCCACTGCGCACCGTATAATGAACATGCCAAAGCTCGAAAGAGCAGAGGCCAGAAGAGCACTGTTACATAAAGGCGGTTAGCTACTCCCCCGGGAAAGGGGGTGAGGCTGATGTGGAAAAGGCGGGCAATCGCAGTCTTGCGATTCCTAATTTGCCTGGTATGGGCGTTGTACATACTGTCCACAAATGCGTGTTGACCGCCCGGCTGCAACCCGAGCGGTCAACATAGATTGACTTGACTTTGTGGAGCTAACCGTCTTGTAACAGCGCCCTTCTGTTTTCATTATATCCAACTGCCTCTGTTTTGTCAACTGCCTCAGCAATATTTTTTACATATTTTCCACTTGTTTATAGCCGTTTTGGTAGTGTCAAGATTATTTCGCAAATTAGTATGCAGACTCTGGGTGGAATG
>ERZ779637.1159-NODE-1159-length-11940-cov-6.083214_pt1 | contig 11940 bp, 14 predicted proteins | sample MGYA00514196_ERZ779637 | MGnify/ENA primary metagenome ERZ779637 (study PRJEB29562, sample SAMEA4376700) | mouse gut metagenome | isolation source: Cecum | study: EMG produced TPA metagenomics assembly of the A DSS colitis mouse model was used to assess the... | reverse complement strand
AGCCAGACAAACCACACAGTTGTGTGATAGAGTATGTAAAAAAAGAGGAGTGAAAATCTTTATATCTTGTTTCGCTAACAAAATATAGAATTTATTGAATATATGGGTTTAAAAAGTTCTCGAACGTTGACAATTGGAAATTATTTCTGAAAAATAGAGAAATTTGCTACATTGTCATTTATATCCTTTGTTATAAAACAGATATTCCATTTTAAGATTTTTTGATAGGGATAAAAGTGAGATTGTCTTGTATAATATAATTTGATAGATTGGTAATTTGCTTTAGATAATTTTTATTTCGTCTTTGCTCGCATTATATGTAATTATTAATATTAATACGAGTAAAAACGCTTATAATGTTTGATATAAAAATAATATTACGACCATAAATGTTTGCGTTTATTGCTTGAAATCCCTTCATATATATGATATATTAAAAAAAATATAACCAATTTGCATTTGGTTCATATATTGTATTAAACGCACTCTTTGCACTGCATACAAATCTACAGTACAAACTGAGCAGGCCGAGGGATTACCCTATGGAGCCGGGTCGCCTATGCGACAGTGGATATTTCTACATCCGCGGGACAGTAGTTGCTAATACTGAAACGTGGGTGTTTTTCTTTTTTCTAAAAGTCTATATTCCCCATATTTCATAAAGATTAAAAAAACGCAAATGCTATAGATTCGTAAATAGCAGTATTATTTATTACTTTTCACACACCATGCACTTACTGCATGGTGTCAAAGTCAGCGCCATGCATGTTTTGTGGCATTTGATGTGTATCAATTGTTGCAATGGACATCAAATTATCTGAAGGGAGTACGAATATTGGCATGAGTGTGAATTGTAATTATTATTTTTAGAAAAAGGTGGAATTTCTATGAAAAAAGGATTGACAAAAAGTGAATTTGAAGAAGTTGCAATGAGAGTCTCTTTTGTAAGTATTGTGGCGAATATTCTATTGTCTGTATTTAAGTTGCTGGCAGGAATTTTTGCACATTCGGGGGCAATGGTTAGTGATGCTGTTCATTCTGCGTCAGATGTGATTAGTACCATTGTAGTAATCATTGGTATTAGGTTGTCGGGAAAGGCATCAGACAAAGAACATCCTTATGGACACGAGCGCATGGAATGTGTGGCGGCAGTTATTCTGGCGACAATTCTGGCGTTTACTGGATTTGGGATTGGCTATACTGCTATGATAAAAATCTTATCAGGACAGTATACCAATCTGAGAGTGCCTGGAATTTTGGCACTTGTGGCAGCGATTATTTCCATTGCAGTGAAAGAGAGTATGTATTGGTATACAAGGATTAATGCAAAAAGGATTGATTCAAGTGCACTTATGGCCGACGCATGGCATCACCGTTCAGATGCACTTTCTTCTGTGGGGGCATTGATTGGTATTGCTGGATCAAGGCTCGGATATCCTGTTTGTGATGCGGCCGCGAGCTTATGTATTTGTTTTTTTATCGGGAAAGCAGCATATGAGATTTTCAGAGACGCCGTTGATAAAATGGTAGATAAAGCCTGTGATGAGTCTGTCGAGAATGATTTGAAAAATTGTGCGCTGGCACAGGAGGGCGTACTTGGGGTCGACCTCCTGCGCACAAGAGTTTTTGGCAATCGCATTTATGTAGATATTGAAATTAGCGCGGACGCTAATGCATCTCTGCGCGATGCACACAAAATTGCGGAACATGTACATGACTCTATAGAGCAAAGTTTTGCCAGCGTAAAGCATATTATGGTACATGTCAATCCCGCAGAATAAAGATAGAACATATATTTAGAGAATCTGCTGTTCAATTTTGGAGGATAATGTATCAAATTTGTTGTCATAAATTAAATTTAGGAGACTGTCAAGTTTTTTCAATGCCTGTATAATGCGCTGCGGATCACAGAGCTTTTTCTCAAGGGCGATAGCAAGTTCATTGACGTCGAGGACTTTGACAAAGCCGTCAGGATAGATAACGACATCAGCCAGAAGGTCCGTGACGATAAGTGCGTTTTCCTTTTCTTTATACTGGTAATCTACAATATCACAATACCAGTGGAGAAATGTATTGTCTTCTCGGTATAATTTGCTCACTTTATAGCCGTGGTTCAAAAAATAACAAGAATAACCATACTGAAAATCTTGACGCGGCTTTAAGGTGTTCCACTTTGTGATGATCAGGTCTTTTGTCTGTTCTAGGATAATGTCATCTTTCAACAGAATACACTCATCAGGTATCATGCGTTTGCGGTAAATTTTTAAATGATCCATGGCATAGACTCTCCTTTATAATCCTAAACTTAACCTTTATTCTCGCAAGCTGAATCAAGCGACTGCGAAATAAATATTTAGCAAAGGCCGCAAGCGTCTCATACCCCAGCTTGTTATAGGGGATGACTCAAAAGAAAAAGGCTGTGTTTATAGTGTAACGCATTTTTTCAATGGCTTCAATGTTTTTCCTATGCTTTTCCAAAGAAATAGCAATTATCGTTACTTTTAGTCATTGCACTTTAGACAATTTTAACGTATAATCAAAACAGTTATCAAAGAATGTATCATTGTATAAGTTAATAGAAACACATAAGGAGGCGACAACATGAGACAGTTTTTTGGAATGAGCCAAAGCGGAGATTTGATGGAGGCGCTTAGCACATTGGAAAATCCTCAATTTATAATGCTAATGTCCAATAATGCTCAGTTTGAGAAACATGTAAAGGCGTTGGAGAAATACTATCCAGGGGTTCCGAGTATCGGCTGTGTTGGCATGAGTTATGATACTAGAATGGTGGAGGAAGGAGTTGGTGTAGTAGCGTTTCTTGATGGCGTAAGTGCTGCGGCAAATGTTCTAGAAGAAGTTTCTGTTATGCCAGTAAAATACATAAGCCGTCTAGAGGAAGATCTTCAAAAAGTAAATGCGGCGAGTGAAGATACAATATGCATTGATTTTTGTTGCGGAAATGATGCCTGTGTGCTGACGACAATCAATACTGTACTTAGGCAAAGGGGTATTTCTTTGGTCGGCGGAACAGGAGATGCAGGAAAGGTATCCGTAAACGGGAAAATTTATCAGGATGCAGTAGTATATGCGTTAGTGCGCAATCATAATGGCAGAGTGAAAACTTATAAGGAGAATATATATCGCAAACTTGGTAATTATCGATTTATTGCTGCGGATACGGACAAGGAAAATTATGTGATAGGAACTCTCAATGGGAAATCTGCAAAGCAGGTTTATCAAAGTATTCTCCATGTGACAGACGAGCAGATTTTGACACAGACATTTCAGAATCCATTTGGAAAAATTAATGGAGATGATATCTGTATTATTTCTATAAAAGAGGTTCAGGGAGATGCGCTTGCATGTTTTCGCCAGGTGAATGATTCCGATGTTTTAATTCTGCTTCAACTTGCGGATTACGAAGAAGTTGTACAGCATACAATTCGGACAATTTGCAAGGATTTTCCACAGCGTTCCGCAGTCTTTTCTGTAAACTGTCTATTTCGATATAAACTGTTCTGTGAGCGTGATTATATGCAGACCTATTTGCAACAGATGGCAGAACTTGGAAGTCATGCAGGGCTTGTCGGTTATGGTGAACATTACAACAATCGGTTTGTCAACCAGTCTATGACCTGTGTAGTGTTTGAGTAAAGCAAGGAGGATAACAGGATGTTTTTAAACTTTCCATGGAAAAAGACAGGCAAAAATAGAAAGAATATGCAAAATCTTTCTCCAATACTGCATGTGACAGACAATTTGAAAGAGTATCGTAATGAATTAATTGGCAAAGAAGTGGAGTCTTTGTGGGAACTTGGTATGGTTGGTAGTTCTTTTAAGGAAGTGATGAGAAGGGCAGATCATTTTCATGAGCAATTGTCGGAATTTGAACAGTCCTTTTCTGATATTAATACCGCAGCGGGGCAGTTTGATGAAGTGCGTGGATCGATTAGCGGGGCTGTAGCGGAAGCGCAAGATAAGGTTGAGGAATTAAAGAGTACTTCTGTGCAAGTGGAGCGTTCTTACAGCGATATGGAACAGACTTTTGAGCAATTACAGTCCGCAGTGGATGGTATTCAGCGGTGTATGAAAAAGATTATTTCAATTGCAGAACAGACAAATATTTTAGCAATTAACGCGTCGATTGAGGCGGCAAGAGCTGGTCAATCGGGAAAAGGGTTTTCTGTAGTTGCCTCTAATGTGAAGGAACTTGCAGACGAGATTAAGGGTCTTGCAGAGGAAGTGGATACAGGGATTCATGAAGTTGAGCGCGGAACAGGAAAACTCAACAATAGTATTTCTATATCACAGCAGGCGCTAGATCGCAATATAGATACAGTCAACAGTACTTATGAATCGTTTAATAAAATTATTACAACAGCGGAGGGTACAATAACCGTTCAGGCAGAAATCTCAGATGTAATTGACAATGCGCATAGAGAGTTACAGACAATTGGACAGTTTTTTGATGAGATAAAGCATCAATATAAAGAGGTGGTTCGGCATATTGATCGCGCCAATAATCTTGGAACAACAAAGAGTGCAATGTTTGAAGATATTGACAATATGTTGTCTCAGATTCGTCCTTTGGTGGAGGAGATGGCAGAGAGCAGGGAAACTATATAAAATACATTGAATTGTATGCAGTTTTGAGATATAATTCTATAGGAAACAATGTGAAATCAAAGATTTCACCATCTTAATTTAAGTGATTTCATGTCCCAAAACGCAAAAGACAGCGTTTTTCATATCTATTTGAGCCGCCAAAGGCGGCATGAGGAATTCGTATAGAAAATATACAATTATGAAGGAATAATTTAGGAGGGAAGTTATGACAGTACAAGAGTTCTATGATGAGGTAGGCGGTGACTATAATGATATTATGTCACGATTGCGAACAGAGGACAGAATCAAAAAGTTTGCAGGAATGTTCACAAGAGATGGAAGCTTTAATATGCTTGCAAAAAGTATTCAGGATGGAGATGCGGAGGAGGCGTTTCGGGCTGCGCATACCATGAAGGGAATGTGCCAGAATATGGCGTTTACAAGGCTTTACCAATCTAGTCATGAGATTACAGAGATTCTTCGTGGAAAAGATTTGGAAGCGGCAAAGAAAATGCTTGACGTAGTGACAGAGGATTATAATATTGTGATTGCAGGTATAGGGAAATTACTGGAACAGGAGTGAGAAAGTAGTGGAAATAATAGAAAAAGATACCATTTTAATAGCAGATGATGCAGAATTAAACCGTGAGATGATCAAATTTATATTTGAGGAGCAATACAATATTCTACAAGCCAAGGACGGGGAGGAGGCTGTGAAGTTAATCACAGAGAATAGCGATCGACTGTGTCTTTTGTTTTTGGATTTGCTGATGCCAAAAATGTCTGGATTAGATGTGCTGCGTTTCATGAATGAGAAGGATTATATTGACTATATTCCTGTTATCATGATTACAGGGGAGGCGACAGATGAGACGGATGAGAAGGCGTATGAATACGGTGCTTCTGACATTATCTACAAGCCATTTGCACCAAATGTTGTCATGCGGCGTGCCAAGAATATTATAGAGCTTTTTGAACATAGAATTGATGTGGAGCGCAAATTAGAGATGCGCACAAGACAATTGCGGGAGAGTCGAGAAAAGCTGGAGCGAAGCAATGAATTTTTGGTGAATGCACTTAGTTCAGTAGTGGAGTTTCGGAGTCTTGAGTCTGGAGAACATATTCAGAGAGTGAAATATTTCACAAAGATTTTCTTAAAATATCTTATGAAATATTATCCCAAATATGGTATTACAAAAGACCAAGCTGCATTGATTGTCAGTGCATCGGCACTTCATGATATCGGCAAGATTGCGATACCCGATAGTATTCTTTTAAAGCCCGGAAGACTTACACAGGAAGAATTTGAGGAAATGAAACGGCACACAGTTTATGGCTGTGAAATTTTGGAGAAATTCAAGCAAGAGGACAATGAATTTTATCATTATTGTTATGATATTTGTAGATATCATCATGAGCGCTATGACGGAAATGGATATCCAGACAGCCTAAAGGGAGACGAGATTCCTATCTGGGCACAGATTGTTTCAATCATTGATGTGTATGATGCGCTGGTGAGCAAACGAGTATATAAGAGCGCGTATGCTGTGGAAGACGCAATCCATATGATAATGGATGGGGAATGTGGTGTTTTCTCGTCGGAGATACTCGACTGTTTCCAACTTGCCAAGGCAGAACTGCTTATTATGACAGAAGAAGGATTTTCTTTTGCAGATGTAGAGATTATTGAGTAAAAGGTAATCGTCCAATCTAGGATTTTGTACTAGTTGTAAAGTCCGTGAAATAGTTATGAAGTTGAGATGTATCAACCACCATGGAGTGGTTTTGTATGGCTTGATACTTGCAACTGGAAGTACAAGGCTGAACGGCTGTAGTAAAAGCTGTTAAAATCAGACATTTACTAGACATTTTTACCAATTTTTTGTATAATGAGTTTTGGGCGTTGTGAAAGATTGGCGTTAGAATGGTATTATTGCATCAGGATAGGCATATGGAGGTAAAGAAATGGGAAAAGATAAAAAATATAAGAAGTCAGTTTATCGCTCGCTGGCTGTAATCTCCCAGTTTGGTATTAACATGCTTGTCCCAATCTTTTTATGCTCCTTTGCGGGTTTGTTTCTGGACAGAAAGCTAGGAACCGCATTTTGGTTTGTTTTGTTATTCTTTGTAGGCGCTATAGCGGGATTTCGGAATATTTTTATTCTGGCAAGGGATATTTACGAGGGAGATGACAAACATGAGGACAAGGCTTAAAAAAATTAATATTGCGCTGCCGGGACTTCTCTTTGGAATTATTTTGTTTGGTGTGATATGTCAGGCAGTTGGTTTATTTCTCGTAACAGATAAGGCAAACTATAGTGTAGGACTCTGGGTAGGAGTACTCACTGCAATTTTTATGGCCTTTCATATGGCGGTTACGCTTAATTCTGCTGTGGAAAGGGATGTAAAGGAGGCGCAGGCAACAGTTACAAGACAAAATATCATCAGATATCTTGTGGTGATAATTATTTTGGGTATTCTGATGACAACAAAAATCGGCAATCCATTGGCTGCTTTTGCTGGAATTATGGGATTGAAAATATCCGCTTATCTACAGCCGTTGCTTGCCAGGTGGTTCCATGAACCAGACAATGGGAAAACTGAATAAAAAAGAAATTAAGGGGGTGAGTGTATGGGAGCAGGAATATTGTTATCTGGTGCGGACAACATTGATTTTATGATACATGGCGTATTTCAGTATGAGCTTTTTGGACAGAAACTGTGGATAACCACCACGCATGTATGTCTGTTTATTGTCATGGCAATTATCATTATATTTTGTTTGTGTGCAAACAAGGTAGTCAAACATGCTACAGAGGTTCCAGGAGCGTTTCAAAATGTTGTGGAGCTTATTGTTGAGAAGCTTGATAGTATGATTAAAGGTGTTATGGGGAAAAATGCAACAGCTTTTGCCAATTATATTGGCACACTGTTTATCTTTATTCTTATCAGCAACATTTCGGGGCTGATGGGACTTAGGGCACCAACAGCTGATTACGGTGTGACATTTGCACTTGGTTTGATTACGTTTACTTTAATTACCTTTAACAAATTCAAATACCAGAAAGTTTCAGGCGTGATTAAAGGACTGTGTGACCCATGGCCAATCTGGGCACCAATCAATGTGATAGGTGATATAGCAGTTCCTATTTCGCTGTCACTTCGTTTGTTTGCAAACGTTTTGTCAGGAACCGTTATGATGGCACTACTCTATGGTCTGCTTGGCTTTATTGCTACAGGCTGGCCAGCAGCGCTTCATGTGTACTTCGATTTGTTCTCTGGTGCTATCCAGACATATGTATTTTGTATGTTGACAATGACATACATCAACAATGCAATCGAGGGGTAATAATACAAAGGGAAATTCCAGCCAGTGCAGTGCATGGGTTGAGAATGATAAATTAATCAATTAAGCAGGAGGAATGAATCATGGAATTTAATTCAAACTTTATCTTAGGTTGTTCAGCAATTGGCGCAGGTCTTGCGGTTATCGCAGGTATTGGACCTGGTGTAGGCCAGGGTATTGCTGCTGGTCATGCAGCGGCAGCAGTGGGAAGAAATCCAGGTGCGAAGTCTGATGTTACTTCCACTATGCTTCTTGGTCAGGCAGTTGCAGAGACAACAGGTCTTTATGGTTTGCTTGTGGCGATGTTGCTACTATTCGTAAAACCTTTGGTACCATAATCAAAATGAAGATATTTTCTAAATCAGTAGAATGATAAAAGGAGGTACAAAGGTATGGTGAATCACACCATGATACTCGCTGCTGAGACAGAGGGATTAAGCCGGTTATTTGACTTGGATTTTCAGCTTTTAGCAGACACAGTCCTCATGATCATCGCCATGTTTGTCCTTTTTCTTGTCGCGTCGCACTTCTTATTTGATCCAGTAAGGAAGATGTTGGATGACAGAAAGGCGAAGATTCAAGGAGAGCTTGATCAGGCGGCGGCAGATCAGAAGTCAGCGGCTGAGACACGTGCCCTTTATGAGCAGAAACTTGCACAGGCGGACAAAGAAGCGGAAGCTGTCCTTGCAGATGCGCGCAAACGTGGTATGGAGAATGAAGCAAAGATTGTCGCGGAGGCAAAACAGGAAGCAACCCGAATCATCAATAATGCAAGAAAAGAGGCTGAACTTGAGAAACAAAAGCTTGCTGACGAGGTAAAACGTGAGATGATTGCAGTTGCCTCAGTGATGGCAGCTCAGATAGTGCAGGCAAATATTGACACAAATGCCCAGCATGAACTCATTGATAAGACATTGAAAGAAATAGGTGATAGCACATGGCTAAGCTAGTTTCCAAAACGTATGCGGAAGCGTTGTTTGAACTTGCCGTTGAGGAGGAGAAGACTACACTTTTTTTAGATGAGGCAGTGGGTCTTCTTGAGGTGCTTCGCACCAATGCGGAATTTGGACAGTTTATGAACCACCCCAAAATCCCAAAGGAGGATAAGGTTGAGGTGGTCAAGAATGTATTCCAAGATAAAATTAGTAGGGAAATGCTAGGATTTCTAGTGACGATTGTGGAGAAGGACCGTTATACAGAAATCGAGGCAATCCTTGGCGAAGTAATCTCCTTGATAAAGGAGTACAACAATATCGGGACGGCTTATGTCACAACAGCCATCGCAATAAATGAACAGGAAAAGCAGGATATTGAGAGTCGGCTGCTTGCCACTACCCGCTATAAGACAATTGAGTGCATTTATCAAGTTGATAGCAGTCTAATTGGTGGTATGGTTATCAAGATGGGTGATAGGGTTGTGGACAGCAGTATTCGGACAAAATTGGATAAGCTTCAGCGAGAGTTGCTTGCTATTCAATTATAATAAAAAATAGAGAGGTGCAGATCCATATGAATTTAAGACCAGAAGAAATAAGTTCTGTGATTAAGGATCAGATCAAGAGATATGCCTCTGACTTGGAAGTATCAGAAGTTGGTACAGTCATTCAGGTGGCAGATGGTATCGCGCGCGTGCATGGACTCGAGAAGGCAATGCAGGGTGAACTTTTGGAGTTTCCTGGAGAGGTTTATGGCATGGTTATGAACCTTGAGGAGGACAATGTTGGTGCTGTATTGCTGGGAAGTTCCAGAAATATTAACGAGGGTGATACTGTAAAGACAACAAACCGCGTTGTGGAGGTTCCTGTGGGAGATGCAATGCTGGGGCGTGTTGTCAATGCACTTGGTCAGCCGATTGACGGCAAGGGTCCTATCGCGACAAATAAATATCGTCAGATAGAGAGAGTGGCGTCTGGTGTTATTACCAGAAAATCTGTTGATACGCCAATGCAGACAGGAATTAAGGCAATTGATGCCATGGTTCCAATTGGGAGAGGACAGCGTGAGCTGATTATTGGTGATAGACAGACTGGAAAAACAGCCATTGCCATTGATACAATCATTAACCAAAAGGGTCAAAATATGAAGTGTATCTATGTTGCAATTGGCCAGAAAGCTTCTACAGTGGCAAGCATTGTGAAGACGCTGGAGGAGTTTGGCGCGATGTCTTACACGACAATTGTTGCTGCTACAGCAAGCGAACTTGCGCCATTGCAGTACATTGCGCCCTATTCGGGTTGCGCAATCGGTGAGGAATGGATGGAGAATGGTGAGGATGTACTTATCATTTATGATGATTTAAGTAAGCATGCAGTTGCATATCGTACACTGTCCTTACTCTTGAAGCGTCCGCCTGGACGTGAGGCGTTCCCGGGAGATGTATTCTACCTGCATTCAAGACTTCTTGAGCGCGCGTGTCGTATGAATGACGAGTACGGTGGAGGGTCTATCACAGCACTTCCAATTATTGAGACACAGGCAGGTGACGTTTCTGCATATATTCCGACAAACGTTATTTCGATTACAGATGGTCAGATTTATCTTGAGACAGAGATGTTTAACTCTGGTTTCAGACCTGCTGTAAATGCAGGACTTTCTGTTTCTCGTGTTGGCGGTTCTGCTCAGATTAAGGCGATGAAAAAGATTGCAGGACCAATTCGTACAGAGCTTGCCCAATACAGGGAGCTTGCCTCCTTTGCACAGTTTGGATCAGACCTTGATGCAGACACCAAAGAGAGACTTGACCAGGGTGCGCGAATTAAGGAAATTTTAAAACAACCACAATATAAGCCAATGGCTGTTGAATATCAAGTTATTATTTTGTTTGTAGCGACAAAGAAGTATCTGCTTGATGTGCCTGTGGCAGATATTACGCGGTTTGAGGCAGAGCTTTTTGAGTTCCTTGACACAAAATACCCGCAGGTGCCAAAGGCAATCAAGGAGACACAAGTTATTTCGGAAGAAACTGAGAAAACGCTTGTTGTAGCAATTGAAGAATTTAAAGGACGCTTCAAATAAGAGAAGGGGGGACTGAATATTTATGGCCTCCATGAGAGACATAAAGAGACGTAAAGGCTCAGTACAAAGTACACAGCAAATCACAAAGGCCATGAAGCTTGTTTCCACCGTCAAACTGCAAAGAGCGAAGGGACGTGCAGAGAAGTCTAAGACTTATTTTAACTGCATGTATGATACGGTGGTTTCCATGCTTTCCAAAGCAGGAGATATCAATCACCCATACCTAAAGGCAAACAATTCCTCAAGGAAGGCAGTGATTGTAATCACTGGAAACAGGGGACTTGCGGGCGGTTACAACTCCAATATTATTAAACTTGTGCGGGATCACAACTGGAACAAAGAAGATTTGATTATTTATCCAATTGGAAGTAAGGGGAGAGATACATTTACTAGGCTTGGTTATGAGATGGGAGTAGATTATTCTTCCGCGATAGATGAGCCACTTTATGCAGATGCAATGCAAATTAGCAGACAGGTGCTTGAGGATTTTGCGACTGGAAAAGTGGGTGAAATTTACATTGTGTATACAGGTTTTAAAAATACTGTTACGCATATACCAACAATGCTAAAGTTGCTTCCAATTAAAATTGAAGACGAACGCAGTGATGACGATAAAGCGGTGCTTGATTTTGAGCCGGAGACAGAAGAAGCGATTGAACTTATCATTCCCAAATATATTACGAGTCTAATATATGGAGCAATGGTTGAGTCCGTGGCGAGTGAAAATGGTGCCAGAATGCAGGCGATGGACAATGCGACTAGCAATGCAGATGAGATTATTTCAAGTTTGTCACTGCTTTATAACAGAGCACGTCAGAGCGCAATTACACAGGAGTTGACAGAGATTATTGCAGGTGCACAAGCCATATCATAAGGGTAAAATTAAAATATGCGTGGTGCACAATGAACAAAAAGTGATAGAGAGGAAACAAAGAGATGGCAGATAAGATAATTGGTAAAGTTACCCAGAT
>ERZ779637.1158-NODE-1158-length-11943-cov-11.655956_pt1 | contig 11943 bp, 6 predicted proteins | sample MGYA00514196_ERZ779637 | MGnify/ENA primary metagenome ERZ779637 (study PRJEB29562, sample SAMEA4376700) | mouse gut metagenome | isolation source: Cecum | study: EMG produced TPA metagenomics assembly of the A DSS colitis mouse model was used to assess the... | reverse complement strand
ATTGTTCTGCTCGTCGTCTGTAGGATTTTCGGGCTCTACGCCTGTATCCTTCACAACATTTACATGCGTCGCTTTTTTATGGTGCGAGAAGGCTCGTTTTGCGGGGCCAAAAACGCTTTCAATCAATTTTATTAATCTCCCGCCGAAGCTCGTCTATCGTCCGGTGGCCATAAACTGATTTTTCCACATCGCTGCCCAGACTGTGCCCCATGAGCATGTGCTTGGCGAGATCGTCCACAGAATATTTATCACAAAGCCATGAAAAGGTGTGACGGCAGTCGTGGGGCGTATGCTTTTTCCCGGAACTGCTGTAAAGGATATCCAATTTTTTTAAGAGGGGATAAAATTCATGGCGTCGGAAAGCGTCACCGTTAAACTTTTTCGGTCGAAAGGCTTTTGCAAAGGGAATAATAGAGTGATGAAAGGGAACGATGCGGTTTTTCCCGGCTCGCGTTTTGACGCCTCCTTTGAAATATTGTTCTTCCAGATTGATTTCGATTGTTTCATAAGCGGAAATGCGAAAGCCGCTGTAGATCATCATAAGTACGATACGCGCTGCCGGGTCTTTTTTGTGCTGCCAGAGTTTGTCGATATCTTCCTGCGTAAACGGCTCCCCCTTTTCAATATCGTTTTCCTGACTGATCGCGACAAATTGCGCGTAATTTTTTTCAATAATATCGTTTTCCATCGCATACTTATACATTTGGCTGTACAGTTTCTTAATATTGGAAAGACTGGAATAACCGAGCGTGCACTCGTCCAGCGCCTTTTGCATATGGTGCTTGCGAATGGCGCAGAAACTCATTTCGTGAAGGGAGGGAACATTTTTATAAGCAGAAGCATAATCCATGCGGCTGCGGGCGGAGAGCTGTTTTTTGCTCTCGATGAATTTGGCGTTAAAGAAAGCGTGATAGATATCGGTGAAGGTGGCGGCGGAAATACTGCCGGGCTGCAGACTGCTGTTAAAGTCCACAATAGCATTGTAGGCAGAATACCAATCCTCGTAATAACCGATAGCCCTCATCGGGCAAAGATGAGGGGCGGCGCCGCCGATTTGTGAGGTCGGGTAAGCGGCGTAAGGTCTCTTGCGATTGCCGCTCAGTTTTTTGATGCAGCCGAAGCCGTTTGGTAGTTTTGTTCTCTTTTTCATTTGTAAGGTCTCCTTTCTACTATGGATGTCGTTTTGTAGTAAATAAATAAACAATACAACATTTTGATCCTGTCTATTTTACATGAGGAAAAATCGGATTGCCAATAGGCTGTAAGGGAGAAAAAGAACAAAAGTTCGATTTTCTTATATACATTTGTAGAAATATTTGTTATAATAATTAAAATGTTGTTATAAATGTGCAGTGCATGTAAAGGGGGAGATTACAAGATATGCTTTTTAAAACACTTAGTGATATTAATAAAAATGTGATTATCGGGTTGACAGGGAAAACGGGATCCGGTTGTACTACTGTAGCGGAGATTTTGGCAACGAAAAAATTTGGAGACTTAAAATTAAAACCTGAAATAAAAGGAACGTGCTCGGATGTAGAAAGTAAAAAATATAAAATAATATATAACTACTTTAATGGGCAGGATGCCGTGGATTGGATACCCTTCAAAACCATCAGGCTGAGTACCATAATTCTGCAGATTGTCATGGAGGAGGGTTTAGAAAACCTGATTACATGTATTAAATGTGTTGAAAAATGGAATTTGAAGATAGATAGTGCAGACAAATTGATTGAGCAACTGTACGGATTAGAATCTGAATTTCAGACGGCAGTAGAAAACAGGAAAACATTAGAGCGGCTATTACATAAATCATCTCCTGAAACTGTCGAACTTGAAGATTTAAAAGCTCTGGAAAAATATTATTTAACTACAATGCCTAAATTCCAAAAAGAATTGGCAAAAATCATGTGCGGCTATACCTGTAATACAATACATTTTTCTAAAAATGAGGGGGATACATGGGAACGTAATGATTTATTTAAAGTGTTATTGCAGTATGTTGGGAACAACATTCGTAGTTCCGGGAATCCGTATGACACGGCTTTTAAAACAGACAGTCAATATTTATCTCAAACGTTGGAATTGGTGATTAACTGTATTATTCTGTGTGACAAAAAGCAGCGACGCAGTACGAGGATTTGCATTGATGCAATCAGAAATCCGTTTGAAAGTCTTTATTTAAAGCAAAATTTTGCGAATTATTATTTGATGGCTGTACATACGGAGGAATCACAGCGAATAGAAAGGCTTGAATTACAAAATTTCAAGATGGAAGAAATCCGCAGCCTGGATACTATTGAGTGTCCGAAGCATTTAAACGGGCAGGAGCTTTTTTATCATCAGGATGTGAAGGGATGTATTGAAAAAGCGGATATACATATAAATAATTCTCCCAAAGAAAACGAAAAATTCTTTTTGACAACACAACTTATTAGATATATTGCCCTGATGAATCACCCGGGACTTGTTACGCCTTCGCATATTGAACGCTGTATGCAGATGGCATATAATACACGACTTAATTCCGGCTGTCTGTCAAGGCAGGTAGGTGCGATCATTACAGACCAAAATTATTCTGTAAAAGCCGTGGGGTGGAATGATGTTGCAGAAGGTCAGGTATCCTGCGCTTTAAGGGAGCTTTGTGAGTATAAGGAGCGTGACAGGGAGCGGTTTAGTAAATATGAATTAGAAAATACAGAATTTCAGGCAGCGGTTGATAAACTGTATGAAATGAAACATGACATGCCAAGAGAAGGACTGCCGCTGCCCTACTGCTTTAAAGATATAAAAATAGGCTTGGATCATCAAAGAAATCAGGTTCATACCAGATCGCTTCACGCCGAGGAAAATGCTTTTTTGCAGCTTTCTAAGTACGGCGGGCAAGGAATAAAGGGCGGCAAGCTGTTCGTTACCGCAAGCCCCTGTGAATTGTGCTCGAAGAAATCGTATCAACTGGGAATCAGGCAGATATATTATATTGATCCGTATCCGGGCATTTCCAAAGACCATATTTTATCTTTTGGAAAAGACGGAAATCCGGAACTGATTTTATACACGGGCGCAATTGGAGCCGCATATGAGAAACTATATTCATCAATTATTCCGTTGAAAGATGAATTGGAGTTACACACAAAAATCAGCGATAAAAGCATAGCTTCCAATTTACATGTAGATGAGCGGATAGCGGATAATGCCAAATATATAGAATATACGGGCACCAGTCTTCATATGACTTTTCACACGTTGACAAAGATAGAGTGTCTTCGTGAGACTTCTTTTCGTATAAAGGATGCTTCCGTCAAGAAATTGTATTTTGGTTTTAAATGGACAGGTGATATCATTGGCGAAGTTACTTCGCTTGGAAATAATTGCGAGATTTGTAATGTGCAGACGCTTGGAGGAAGTGGTACTTACGAAGTTCGCTTATTAGGGGATTATAGGGAAGGCGACGAGGTTAAGATTGCAATAAAAATAACGCTCAAAGATGATATGAGGAAAATGTACCCTCATTTGTCAACAAAAATTTCAAATCCCATGAAGGAGCTCAAACTAAAATTGTCCGTTGCAAATACTGCATTCTCAGCAGAAAATGTAGTGTTGAAAAAGTATTATGATTGGGATAATAATAAAATCTTGGGAAATCCTATCGAAATAAAAGCAGAAAATGAAGATGGTTACACTTCATATTCATATGAGTCAGAAAAGGATGAACTCATTATCGTAAAGTATACATATGCGCTGGAGTGGGAGGTTGTAAAAAAACAGTAGCTGTTCATAATTTGTTCATATTTATGAAATATAATAAAAGGCACACACACAAAAGGAGGGGGCACGGTTTGGAGGACTATGGAAATTAGCCAGTAGAAAATGGTACGCGAAAGGCAATCACTTTATGGTGATAATCAAGAGAAAAAAGTATTCTGAGAACGGTGTAGCTTTTGAGCTGCGCCGTTTTTAGATATAATATATATGTATGTCTCGGGATCGAAAAGAACAAAAGTTCGATTTTACTATATACATTTAAAAAAATTTCTGTTATAGTGATACATGAGAGCAAAAAACGCTGTGCAGACAGAGGAATGATTATGGACCATTTTAAATTAGTTTCAGAATACGCCCCTACCGGCGACCAGCCCGCCGCTATAGAAGCTCTGGTGGAAGGATTTAAAAAGGGGAATCAGTTTCAAACGCTTCTCGGCGTGACAGGCTCCGGCAAGACGTTTACTATGGCGAATATCATACAGGCACTCAACAAACCGACGCTGGTGATTGCGCACAACAAGACGCTTGCGGGGCAGCTTTACGGCGAGTTTAAGGAGTTTTTCCCCGAGAACGCGGTGGAGTATTTCGTCTCCTACTACGATTACTACCAGCCGGAGGCTTATGTGCCTTCCACGGACACTTACATTGCGAAGGATTCTTCCATCAACGATGAGATCGACAAGCTGCGGCTCTCCGCGACGGCATCGTTGACGGAGCGGCGGGACGTGGTGGTGATTGCCAGTGTTTCCTGCATTTACGGATTGGGAAGTCCCGAGGAGTACGCAGGCATGAGTATGTCCCTGCGTCCCGGCATGATGAAAGATCGGGATGAGGTGATCCGCGGGTTGATTGAGATGCAGTACAATCGAAACGACATGGATTTAGACAGGTGTTGCTTCCGCGTGCGGGGTGACGTGCTGGAAATCTGTCCCGCGCAGGGTGGCGATTATCTGATTCGGGTGGAATTTTTCGGGGACGAAATCGACCGTATTACGGAGGCGGATCCGCTGACAGGGCAGGTGCACGCGGTTTTGGAGCATGTGATGATTTTTCCCGCGTCCCACTATGTGGTGCCGCAGGAAAAGATCAATGCCGCCTGCAAGGTGATCGAACAGGAATTGGACGAGCGGGTGAAATATTTTAAGGGTGAGGACATGCTTCTGGAGGCGCAGCGCATTTCGGAGCGGACGAACTTTGACGTAGAAATGCTGCGGGAGACGGGGTTCTGCTCCGGGATAGAGAATTACTCGAGACATTTGAACGGCATGGCGGAGGGGGAGCCGCCCTTCACGCTGCTGGACTATTTTAAAGATGACTTCCTGATTATTATAGATGAGTCCCATATGACGATTCCGCAGATACGGGGCATGTTTGCGGGAGACAGATCCCGAAAGAACACGCTGGTGGATTATGGATTCCGTCTGCCCTCGGCGTTGGATAACAGGCCGCTCTGTTTCGAAGAATTTGAGAGTCATATCGACCAGATGCTCTTCGTCTCCGCGACGCCCTCGGACTATGAGGCGGCGCATGAGCTGTTCCGCACAGAGCAGATCATACGCCCTACGGGGCTGCTTGATCCGGAGGTGGATGTGCGCCCGGTGGAAGGGCAGATCGACGATCTCATTTCGGAGATCAATAAGGTTGTCGCGGATAAGGGCAAGGTGCTTGTGACTACGCTCACCAAACGGATGGCGGAGGATCTGACGGCATACATGAACGACGTGGGCATTCGGGTAAAGTATCTGCACTCCGATATTGACACGCTGGAACGGGCGGAAATCATCCGCGATATGCGGCTTGACGTGTTCGATGTGCTGGTGGGTATTAATCTTTTAAGGGAAGGGCTGGATATTCCGGAAATCCAGCTTGTGGCCATATTGGATGCGGACAAGGAAGGATTCCTGCGCTCTGCCACTTCCCTGATTCAGACCATAGGAAGGGCGGCGAGAAATGCCAAGGGTCATGTGATTATGTATGCGGACGATATGACGGATTCCATGAATACTGCCATTACGGAGACGAACCGCCGCCGCAAAATCCAGCAGGCTTACAACGAGGAGCACGGCATCACACCGCAGACGATTCAGAAAGCGGTACGCGATCTGATCAGCATTTCCAAGACGATCGCGAAGGAAGAACAGCGGTTTGAGAAGGATCCCGAATCCATGAGCCGGGAGGAACTGGAAAAGCTGGTCAAGGAAGTGGAAAAGCAGATGAAGCGGGCTGCCGCCGACCTGAACTTCGAGGCTGCCGCAGAGCTGCGTGACAGGATGGTGGAGTTGAAAACCAAACTCAGGGATTTTGATAAATAAATCCTCTTTAAAAGGTACATTTGCCTGTCTGTGAAATCCTATACAAAAAACGAAAGGTAATTTGAATTTTGCCCGTGAAAAAATAGAAACATAAAAGATAAATTGAGAGGTATAATGACATGTCGGAAATAGCTAAGATGCGCCCGCGCGACTATATCAAAATCCGCGGCGCAAACGAACACAACTTAAAAGGCGTCGACCTGGATATTCCGCGCAATGAATTTGTGGTGCTGACAGGACTTTCGGGTTCGGGTAAGTCTTCCCTGGCATTCGATACGATTTATGCGGAGGGTCAGAGGCGCTATATGGAATCGCTCTCCTCCTATGCGAGACAGTTCCTTGGACAGATGGAGAAGCCGGATGTGGAGCGGATCGAGGGACTTTCCCCGGCGATTTCCATTGACCAGAAATCCACCAACAGGAATCCTCGTTCCACAGTCGGCACGGTGACGGAAATTTACGACTATTTCCGTCTGCTCTATGCCCGCATTGGCATTCCGCACTGTCCGAACTGCGGCAGGGAAATTAAAAAGCAGACGGTGGATCAGATCGTGGATCAGATAATGGCGCTGCCGGAAGGCACGAAAATCCAGCTTCTTGCACCTGTGGTGCGCGGGAGGAAGGGCGAACATGCAAAGGTCTTTGAGCGCGCCAGACGCAGCGGTTATGTGCGGGTGCGCGTGGACGGGAATCTGTATGATCTGACGGAGGAAGCCGAGGACTTTAAGGTTGAAAAAAACATTAAGCACAGTATTGAAATCGTGGTGGATCGCCTTGTGGTAAAGGGTGGTATCGAGCGGCGACTGACGGATTCCGTGGAGAATGTATTTGCATTGGCAGAAGGTCTGATGACGTTGGATGTCATTGATGGGGAACCCATTCAGTTCAGCCAGAGCTTTGCCTGCCCGGACTGCGGCATCAGCATCAGCGAGATCGAGCCGAGAAGCTTTTCCTTCAACAATCCTTTCGGCGCGTGTCCGAGCTGTTTCGGTCTCGGCTATAAAATGGAGTTTGACGTGGACTTGATGATTCCCGACAAGAGCGTGAGTCTGGAGGACGGCGCGATCACGGTTTTGGGCTGGCAGTCCAGCGGCTCGGAGGGAAGCTTTACCAACGCGATCTTACAGGCGCTCGCGAAAGAATTTAAGTTCAGTCTGAAAACGCCCTTCGGGGAGCTGCCTGAAGAGGTGCAGGAGATTATCATATACGGCACGGACAAGCAGGTCAATGTACATTACGAAGGACAGCGGGGCAGCGGCGTCTATCCGGTGGCTTTTGAAGGCCTGATCAAAAATGTGGAACGCCGTTACCGGGAGACAGGCTCCGAATGGAGCAAGCAGGAGTACGAGAGCTTTATGCGCATTATTCCCTGCAAAGAATGTAAGGGAATGCGTCTGAAAAAGGAATCCCTTGCGGTGACGGTCTGCGACAAGAATATATACGAAATTACATCCATATCCATTGCGAAACTCCATGCTTTTATCGGGGATATGCAGTTGACGAAGCAGCAGGAGCTGATCGGTAAGCGTATCTTGAAGGAAATTCGCGCGCGCGTCGGATTCCTGATGGAAGTGGGGCTGGAATATCTGTCTTTGTCCCGCGCCACGGGCTCCCTTTCGGGAGGTGAGTCCCAGCGAATCCGTCTGGCAACCCAGATCGGTTCGGGTCTGGTGGGCGTCTGCTATATTTTGGATGAGCCGAGTATCGGCCTGCATCAGCGGGACAATGACAAGCTGATCGCCGCACTGAAAAATCTGCGGGATATGGGCAATACCCTGCTTGTGGTGGAGCACGACGAGGACACCATGCTGGCGGCGGATCATATCGTGGATATCGGGCCGGGCGCAGGCAGCCGCGGCGGCGAGGTTGTGGCACAGGGAACGGCGCAGGAGATCATGCAGGTGGAGGAATCCGTCACGGGACAATACCTGAGCGGCAAACTGCAGATTCCCGTGCCGAAAACACGCAGAAAACCGCAGGGATGGCTTACGGTCAAAGGTGCGGAGGAAAACAATTTAAAGAAAATAGATGTGAAATTTCCGGCGGGCATTATGACCTGTGTCACGGGGGTGTCAGGTTCCGGGAAAAGCTCGCTTGTCAACGAGATTCTCTACAAGCATCTGGCGAGAGACTTGAACCGGGCGCGCTGTATTCCCGGAAAACACAAAGAAATATTGGGAATTGACCAGCTCGATAAAGTGATTGATATCGACCAATCCCCTATCGGCAGGACGCCCCGCTCAAACCCGGCCACCTACACGGGTGTTTTCGACCAGATCCGCGATCTCTTTGCGGGAACACCGGACGCGAAAGCCAAAGGATATAAGAAGGGGCGGTTTAGCTTTAACGTAAAGGGCGGACGCTGCGAAGCCTGCGGCGGCGACGGTATCATAAAGATTGAGATGCATTTCCTGCCCGATGTCTACGTGCCCTGCGATGTCTGCGGCGGCAAGCGCTACAACAGGGAAACATTGGAGGTAAAGTACAAGGGAAAGAGTATTTTTGACGTGTTGGATATGACGGTGGAGGAGGCGGTTCCTTTCTTCGAGAATCTGCCCTCTATCCGCAGAAAGATAGAGACGCTGAACGACGTGGGACTTTCCTATGTAAAGCTGGGTCAGCCCTCCACCACGCTGTCGGGCGGCGAGGCACAGCGGATTAAGCTGGCCACAGAGCTGTCCAAGCGCAGTACGGGCAAAACCATCTATATTTTGGACGAGCCTACCACGGGACTGCACTTTGCGGACGTACACAAGCTGGTGGATATCCTGCACAAGCTGGCGGAAGGCGGCAACACGGTGGTTGTCATTGAGCACAATCTGGACGTGATCAAAACCGCCGACTACATTATAGATATGGGCCCCGAGGGCGGCGAGGGCGGCGGCACCGTGGTGGCCGCGGGCACGCCGGAGGAAGTCGCGAGAAACGAGAAGTCTTATACGGGTTTGTATATTAAGAAGATGCTTGAAAAGGCAAAAATCGAGTAGCCAAGATTCATTTTCCTACTCGGCGCACGGCCCGCATACTGTGAAGCAGCAAACTTCCATATGTGGGCCTTCGCATAAAAAAACCCTCTCACTGCGGCGTAAACCGTAGACACGAGAGGGGGGGGGTGGGTTTATAGCATCCGATACCTCGCCAGACACGCCAATATCTCCTGCCGTCTCACATAGGCTGCGGGACCGGCTCCATAGTTTTTCGGCGTCAGCGCCAGAATCCCTTCTTTCTCCAGCTTGGCGGAGACTTCCTCAGTGAGCTGAGGAAGGGTTTTCTTTCCGTTGGCCAGCCGTTCCAGGACATACTGGGAAATATAGGCGAGCGCGGCGGTCTGACTTTCGCCCACGATCTGCTCCAGATAACGCAGGTCGATCTCGTTCTTGTCCAGACTGATCGTGTCCCAGCCGTGCACCTTTGCCTTCTCAATCCGTTTTGTGCGGATGGTCTTTTTCAGCCAGTCGGTCTTTTTCACGGTTTCCTCCGTAAGCTCCACAGCCAGCTCCTTGGCCCGGGCCGTCACGTCCCTTGTCTCGTAACAGTCCATCTGCAGTACCGTGTCGGCCACCGACAGATAATCACCGGAACTCCCTGCCACTAATATAGTAGATATGCCCATATCCCGATAGAGGCTTTTTATCTTTCGGATGAAAGGCGTAATCGGCTCCTTCTCGTCGGAGACGAGCTGTGCCATGCGCCCGTCACGAACCATGAAGTTGGTTGCGGAAGTGTCCTCGTCGATCAAAAGCACGGTACTGCCGGAGGCAAGCGCTTCCACTGTATTTGCGGCCTGAGAGGTGCTGCCGCTGGCGTTCTCCGTCTGAAAGCGGGTGGTATCCGACTTCATCGGAAGGTTGTTGATAAACATGGAAATATCCGTCTCGTGGATGCAGCGGTGCTCTTCGGCGCGCAGCTTGAACGCGCTCTCGTCAGTAATGACAAGCTCTCTGCCATCACCGGCAATGTGGTTGTATACGCCGCGCTCCAGCGCTTTTAACAAGGTAGATTTCCCGTGGAAGCCGCCGCCCGCGATGACCGTGATGCCGTGGCGGATGCCCATGCCCCGTACCTTGCCCCGATGGGGAAGCTCCAGCGTAACAGCGAGGGATTCAGGGCTTTTAAATACCACTGCATCCCGCATGGGCCTCTGGGAGATGCCACTCTCTCTCGGCAGGATGGAGCCGTCTGCCACAAAGGCCGCCAGATCGTGTTCCGGCAGAGCCTCCCGGATAAACTGCTGATCGTCCGCCAGCGCGGTCACCTTGTCCAGATCCTGCTTCATGCGGGGATTCATTTTGAAAACCTGTCCCGTCAGATCGGGAAGCAGATGAAATAAAATCTGCGCAAGCTCCCCCGCTGCGATGGTGCGCCCGAACGCGGGAAATCCCACTTCAATGCGGGCTTCAATTACATCCTTGCCGATATGCATGGCGGTTGTTTCCAGAATTTCCTGTTCGGTTCTGCATGCCGTCACCAGTCCGCTTTTGCCGGAGCCTTTCGCAGCCCGCCCTTCGCCGTTTCGCAAAAAACGGTGGAGACTGCGCAGCAGATAATCTTCCACCGCGATCCGGCGGTGTCTGTTTTCAAAATAGGACGCGGAAATATTTCCCTGATTCCGATACACGATCCGCACCCGCGAGGGCGAAGCGAATGGGTCTCCCTGCACATGGTCGATCCAGAGCCGGTACGACCCAAAATCGTATTCTCCTTCCAAAACCTTGTAGGCTTTATAGCCTTTATGGTCGATTTCTCTAAGTTTTGATTGTAATTCTGCCTGTGATTTCATAGTTAAAATACTCCTTTATATAACATTTTTCCCGTCTTAATAGGCTTAGACTGTGCAATTATGGCGGGGATAAATCCGAGATCGCTGTCCCCGGCCAATTTGTAGTATAACATAGCTGCCAAAATTTGGGGCAACTTTTTCCCAAAAGAAATGTGTAAATGTATAAACATTTCTGTCCCGCCGTCCGATAATAAAAAAGAAGGCATGGATGCTGAAATCAGAGCGGAAGGAACCGTTCTGTTTTTGGCGTTTTTTACTTTTTTTAAAAAAAATCAGAAAAACCTTTGAAAAACCGATTCGATGAGGGTATAATATAATAGCCTAGGAGACTCGAAGCGTAGGTTCGTGGGTCTTGTGGCATGAATGAGCAAATGTCCGCGGTGGCAGGACGAAAAACAGGGGCGTGCATTTGCGGATTATTATGGTACATTCTCGGGAAGGGGATCAAAGGTAAATGCAGTTTACGGATATCGGTATAGATCTTGGCACAGCCAGTATTTTAGTATATATCAGAGGCAAGGGCGTGGTATTGAAGGAGCCCTCCGTTGTCGCTTTTGACAGAGATACAAATAAAATCAAAGCAATTGGCGAGGACGCGCGCCTCATGCTCGGCAGAACGCCGGGCAATATTGTGGCGGTAAGGCCCTTGAGACAGGGCGTGATTTCTGACTATCAGGTTACGGAGAAAATGATGAAATATTTTATCCAGAAGGCTCTGGGTAAAAAAACGTTCAGGAAGCCGCGCATTGCAGTCTGCGTGCCCAGCGGCGTGACAGAGGTAGAGAAGAAAGCCGTGGAGGATGCGACCTATCAGGCGGGCGCAAGAGAGGTTTCCATCATTGAGGAGCCGATTGCGGCAGCTATCGGCGCAGGCATTGACATTTCCAAGCCCTGCGGCAACATGATTGTCGATATTGGCGGCGGCACTTCCGACATCGCGGTGATTTCCCTCGGCGGTACGGTGGTCAGCGCATCCATTAAGATAGCGGGCGACGATTTTGACGAGGCTATCGTGCGTTATATGCGTAAGAAACACAATCTGCTGATCGGTGAACGGACGGCAGAGGATTTGAAGATAAAGATCGG
>ERZ779637.1157-NODE-1157-length-11949-cov-11.636287_pt1 | contig 11949 bp, 12 predicted proteins | sample MGYA00514196_ERZ779637 | MGnify/ENA primary metagenome ERZ779637 (study PRJEB29562, sample SAMEA4376700) | mouse gut metagenome | isolation source: Cecum | study: EMG produced TPA metagenomics assembly of the A DSS colitis mouse model was used to assess the... | reverse complement strand
AATTCTGTGACAATCAATCAGATTTATTTGAAGCCAGAATAAATGGGCAGCAACATCAGATACATCCTCCGGCAGCGCCATTGGGTTGATGTGGTTGCCTGTATAGGTGGAGAGGACTACCACCTGGCCGCCGAACCGCTCCGCAATGCCGAAATATTCATGCTGGGGATCGATCACGATAATGTCATCATCCGTATTAAGAAATACATTCCCCATCTCCATCTTTGCAAAGAAGGATTTCCCTGATCCGGGTACGCCGAAAATGAATCCGTTGCCATTCACCAGCCGCTTCCGGTTGCCAAAGAGGATGTTGCGGCTGACCTGGTTCACGCCATAATATGTGCCGCCCTTTCCCGGAAGATAAAGCTCCTGCACGTTAAAGGGCATTAATACTGCCAATGACTGTGTCATCAGGGTACGCATAGTCTCCACCTGACGTACCCCAATCGGCAATGCGGTGTTCAGGGCTTCCCTCTGCTTCAAATAATGTGCCTCAATCTGACAGGAATTCCGTTTGCCGATTGTAACCAGCGTTTCTTCTGTAGCTTCCAGTTCTTCCTTTGTATCAGCTTTAATAATGATAGTCACTGCCACATAGAAGAGCCGCTGGTCATTCTCCCGCACGTCATCCATGATCTCTTCAATCTGCTGCTTCTCCGTCCGCTTGTTGTAGGAAATGTCGGAAGAGAAATCATTGTTCTTATTCCGCACCCTCTGCTGGCGGATGATGTCGCTCTCGATACCCATATATTTCTTCTGCAAGGTGCTTGTGGTCACATCTTTTGGGATAGGCGCTACGTCAATGCTGATGACAGTGTGCGCCGGAACGGTTGCAAGCTCCGTAAGAAAGCGGTCTGATAAAGAGCTTGGATATTTCTTGATAAATAATGCCTTGGCAAACCGCTTTTCGTCCTGCATATAAGTAGGGTAGAATTTTAACATGCTGTTGCAGATATCATCTTTATAGTCCCTGCTTACCCTTACTGCCTCTTCAAAATCAAAGGCGAAATATTCCTCTTCCCCCATGCGGTAAAAATCATGCAGGGTACGCAGGCGTTCCACACCGTTTAAGGTAACAAGGCTGCTCCCCAGCTCCCCGAAGCCCTTCTGCAGTACCGCCTCAAGGCTGGCAAACGCCGCCTTTGCCTCCTCATAATTCTTCCTGATAATGGAGACGGTAAGGTAACGCTCCTGCTCGATGCCCTGCTTCCCTTCCATAATCTTCTTCTCCATGATCTGGTTATAGCAGTCACGCTCCGCATCGTTCCCGTCATTCTTTTTCTGGAAAAGAACTTTTTCCCGAAGGGCTTTCATGTTCCGGTTCTTGTTGTTGATGGTGATCTTGAACTCCACGTCCATGGCATTCAAAAACTTGCAGTAACTTTCAAATATCCCCACCTGCTCCGCTTCGCTGGTGGTATTGTAATTCACGTCCGAGAATAGGTAGCTTTTGCTGTAGCGGTTCCCTGCCACTTCAAAAATACCGTCCGGGGCAATCTTTAGAATCTCGATACACTCCTGTACGCTTTTCGGGGTTTTGTATAAAGGCTCCCCTGCCTTTTTGTAGATAGAAAATTTATCCTGGAATAACTTCAATCTGTCTGCTCCTTCCTTTTGTGCCGGAAGGGGATGGGGAACTGCCTTTTTATTTACAATAAACTGGCTGTAAAGCATGGCGTTGTTTCCCATGCGGCAATCCCTGTATGCAGAAAGACCCGGCAAGGGGGCTTTCCGCACTCCCTTCCGGGTCTGATAGTTGGTGGTTTCTATATGTTTTATGGAATCTCCTTTATAGATTTCAGCAGCTTTTGTTCCTCTGGTAATTTGCCGCTTTCGTATAAATCATTTCAGGCTGGCTTTATGGCATATGGAAATATCCGTTTAAAATATTCCCACAAAAAAACACACCTAAAAGCTGTATTTAAGTGTGCTTAAATCCCCTGTATCCGGTTATCTTCCACGTTCAGGCTCTTCCTTCTCTTTCTTTCTGAGCAGCTGCCTGACCTCCTCTGCTTCATGGGTTCTTCTTTCCTTCCTGTCCCAGAAGATGACTTTCCGCACCTGCTGCTCCCCGGCCGGATACCCGGCTTCCCTGATCCTCCGCACCGCATCCTCTTCTACCGCTTTCCCTCTTTCCAGCGCATCTTCAACGATGCGGTAAAGATATTCCGGTTTCCGCCTGTCTCCAAGGTCGGAGAAAATGGCGCTTGCCGCCACCAGCGCATCCCTCATGTACCTTGCATTGTCCTTAAACAGTTCGCTGTCAATATAAATCCCCTGCGCCTCAATGAACATGGCGCAGAAAGTGATCACCGTCCTCGTGTTCCCCTCACGGAAGGGATGCACCTTCCACAATGCCGCCATATAGCCGGAAAAATTTTTAACAGTCTCATCAAAAGAAGCGTGCTTCCAGTCATAAAGGTTCATGTCCTTAAGGACTGCCCGCGCATCCCGCTCTATGTCAAACGCATCCGAATACTCTATTGATATATTGCCAAGCGGGGCTTCCATTTTTTCAATGTTGATGACACGTATCTTTCCTGCCCAGTCAAATATATCCCGGAAAATCCTGTAATGCATCCGGCACAGCTCCCCGAAATCAAATATCCTGTCTGTCTCTTCCTTTGCAAGCTCCGCAAGGTTTAAGGAAACATAATCTGCCTCCGCCACACGGAGTTCCTTGTCATCCATGATGCCCAGCCGGTTCCTTAAAACCTCCGTATCCGGGTAACAATAAGGGTCCCTCATAAAAAGCCCTCCCTACTGCTTCATCTTATATTTCCGGTCTAGGGCCTCACGCACCTGCTCCATGGTGATCTCGCCCCGCTTCTCCCGCTCGATCAGCTCCTTCATTTCCTGTGAGGGTTCAAGCCCGTCCACCTTGATCATGCCAAGGGCATAATCCCACGCCCTGTCTTCCCTTACCAGCATTTTACATCCGCTCCTTTCTTTCCTGCCACTGGTTATAGTATAACACAGGCACGGCTAAAAAGCCATGGAAAACCTGTGCTTATCTTTTCCTTCCCCTTTCTTTATCTACGTTTTTCCGTTTCGGTTTTCTTATCATTTCCTTTAGCTTATCCTTTATCCTCTCTTTCCGCATCTTCTTCCGCTCTTCTTTTATCTTTCTGACTGCCGCCCGCTTTTCTGCTTCTTCCCTTGCACGGATTTCTTCCCTCATCTCCCGGTAACCGCTGGATTTGAAAACCAGTGCTTTATTCCTGAAAATACTCCTCATGTACCGGGTGAACACTTCCCGGAAACCCATGCCATTGTAGGAATAAAATCCACACAGTGCAATAGGCGCAACAACAGGCACTGCCACGTAACAGCTGAAGGTCAGCCCTATCTTTTCATACAGAAGAAATACAATGGCGCATCCGCTGCCGAGGGCAAGGACGGAATATAAAAGCTGTTTTGCAGAAAGCCCCATCGCCACGCTCTCCTGATATTTTTCTATGTCCTTATTTATCTCAATAATCAATCTTCTCTCCTTCCTGCCGGGAGTTTTGGATTCTATGCTGCTTTATTTTATTATCCCCGCTCCCGGACTTCTCTGTTTTTCAGTTCCCTCTATGACGGGATTCCATCCCAGCCATATTTTTACTATTCCGGTCACAATCCCAACGCCCTGCCTGTCAGCGACTGTGCGCCCTTACATGCCCCTACCGTCAAAGCTATGGTAAAGGTAATCTCACAAAGGTAAATCAGCACCTGCGCCCAGTCTGCATAGCCGCCTGTAAAGGACGGGAGCCCTGCGCTGATAAAGGCGTTGCAGATCAGGATTGCCAATGCCATTGTCACCGCTTCCATCACCACTGACAGGAAATACTTGAAATACCGGACGCAGGTGGCGCTTACCGTCCGGTTTCCTGCAAGGGTGGAAAAGGCAATTGCCGCCAGCGGCACAACCACCATGATTTTCAGGAAGCGGAAGTATACGGTGTAGATGATGAAAAATCCGCATACCAGAATGACGAGGGATAGGATCACCGACAGGATCAGGAACACAAGGCTTGTTGCAAAGCCCAGATTTTCAATAATCTCTGCCTCCCCTGCCCCGATACTGGCCTGTGCCATGGCGGTATTCCCAAGATGGCTCACCATCGCCCCGATGCTGCTGAAAAATGCCTTTAATATCGTCAGGTTGTTCGCCACAAGCCACTGCGCTATCCCAAGGCGTATCAGCATACGGAGCATTGCCTCCAGACGGAATTCGCTTTTGATGTCCACGCTCTCCGCACAGAAGCCTATTACGAAAAACAGGACTACAAGCCCGCTCCCCACGCCGACAAATAAAGGCTGTAAGCCCTCCACCACCGCCCAGGGGCCGCCGCCCTTGAAAGAGACCGGCGACTGCCCCAGCAGGGAGAACACAAGGTTTATCTGGTTATTCCAGAAGCCAAGCACAGTTTCCAGCAGGGCAAGGATGTTATCGCCTAACTTAAATATCTCCATAAATTCTGCCCCCTTTTAGAATCCGAGGAAGGTCATCACTGCGGAGATAGCCGCCATGATCAGCCCTGCCACAATCCCCTTAAGGGCGGAGTTCATGGTAGAGGAATCCTGCTGCTGGTATGCCTGTGCGAATTCCATCACGTTCTTTGCAAGGATGATCACGCCCACCGCCCCGATAATGGAAAGCACCAGCGTTTTCAGGTTATTGATGGGGTTAAGGACTTCCGATACCCCGGAGGCATAGACGGGCAGGGCGTACATGGAGGCGGCTGTCATGATGCCTGCCGCCATGGGTACGATACGCTTTTTCATTCTGCCTTTTTTACTGAATGTGGTTACGGTTATGTTCTCTCTTTTCATAATGTTTTTTCCTTTTTCTGATAAAAATATCTGGTTATTGGCTGTTATGTTTTTGTTACACAGGCTGGCTGATTTTTCTGTCCTTCCCTGTTTTGGGCTGGTTGGTAACTGCTTTTACTTTTATGGGCTGGTTTTCTGTCTATCTGAAATCTGGTAATTACTTAATTTTATCTGTATCTCCCTACTTTTCTGTTTTTTCTGATGGTGCATTTCCAAGCCTTACCAGCTCTTCTGCGGTTATGGTAGTAATGATAACATTCTCCCCGCCTTCTTTTTTCAGGCGTTCTGCCGTCTCTTTATCTATGATATCCATGCCCTTTTTCTTTCCCGGCTGGTGGGTATACCACTTCCCTTCCCCGTCACCGCTCCGTTTGAACATAGGGTGTTTAAATGTATTAAACTTAAAATCGATCACCGGGTCACAGCCCCGTATCATGACGATACATTTCTTATTGTCCAGCTTCCTTACCTCATCCGGCGTCATCAGCTCACGCCCAAGGACATCATAATTCCTGCTGGAACTGCCGCGCTTCCCCAAGGTTTCCCCGCTGCTTCTTTTGTCTATGGTGCTTTTCCCTAATAATTCGCTGATATACTTATGGCTGGACTGTTCGTTGCCGCCAAGGTAGACAAGTGTGTCGGCATTGCCGGGGATGGTCTCCCAGCCGTCCCTGAAAAGTTCCTTGATCTGGGCGATATTCTGCACCACGATCACGTTGGATATCTCCCTGCTCCGCATGGTGCTTAGGAAATTCAGGTAGGAATCCGGCAGCGGCGTATTATAAAATTCATCTAAATACATACTCACATGGATGGGGAGCCTGCCGCTGTACTTCGTATCCGCCTGAAAATACAATTCCTGCATCAGCTGCTCATAGAGCATCCCGATCAGAAACGCATAGGATTTATCCGAATCCGGCGTGACGATAAACAAAGCTGTCTTTGTCTTTTTGTCACTGTTCTTCCCCGTCCCCAGCTCCCCGAAATGAAGCTCGTCTGTTTCCAGAAGTTCCTTGATGGCTTCATTTTCAAGAAAGGCAAGCCTTGCGTTTACGCTGATGATGATGCTCTTTACCGTATTGTCCGCACCGTCCATGACCTTCCGGTACTGGCGCACTGCCGGGTGGCCCTCCCCTAAAGGGCTGCTCCTTGCAAGGAGCTCCATGCGGCGGTCAAGCCTGCTGGGTTCGTCTTTTTCCCTTTTTGCTTCTGCCAATAATTCCAGCACAGACACGATATTTTTCCTGCCCGGCGGCATTTCCATCCACACATAGTAAAATAATGCCTGTAGGAAAAGCTTCTCCGAGTTCTCCCAGAACGGGTCGCTGCTGCTGCTCTTTTTCGGCGTGGTATTTTTCATCAGATTGGTTATCAGTTTGAGTACATCCGTCTCTGTCCTTATGTAGGAAAATGGATTGTATTTATTGCTTTCTTTCGGGCTGATCAGGTTGAATACCTTTATCTGGTATCCGTTTGCCTTTAGATAATTCCCTGCGCTCCCAAGCAGTTCCCCTTTGGGGTCAGTGGCGGCAAAACTGCCCTGCATCTCCATGATGTTGCATTTGATGAGGAACATGCTCTTGCCCGCGCCGGAGCCGCCGATGCAGAAAATGTTGTTGTTGCGCATAGTTTTTCGGGTATCCATGGAAAGGCGCAGGTTTTGTGACAGGATGCGGTGGTAGCCGCTTTTATCCCCCAGCTGTTTTGTAAGTACTGCCGCCTCCGTCCACCTTGCCGAACCATGCTCCTTCCCGAAACGGTAATTCTTCCGGTTTGTTTTCTGCACCATGGTATACAAAACTGCAGTAAAAAATACTGCCGCCATGCTGTACGGGGTATACGCCGTCACTTTGATTTCCAACGGGTGCGCCATCTGCTCCTTAAGTGCCGGAACAAAAGTATAGAGCGTCATGCCCGGATGGGGGATGCTGCCGAGGAAAAATCCCAAATAGATACATCCTGCAATCACTATCCCGTAAAAAATACAGGTGAACACGTTAAATTTCTTCAAATGCTCACCTGCCTTTCACCGGCTGTTTTATCTGTTTTGCAGTCCTTGCTTTTTCTGCTGTCCGTTCGTGCTTCACCGGGATATTTTTTTCATCTTTTCTCTGGTTTTGCCCTGACGCTCCGTTTATCTCTGGCTGACCGCTTCTCTCCATACTGCCCTGCGCCATTTCCCTGTCATTAGACTTATGCTCCATTGCGGTGCGGATGTTTGCATTGGCCTGATCGAAATACCCATGGTAGATTTCATTTCCCGTCATACGCATCATCTCCTCCCCATGCTCCGTATAGACCTTCATTTCCTCTTTCTTCTTAAGGAACGCCAGCGCCGTCCTGCTCCCTTCCGGGAAGAAGAAATCTTCCTTCGGGATATGGATAAATTTGCCTGTCTGCCTTGGAAGCCTCACCACTACATGGTCTTTTGTCTCTCTGGTGACTAACTTTTCTGTAATGGTGATGGGGTCATGTTCCCCGGACTGGTAGCGTTTTAATACCTCCAGCCGCCGGTCTAAGGGGAGGGCTTCGATATCCTTCATCTTCAGATACCCGGTGTCCATCCATTCCAACTTTTTTCTTTCCCTATGCTGCTAACGGAATACATTTTATCCCCTGTATTTTTCTGCTGTCCTATTGTTTCTTTTCCCTGCATTTCCTTTCCCTCCGTCCTTCCCTGCCGGGTTTCCTCAAAAAACTGGTCAATGTCCCTGCTGGATACATTCTGGAAATAATCTTCCAGCCCCATGGTCTGCCCGGCTTTCAGCTTCTCAATCAGGGCATTCATACGGGGAAGGGATTCTGCGTGGAAAACCAGTTCCCTCATACCGTCCTTATTAAAATCTGGAAGCAGGGAATAGAGGATGCCATATTTTTTCGCCATAGCCTCCACCTTCTTAAGCTGCTCCTGTGGGAACTTAAAAACGTGCATGTCGCCGCCGCGCTTTAAAAGGTTTTTCATGGAAGTCTTCCCTTCCATCTTCTCCCTTGCCAGAATCCCCATGAAAAGCTTGGCAAGCTGTTTCAGCGGCTTTATGCCCGCACCGGCGACACGCAGGAAAAGCTCCGTACCGTCAAAGAGGATGCGGATGACCTGTACCGCATCCGTAATCTCACTGCTCATCTGCCATCCCCCTTCTCCTGCCCCCTGGACTGGTGCAGTTCTTTCTGCCGCTGGTACTGGCGGTCTTTCACTGACACCATTTCCTTTTCCAGAGCCAGCATTGCCGCCTCCATATGTTTCCCTGCCGCTTTTGCCTCTGCCGCCTGATGACAGAGTCTGCTTAAGATACTGTTCCTCTGCCCTGATTTTTCTGTGCTGCTGTCGGCTAAAATGGCGCTGTTCATCTCTACGAACTGTGCCAGCTTCCGGCTCTTCTCCTTAAAATCTTCTGATGTGTATAAAAATTTCTGCAACGCCCCTGTCACGTCCCCTGCCCCCTTTCGTTCAGGATTTTCATGGTCATGCGCAGTTCCCTGATCTTTTCTGCATCCATAGCTTTATCTGCAAGAATGGCAAGCTGCCCGTCCGTAAGGCCGTCCTCAATGCCAAGGCGTATCTCCGCTATCTGCCCGGCATCCAGTTCCCCGGCTAATTTTTCCATCAGGCACGGTTTCTTCCGGGTAAATGGAAAGCGGAAAAAACGGAATATATTCTGTTTCTCTCTGCTTCCGCTTTTGACTGCCCTTACTTCCTGATAATCAGCGTTTCTTACTGCCTGGCTGGCTTTTGTCCCATAATTGCTGTCTGTTTCCTGATTCCGCTGGACATTTCTACTCCCCTGCACATATTTCATCTGTTTCTCCTGTAATTCTGTTACAAGAGACTGCTGTGCCAATAGCTGCTCATGGAGGCTCTTATTTTCCCCTTCCAGCTCCCGCAATCTCCTGTTCGTATCCTCCCGTTCCTCCAAAAGCCGCTCCGCATCTTCCCTTGCCTGACGGAACTGCTCTTCCAGTTCCAGATAGTAGGCATCCTCCGGCGTACCGGCTTCCGCTTCTGTTTCCACTCCCTTTTGCAATACTGAAAAGGTTTCCTGCTTTTCCTCCATGGATTTCCTTAAATCCGCTATGAAGCTGTCCTGCCTTAAAAGGCTTTCTTTCAGTTCTTTCACCGCTTCCGTAATAAATTCTATCTTTTCCCCGATCTTCTCCGGTATCGCCTCCCTGCCCTGCATGAGGGGAAGTATCTTTTCCCGCAGTTCGACCGGGAACATATCTTTCTGGAAAATTCTCTTTAGTTCCTGTAACGGTATGCCTGATTTCAGGGCTTCCAGTATAATCCTACCGCTCTCCCCCTTATGGATGGTGGAGAGAAATGATACGGAATCCACACCATAATCTTCCTTCATGGCGGTGAACATATTTTCCATGGTCTCGATCGGAAGCGTTGTATCTTCAAAAAGCTGTAAATAATCTGCGCTGATACCGTAGCCGATTGCGTCCATAACAACCTTAAGCTCTTCGCCACAGTAATCTTTGGATTTGAAATAGGCAGCCTGTTCCTGCCTTGTCATATCCCTTAATTTTTTACCCATCTGATTTCCTTTCCGATTGTTCCGTTATTTTTATCTTGCCTGTTCCGGCTGCTCATACTTTCCATTTGAGGCTGGCTGTTTCTCCATATGAACTGCGTCTGTCTGGGCTGGTTTATTTTCTGCTTCCGGATTTTCTATTTCCGAAAATTCTTCTTTTTCTGCATCACCCCCTTTCCGTGTCTTTTCCGGCTCTGGTAATATTTTCTCAATCACCTGTTCCCTGCTCTCTCCATAGAGGATACTGTCTATCAGGTTTTCCTCTTTCTTAAGTTCCTTTTTACTTTTTGCTACTGACGCAAGCTGTTTCTGTACATTCTCCTTCATCTCCAAAATCTGCCCGGTTGTATAGCCTTTTTCCGCTAAGGCTTCCACCGCTTCCTTCCACTTCTCATAATAAGGCGCATAAAAAATGCTCCCCTCTCTGTAATAGGAAGCACGTGCCTCATTCTCTTCAATTATTTTAAGCAGCGCAAGGGCTGGCTTATGCGGATACCGCCATTTGTATATCTGGTGCCTTTCTTCATCCAAATTTTTCATCTGTGTATTAAGGCTATCCGCCCGCTCCTTTAAATCTCCTGCGGAGCGGATGCCATGCTTACAAAGATACAGGTACTGCGACTGTAACTTTTCGAATCTTGCAGCTTCTTCTTTATACCTCCACATCTGGCTGTATGGTTTCCGCTTAAGCTGCCCGGTGCGGTACATTTTTGCAAAGAAAGCTTTCTGGTATGGCGTTGGCGGCATATATTTCCTGTAATTCTTTCTGCAACCGACAATCCTTAGAGTATAGTTTCCTGTTCTGCCGCTTTTATGCTGAACACCTCTTTCAATCTGCCCTTCTATAAATTCCTTTGCATAATGTTCTGAAATATCTGTAAGGGCGATAAATCTCCTTCCGCCCATAGGTTTCAAAAAAGTTTTCCCGTTGTTTTGGTTTATTCCATATCCCTTTATCTCCATCAGCTTCAAAAAATCTTCATAACTGTTGGCAAAAGAAATGGAATCCTCCACATCCAGGCTGATCTGGCGATTCCATCTGAAAATGCCCTGTTTTGTTTTATCCCACTTCTTTGGTTCTTTTTCTTTTGTGCCGATTTCAATATCCTGTATAGAAAGGCCGTACTCCTTACAGATTTCATTGACAATCGGCTGGATTTCTTTCGCCCAATCCCCTTTCTCATAGCGGTATTTCCTTCCGGTACGCCATGATACACTGTTGAAAAGGATATGGGAATGTACATGGTCGGTATTGTCATGGGTGGCATACAGGCACTGGAAATCGTCGCCGAAATATCTCTCCACAAACTTCTGCGTGATTTCCATGGCAGTTTCCGGTCTTACTTCCTGTTTCCTGAAGGATATGATGAAGTGGTAGCCCTGCCGCTTATCTGTTTTTCCGTATTTCCGCTTTGTTTCGAGCATTTCCTGTAAGGCTGAATCTACGTTGCAGTTATGGCTTCCCACCAGTGCGCCGTCCTGCGTCTTCTCTCCGTCTGTGATGTAGGAAATGGCATTTGCAAGGTGCATTGCCATATATCTTTTTCCTGTCTGGTGGATACAGGATATTTTTGTGATCGCTATGGGATACCCTCCCGATTTTAATCTTCACTGCTTATTTAATGATATACGCCGCAACAATCTCACCGATATACGCCGTATGGATATCCCGGTTAGCCATGGGATATGTCCCGTCAACGTCCTGCGGGTACATCTTTTCCCTTATATCATCCGGGATGTTTTCAAGCTCCTGTCTCTGGGAATATAAAACTTTACATTCAAGCGTCAGGGGATATTCCCTGATTCCGGGCACATTTATTATCTCCGGATTTTCCAGTGTAAGATACGCTTCCGCTTCTTTATCAATATCCCTCCCTGACTGCATACCGCATACTTTTGCTATGGATGGGATGGGCTGTTCTAGCGGAACACTGATTGTAAATTCTTTTGTTGCATCAATCTGTGCCCTGGTATAGCGGTGTTCCCGTACATATACCGTAAATGCAGATTTCCCCCACACCGTTCCCAATGCACCCCACCCTATCACCATGCTATTAAATTTGGTATTTTTGGTGTTAAGCAGAATCCCCTTCGGTAATGCTTCCGTAATCATCTGTGCGTATTTCGTGACATTAATCATTTCTTTCATGCTGTTTCCTCCTAAAATTTACTTGTAATGGTTTTTATTTTGCAAGCTGATATATCCTTTTTTAAAACTCCCGCAATACAAGTTCTGTAATTCCCTGATTATCTCCCATTGTGATCCGCTTTACTTTAGGCTCCCTGCCATAGCTGAACTCATCCCATATGCCATTCCGTATTCTTGTACCGCCATGAAAGCCATGGATGATGCGAATCCGATATACACTTGGTTTTGCATGATCCAGCTGCTTTTTTACTTCTTTAACTGCATCTTCCACATTTTTACCATGGACATCAATTTCAATAATTCCATTCGTCATAATTGCGGTTCTTCTTTCTATACAGGCTAGCTTTGTTGTTTTTGTTTCGTTAAAAATTTTTGTCTGTATTCCTTCTTCGCTAATCACCAACCCCCACTTCAAGTGGGGGTTTGAAAAACGCCCCCAAGGGCTCT
>ERZ779637.1156-NODE-1156-length-11954-cov-16.383562_pt1 | contig 11954 bp, 7 predicted proteins | sample MGYA00514196_ERZ779637 | MGnify/ENA primary metagenome ERZ779637 (study PRJEB29562, sample SAMEA4376700) | mouse gut metagenome | isolation source: Cecum | study: EMG produced TPA metagenomics assembly of the A DSS colitis mouse model was used to assess the... | reverse complement strand
TGTGACGCCAGCGTCCGTCGATGTCGGTCATTTTGAAGTCGATCATGCGGATCTCTTTCTCCTGACACAGTTTTCTGATTTCTGCACTTTTGTCCATAAGTATATCCCCCTGTCTGGTTGTTCAGCGGTGTGCCGGCGAAGACGGCAGGCGCCGAATTGTATGTATAATAACACTATACTATAGAAGAAGTGCGACGGTAAAGATGAAATATAAAAATTGAAGGAATTGTGCAGCAGATTGCGCTGCACTGGAAAAATGTGATACGTTACAGAGGTGTGTATGGTGGGAAAAGTCGTTGAAAATGCGGCTGTGGAAGTGGTATACTGGATACACTGGGGTGAAAGACCGAAAATCATACCGCAGACGGGAGGAAGTCTTAAAGTAACTATGACAACGAGAGAAGAGGCGCTGCAGTACGGCATGACGTTTCCCGACGTGTATCAGGACATGCCGTTTCACGATACCAACTGGGTGCTGGTGCGGTGCAAAAGGAATAAAAAGGCGTTTTTGTGGACTTACGAATACCAGGGTTCCATGCGGATCAACATCAAGGTAGATCCGGCGTGGCGCGATTTCTGGAGGCAGACCTACGAGTCTGTCATTCCGGGGTATCATCAAAATAAAGAACACTGGAATACGGTAATTTTGGACGGTTCGATACCGGACGATGACATAAAGCGCATGATCGCGGAGAGCTATGATCTAATAGTGGGGAGAAAAAGAAGAGGAACGCATGTTGGCAATGACAAAGACAGGAAATAAAAGAAAATGGAGAAGAACGCTGCCGCTTCTGCTGGCGGCTTTGCTGTGGGCGGAGGGGACGCTCGGAAACGTTTGTGCCGCGCCGGAGACGGTGTCGGAAAATACAGTCGTGCCCGCGCCGGAGGAGACAGGCAATCCGGCAGAGGAAGAGAACGCAGCACCGGAGGAGACAGGGAATCCGGCAGAGGAAGAGAACCCCGCGCCGGAGGAGACAGAAAAACCGACAGAGGAAGAAAAGCCGGCGGAGGGAGAGAGTTCTGCGCCGGAGGAGACGGAAAAACCAACGGAAGAAGATATCGCGCCGGAGGAGACAGAAGAGACGGCGGTGTCGGAGAATACGGTCTCAGAAAATACGACAGAGGATGAGGAAGAGGAAATTCCGGCAGACTGGAGCGGGGAGTCCTCTGTAGGCGAGCCGCCGCTTATGACGGAGACGGAAGGCGGGTACGGGATCAACACCTATAGCAGTGTCTCACCACAGGCGGAGGGGATCAGGCACAACACGCCGGGTGTGGGGGAGATCATTGATCGCTATGAAGCCTACCCATGGAGTCTGGATGTGCCAAACAGTTACAGCGTGGATCCTTCTGTCAAAGCGCCTTACCGTGCCGGGCATCTCACAGATAACAGTCTGGAGAATGCCCAAAATCTCTTGAATTTCATCCGTTATGTGGCGGGTGTCCCGGCGGATGTGACACTGAACGAGGACTATACGGAGAAAGCACAGGCAGGCGCGCTGTTAAACCGCGTCAACGGCAAACTGGACCATAAGCCGACAAAGCCCGAGGGGTTTCCAGAGGAGCTTTACCAGACAGGATATGAGGGGTGCTCTAAAGGCAATCTTGCGGTGGGCAGTAATTATAGTAATATTGCAAAGAGTCTGCTAAACGGCTGGATGTATGATGGGGATTCCTCCAATATCAGTACAATGGGTCACAGGCGATGGGTATTAAATCCCTCCATGACACAGACAGGCTTCGGGGCGGTCGACTCCTACTCGGCGATGTATGCTTTCGACAGCCAGGGCAGCGGGATTACGGATTATGTGGCATGGCCTGCGCAGAATATGCCCATCGAGCTGATGAACGGCTCCGGGACGCCGTGGACACTGAGTCTGGGAAGCGATTACGGGAAGGCGAACATTCAGGATGTGCATGTGACGCTGAAGGATATTACCAACAATAAGAGCTGGAATTTTTCAGGTTCCAACGCAAATGGCGTTTTCAGGGTAAATATCGAATATTATGGAATGCGAAACTGCATTATCTTTCGTCCAAACAGTATCAGTTACAGTAAAAATTCCCAGTTTCAGGTGACTGTCACAGGGCTCAAAGATAAAGACGGCAATGCGGCGACCATCAACTATAACGTGGACTTCTTTTCTCTGGAGGAGAAACCGGCTGAGGTGTCGGAGATCATCCTGAATAAGGATACGCTTCATCTGCTGAAAGGCGTGGAGGGAAAGCAGGAGGAAACGCTGCTTACCACGGTGAAGCCCGGCAATGCAAGGGATAAGAAGCTGGTCTGGAAGAGCAAGGACGAGTCGGTTGCCACCGTGGATGAAACCGGCAGAGTCATGGCTGTGGGCGTGGGCACGACGGAAATTTCAGCCACGGCAGCGAACGGCGTACAGGGGGTATGTACCGTCAAGGTGTCGGATTATTCCCTGCAGTCGGATGCGGCGGGATTTTCCTTTGACGAGGAGACGAAAACATACAGTCTGTCCTTTGATCTGACGATGAATGCAGCACCGGGGCGTCTCACTGTTATGGACGGTGATCCTGACGGGAACGGCGGCGCTGCGACAGACACAATCACATGGATCTGCGAAAATGAAAGTGTGGCTGCGGTAGATGCGGACGGCAATGTCACGCCCCTTTCGGTGGGAGAGACGTTGGTCTGGGCTGATGTGGACGACGGGTTTGCGCTGCTGAAATGTGTGGTGAAGGTGGAGGACTCCAAGCTGCCGCAGATAGAGTTGAAGGAGAAGGCATATACGCTGATCATAAAGAGGGACGCTGCCGGGAATCCGCAGGGAGAAAGCAGACAGCTTCGGTTATACTTTACGCCGCCGGACAGCAAGTGGGTGAACCGGGGGCAGAGTTACGTGAAATGGATGTCCGGCGATCCGACGGTCGCAGCGTTCAAGACGGATGATACGCGGGGAACAGAAGAAGTGCCGGGCACTGAAGAAGGATCGGGTACGGAGACAGGGCAGGCTGCTGTGGCTGAGACGATCAGCGGCAATACGGTTACAGTGACTGCGGTCGGCGCAGGTGAAACAAAGATTTCTGCGGTGATTGTAAACGAGGAAGGAAATCCGGTGACGGACAGCGACGGGAAGCGGGCGGAGACGTCCTGCACAGTGACGGTGCGGGCGGAGGCTGTACCTGCGGACGATGCTATTCCAAGACCGGTTGCCCTGACAAATATGCAGAGCGCCTTGCGGGATGTGGCGCTGCCGGAAGGCTGGAGTTGGGAGGAGCCGGACACGGCGCTGTCACAGTTTACAGGAGGAAAGACGAAAAAATTTGCGGCGCTTTACCGACCGGCGGATGCGGGGGAGAATGTTCTGCCTGCCAGACGGCTTCTGGAAGTGTATTTCCTGACGGTAGAAAACATTTCCATGGATGTGCGGACGGGGGAAGGAAAAGAAGTGGAGAATGCCGCGCTCGCCATCGGACAGAACGCAAAATGTTATGTAAACTATTCGTTCGCGGAAGCGCTGGAGCAGCTTGAAAAGAAGGACGAATATAAGAACAATCAATGGTTCAAGGAGCAGAAAAAAGACATCCTAAAGAAAATGGATGACGCGATCACATGGAGCAACAGTAATCCGAATGCGGTTTCCGTGGAGGAAACGGCGTACGGCGCGAGCCTTACGACCAAAAGTGCGGGCAGCGCCATGGTGAAGGCAAGTCTCAGGCTCGGCAGGAAAACATTTAACGCCAGTGTGAAGCTCACGGTGAAGGAGCCGGACGGCACGCTGACGGTAAAGAGTGTGGAGAATTTTAACCTTGTCAGCGGTACAGATGGCGATGCAGACCGGGCGATTGATAAATATACGGGTCTGCTCTCCGATTTTCAGACGGAGAGTGCTAATCAGGTCAACAGTAAAATCACGCTGACGCTGCCGGGGGCAAGCAGAGTGACGGCGAAGAGCGGCAACGCGAAAGTGGTGGCGGTAAAGTCGGCGGCGGCAGAGGGGGACGGCTTTGTGGTATCCCTGATCGTCAAGGCGGCGGGCACGGCGGAGATTACGCTGACCGGGAACGATGCAGCGAAAACGTCAAAGACGCTCCGTCTGGTTGTGGGCGACGCGAAGCCGGGCTTAAGCGAAGAGAGTGTTACGCTGAATCTCATGCAGACCAAGGGCGAAGGAATATCCCTGTACCCGGCGAAAAGCCCGGAGGGTGCAGAATATGAGATAACGTATGCCACTATGGGATCCGATGAAAAGAGCGCAAAGTTTACGCTGACGAAAGGAACACTGACGAACAGCTATATTATAAAGGCGAAGAGTGGCACGAAAACCGGGACCTACAAGGTGAAAATCCGTGCGGCGGCGGGAGGGAAGACCTACGAACTGCCCCTCACGGTCAAGGTGGTGTCGAAGAATCCGGTCTATAAAGTGAAGCAGGCGCGAAAGCTGAATCTCTTCTATAAAAACGACGAAAGCCTGCTGCAGATCGATACGGATGAGATATTGACACGGCTGGTTGACACCGGTCTGGCGGATTACAAAGTGGAAAGGGATGAAGAAAACGCGTGTTATTATATCAAGGCGAAGGACAGTGCGACTTTAAACAGCGTTAAGAAGGGAAAGCTGACGCTCTATTTTTCGGGCTGGCAGGGATCCTACACCACATCCTTTACGGTGGGTGTGGAGAAAAAGGCGCCTAAGATTATATGGGAGACGAGTAAGGCGACGTTTTATCCGCAGGCAGGCATCCAGAGCCGGTGGCTTGGCATAAAGAATCCGGAAGTCGTCTCATGGGACTCGGTAACGGCTGAGAAGAGAAGCGGTGCGAGCAAAGGGAATTATACGGTGGAAGTGGATCGGGAAAAGGGCGGTCTGGTTTTGAGCGGAAGAAACCTGAATCGGGCGGACAGTTTTCCGATGCAGATCCTTCTGAGCGATGAAAAGAACTGGAATGAGACAATCAGCTATACGCTGCAGGTTAAAGTAAATATGGGGCAGCCGGCAATCGCGCTGGAAAACAAAACGCTGCAGCTCAACGCGAACGAGGCATACAAAAGCTACGATGCGGTTTCCACCGCGGTGAAATGGAAGGACGGCGGCGTGGTGACAACCGATCAGGGCGTTCGCGTGAGCGTCTACTGTGATCCGAAGGACGCCAGGGCGAAGGCGTTGGTGGCGGACAGCGGCGTTATCTTTTCCGTGGAGAAAGAAAACGGCAGTTATCAGGTGAAAGCGCGCCTGAATAATAAGAAGGTGGCGAAGGGTAGCTATAAATATATTGTGCAGGCGGCGAAGGACGGGCAGATCTGGAAAACGCCGCTGACCTTGAAGGTGGTGGACACCGCGCCCGATAAGGCGGTGAAGATCGCCGCGAAGGGCAGCATCGACGTGCTTAACCGGGAGGGCAGCTATATGACGCTGACGCCCTCCTTGAAGGCGGTGAACGGCGTCTTCGAGATACCGGAGAACAGAGCCGTGAAGCTGGCAGGGCGGGACGCGCATCTGTTCCGGGCGGTATGGAGCGAGGACGGAAAGACCATTGAACTGCGGGCGAAAAATAACGAAACACTTGTTACCAAATATCAGTACACGGTGACGCCCGCGCTCACTCTGCGGAATGTGAACGGGGATACGGAGGAAATTCTGACCGCGCCTGTGAAATTTAAACTGAAACAGGGGAGCGTTAAGGTGGGCGCATTACCGAAAACCGCCCTCATGTACAGCGGTTCCTACAATTCCGTGGAGATTGCCATGAACGCGGTATTAAAGGGCGCGGACGCGCCGGAGATAGAGAATGTGGTCCTTTCGGGAAACACGGATGCCTTTGATTATGTATATAATAAGGATGGGAAGGGGACGCTTACCATGAAGGACACGGGACGCGCCGTCAAGGGTAAGAACTATTCCCTGCAGTTTCGGGTTTATTTCAGGGAGCAGGCGGATAATGTGAAGCCTGTTACCGTCAGGTGTACAGTAAAGGTGAAGTAAGGAAGGACAGACAGCGTATGCAGTTAGTTGCGGGATTGATGATTCCCTTTTTGGGAACGACCCTCGGTTCGGCTATGGTATTTTTCATGCGGGGGATGCATAAGGAGATAGAGAGGCTTCTTCTCGGGTTTGCCTCGGGGGTTATGATTGCCGCCTCGGTGTGGTCGCTTTTAATCCCTGCGATCGATATGGCGGGCGAGATGGGACAGGTCGCTTGGGTTCCGGCGGCAGGCGGTTTTTTGGGCGGCATGGCGTTCCTTCTTGTGCTGGACAGTCTGATTCCCCATCTGCATTTGGAGAGCACAGAGCCGGAGGGAGTGGAGAGCTCGTTAAAAAAAACGACCATGCTTGTCCTTGCGGTGACGCTGCACAACATTCCCGAGGGCATGTCCGTCGGCGTAACCTTTGCGGGGGCTTTGATCGGGGACGCCGGCATTACTATGGCGGGCGCCTTTGCCCTTGCGGTCGGCATCGCCATCCAGAATTTTCCGGAGGGTGCGATTATCTCTATGCCTCTTCGCAGTGAGGGCGTTTCCAAGACGCGTTCTTTCGCTTATGGGGCGCTGTCCGGCATTGTGGAGCCGATCGGCGCGTTTATTACGATTCTGCTGGCGGAGCAGATTGTCTCGGCATTGCCCGTGTTTTTGGCGTTTGCGGCGGGAGCGATGATCTATGTGGTGGTGGAGGAACTGATTCCCGAGGCGCAGTCCGGGGCGCACAGCAATATCGGCACCGTGGGCGTGGCGGTGGGGTTTGTGATTATGATGATTTTAGATGTGGCGTTAAGTTAAATGCGAAACTCCGTTTGAGCTATTGAGATTGTGCAAATCATATAACCAACACAGACGCGCTTGCGCTCCGTTCCAAACGCAGCGGTACTAAGCTCGTGAGTTGCAAAGCAACTCAGTACCTTCGCTAAGTACCGGCGTTTTCCAAGGGTCTGCTTATGGTTATATGATTTACACAATGATATTAAAATTAGAGTAACGTTTCGCAATTACTTAATTATAGTAGAGAGGAAAGAAAAAGGAGATGAGTATGGAAATGAAAAAACTGGGGTTTGGTTTGATGCGGCTGCCGTTACATAATCCGAACGATGCGGCGAGCATTGATTTGGAAACGACGAAGAAGATGGTGGATACGTTTATCGAGAGGGGGTTTACCTATTTCGATACGGCGTGGATGTACTGCGGCTTTAAGAGCGAGGACGCGGCGAAGGAATGTCTGGTGGATAGACACCCGCGGGACAGCTATACGCTTGCAACCAAGCTGCACGCGAGCTTTATCCAAAAGAGGGAAGACCGTGACAAAATCTTTGAGGAGCAACTTAGAAAAACGGGTGTTACTTATTTCGATTACTACCTGATTCACGACGTGGGCTTCGGGCATTATAAGATTTATTCGGATCTGGACTGTTTCAACTGGCTGGCGGAAAAGAAAAAGCAGGGGCTTGTGAAGCACATGGGCTTTTCCTACCACGACAATGCGGAGTTTCTTGATAAAGTGCTGACGGAGCACCCGGAGATGGAGTTTGTGCAGCTCCAGCTCAACTATCTCGATTGGGAGAGCAGTGCGATTCAGTCGAAGCTCTGCTATGAGGTGGCGACGAAACACGGCGTGCCCGTCTGGGTGATGGAGCCGGTCAAGGGCGGCACGCTGGCAAAGGTGCCGGAGGCGGTGGAGGAAATGTTTAAGAAGTATGATCCGAATATGTCGGTTTCCTCTTGGGCGATCCGCTTTGCGGCAAGTCTTGACAATGTAAAGATGGTGTTGAGCGGCATGAGCAATATGGAACAGCTTTTGGATAACACCAGTTATATGAGCGATTTCAAGCCTCTCACGGAGGAGGAGAAGCGTATGGTGTACCGCGCGGCGGCAATGATCAACGGCAATATCGCGATTCCCTGCACAGGCTGCTCCTACTGCACGGAAGGCTGCCCGAAGAATATTGCGATCCCGAAATATTTTGCTCTTTACAATGCGGAGATGCAGGAGGCGGAAGGAAAAGGCTGGACGCCGCAGGGCGGGTATTACGACCGTTTGACCGGCACCTTCGGAAAGGCGGGGGACTGTATCGGGTGCGGTCAGTGTGAGAACGCCTGTCCCCAGCATCTGCCAGTGATCGAGCACTTGAAGACGGTGGCGGGATACTTCGGGAAGTAAGGGACAGATGATGAGAGAAAATAATCTGACGGAGGGGAGCGTGGGAAAAAACCTGATACGGTTTGCGCTCCCATATCTTTTGGCGTGTTTTATGCAGACCTTTTACGGTATGGCGGATCTGTTTGTGGTGGGGCTGTACAACGGCTCTCAGACCACTACGGCGGTAGCGATCGGCAGTCAGGTGATGCATATGCTCACGGTGATTATCGTGGGTTTTGCCATGGGCGCCACCGTGCGGATCGGCAGATATGTTGGCGCGCGGGACGAGCGCGCGGCGGCAAAGACGGTTGGCGCGTCCGTGGCGTTTTTCGCGCTGTTTGCGGCGGTGCTCACGGTGGGGCTGCTGCTCTGTGTAAATTTAATTACAAGCGTTATGCTTACCCCCGCGGAGGCGGTGAAGGAGACAAGGCTGTATCTGGGTATCTGTTTTGCGGGGGTGCCTTTTATCACGGCGTACAATGTGATCAGCAGTATTTTCCGCGGGGCGGGCGATTCCAAGAGACCTATGTATTTTGTGGCGGTGGCGTGCGCGGTGAATATTGCGCTCGACTTTGTACTCGTGGGCGGCGGCATGGGTGCGGCGGGCGCGGCGCTGGCAACGGTATTTGGGCAGGCGGTGAGCGTGGCGTTCGCGCTTTTTATGCTGCGCAGGCGGGATCTGGGGTTTCGGGTGACGAGACAGGATGTGCGGATAGACAGGGAGATTTTTGCGCAGATTCTCAAGGTGGGCGCACCCATAGCCTGTCAGGACGGGCTGATTCAGGTGGCGTTTATCGTGATCACGGTGATCGCCAACAGCAGGGGACTGGTTGTCTCCGCGGCTGTTGGTATTGTGGAAAAGCTGATCGGCTTTCTCTTTCTGGTGCCCTCGGCGTTCCTCTCTGCGATTTCCGCCATCACGGCGCAGAATATGGGGGCGGACAAGCCGGAGCGCGCCAGAGTCTCGCTCGGTTACGGTCTGCTGATCACCATGAGCTGGGGTGCGCTCTGCGCGATCTACAGCCAGTTCCTGCCGCAGACGCTGGTGGGGCTGTTTACGAGGGACGCGGCGGTGCTGGCGGCGGGCTGTGCTTATCTGCGATCCTACTCCTTCGACACGCTCTTCGCGGCGGTGCATTTCTGCTTCAGCGGGTATTTCTGCGGGGACCAGAAGGCGGGGATATCTTTTATCCATAATATCATAGCGATTGTTCTGGTGCGCATACCGGGCGCTTATCTGGCGGGTGTGTATTTCCCGGACAGCCTTTATCCTATGGGGTGGGCGGCGCCCCTCGGGTCGCTGCTGTCCGCGCTGATCTGCGTGGGGTTTTACATATATTTTAGGCGGCAGGAAAAGCTTAGGATTTGATTTCCCGCCGCAGCGCCCACAGGGCGAGCAGATTCGGAAGTGCCATCACCCCGTTGATCAGGTCGGTGCACTCCCAGACGAGGCGCATGGGAATGATGGCGCCCAGATAGATCATGATGATGTAGAAAAGTTTGTAGAGCGGGACGCTGCGGTTTCCGCCCAGATATTCCGCCGCCTTCTCACCGAAGTAGGACCAGCCGATCAGGGTGGTCACGGCGAAGGCGCACAGGGAGATCGTGAGAAAGGCGTCCCCCACATATGGTAAGTGTGAGAAGGCGGCTGCAGTTAAGTCCGTCTCGGCGGCGCCGACGGTGGAGGCGGGGTCGTAGAGCATGTTGCAGACCACTACAAGCCCGGTCAGCAGACACATCACCACCGTGTCCCAGAAAACGGCGGTCATGGACACATAAGCCTGCACCTTGGGATCCTCGGCATGAGAGGCGGCTGCGGCGATGGCGGAGGTGCCGATACCAGCCTCGTTGGTGAAAAGTCCTCTGGCGATACCGTAGCGCATGGCACGCTGTAAGCCGGCGCCCGCAACTCCTCCGGCAAGGCTTGTGAAGGAGAAGGCATCCTTCAGAATCCAGACCACGGCTGTGACAAGCTGGTGCCGATAGAGGAACAGCAGAAGCGTGCAGCCGAGCAGGTACAGGAAAGTGATGGCAGGCACAGTGCGCTCGCAGAGTCTGCCGATGCTGCGGATGCCGCCGATGATGACAGCACCTGTGATCACGGCGAGGGCGAAACCTACCGGGTGGGGGGAAATCCCGAAACTCAAGGATGTCGCTCTTGTGACGGAGTTTGCCTGCGTGGTACAGCCCACGCCGAAAGCGGCGGCGAGGGTGCACAGCGCGTACAGGCTGCCAAGTTTTTTGTTATGTAAACCATTTTTGAGCACATACATAGGACCGCCCACATAGAGACCTTCCTTGTTCCGCTGGCGGTGGAGAACGCTTAAGTAGCATTCACCGTAGGCGGTCGCCATCCCGAGAATCCCGGTGACCCAGCACCAGAAGATGGCGCCGGGTCCGCCGAGGGCGACGGCGGTGGAAACGCCGATAATATTTCCCGTGCCGAGGGTGGCGGCAAGGGTGGTGGAGAGCGCCGAGAAGGGAGAGAGATTCGGCGTATCTTCCGCGGGAAACAGGGAGAGGCGGATCGCCCGAAAAAGGTTTCTCTGGGGAAAGCGCAGCTTACAGGTGAAATAAATATGCGTGCCCATAAGCAGGAGTATCAGGGGAAGACCCCATAAAAGATTGTTGATCTGTTCTAAGAGAGCCATAGAAAACACGTCCCGAAGTTACTTAGGATATTTTATGTGGAGGGACGGAGAAAAAGAACATGCCGTGGCGGGCAGCTGTGGGAAATGAATGAGAAACAAAAAAGTGATCATCAGAAAGGAGAGCGGCAATGAACAGTGAGGAAAAAGAGAAAGCCTACGCGTGGGCGCGCGCGTTGTGCCACTACGCCGGGGAGGACGAGGCATATCTGGAGCGGTTTTTTGAGATGCTGACGGCGTCGGAGGGTGTGTCGAGGGAGTTTCTGTACTACTTGGAGCACGAGAATTTCCTCTGTGAGTACAAGGTGGTGGGCTACAGTCTGGTGGATATTATGGTGTGGCAGATGGACCATTTCAAGGCGCAGCTTGACAGGGACCGCACGCAGATGAAGAGCAACGGGGATAAAATGCTGCTGGAGGCGTTTCACACCATGCTTTTGATGGAACAGGATCCGCAATATTATGTAAACTTAATGCAGACCGAGACCGGAACGGACTACGTTGGGAAGTACAACTGATTAGGAAATTGCGAAACTCTTTTGTAGTTGATGAAATTGTACAAATAGTATAACCAACACAGACGCGCTTGCGCTCCGTTCCAGCCGTAGTAGTGCTAAACTCGAAAACACCTCGTTAAGCGCTGACGGCTTCCAAGGGTCTGCTTATGGTTATGCTATTTGCACAATGAGCCAAGGACTGTGATGAGTTTCGCAATCACATATAGATAACGCTACATAGGAGGAACATCATAGAATGAACAAAGAGGACATCAGAATCAAACATGTGATCGTACATATCTTGGACCCCACCATCGGGATGCCGGTGCTCTCCGACACGGAGCTGGAGTTTGGCTCGGAGGTGGCGGAGTTTGTGCGGGAGCACATCGGGAAAATCTGCGCCGGGGACGACGCGAAGGAATGCCGCTTTTACGAGAGGGAGTCGGAGGTGTGCAAGCTCCTGACCGGGTATGAGGACGAAAATTTTGTCGCCATCAGTCAGGAGATCGCGGTGCTTCTGTTTGAGATTATGAGCGGTAATATTGACATCCCGCCGGCGGATCTGATGGTGGTGCGGTTCAGGGAGGGGGAGGAAGAGTATCTGGCGCTCCTCAAGATGAATTACAAGACGCTCTATACCCACAGGACCATGCCGCTCTCGGAGGGGGAGGGAAACAGCAACGAGCTGATCAGGCACAAGTCGATCCTGCCTT
>ERZ779637.1155-NODE-1155-length-11968-cov-9.485520_pt1 | contig 11968 bp, 10 predicted proteins | sample MGYA00514196_ERZ779637 | MGnify/ENA primary metagenome ERZ779637 (study PRJEB29562, sample SAMEA4376700) | mouse gut metagenome | isolation source: Cecum | study: EMG produced TPA metagenomics assembly of the A DSS colitis mouse model was used to assess the... | reverse complement strand
TTACGCAAAAATTTTGCCATTTTGCGTCAAAAATCATTGATAAGTGGCCTAAAACTGCGGCGGATTCCGGCAGGCAACTTCGCCACTTGTGTCCATGCCGGCAGTCCCCGCCCCGCTGTTTATGCGGCTTCCCGCAACGGGCATAAACCTTGGATGCGAAGCGAAGTAACCAAAAAAAATATCCTGTAACTGTTAAAGAACGGGGGTCGTCCGCGCCGCAACCGGATGCATGTCCGTGGAAGAACCTACCTGCATGACGGTATCCCTGACGGGAAGGCTGTCCGGCAGGCGCCCGTATGCCGCCCCGGTTCCCGCAAAGGGGAAAACGTGAAAAACCTTAACATTTCTTAACATCCTTCTGCACACAAAATTATCATCCGTTTCCGTTTTTTCCCCGTAAGTACGCGCTTTGCCGGAAGCAGTGCCAGTATGGAGGGTGTGCACACATTAACCTTCCCCGGGCGGAAGATTCAGGATGTTCCCGGCCTGCTGCCACCGAGGGGACATTCCCCGTTCCGGATGACCGACTGGAGGAACTTTTCATTTTCCTGTCTTGCCTTTATGCTCCTTATGGGTACCTCCGGCAGGTGGAGCATGATGCACATGGCGTTTATGCGGTCCTTCACCCTGTCGTCAATCCCAAGCCGCTCCAGCGGGGAGTTGCTTGTAATAAGCGTTACCATCCTGTTGGAATGGCGGTGGTTTATCAGGCTGTAAAGCGCCGTGTTGACCCATTCCCTTTTTAATTCCAACCCGATATCATCCTTTTTCAGGATACCGGCCTGCAGTATCCGTTCCACTTCGGCGTTTTCCTCCATGGTCTTATAGTCCTTTTTGGTAAGCTCCAAATAGTCCAGTACGGAAATGAACTTTACGCTGACGTCCTGCTTTTCCATGATTTCGTTCGCAAGGCAGCAGGACAGGAGTGTCTTGCCGCAGCCTTTCGTGCCGGAATATATGAAATAGCCTTTCCCCTCCTTCCTGAACCTTCCGTAGCCGGATACGAAGGCATTTGCCATTTTTTCCGCCGTCCTGGATTCAGGGGTCCCGCCGTACACGTCCCAACGGAAATCCTTTAGTTTCCTGTCAAGGTTATCAAAGGGCATCATGGAACGGCACTGCCTGAATCCCCCGTTGAGGGTTTTGGGTGCATCGACAATGTCGACACTGCCCGGATAACCCTCAATTTCATAATTTTCCAAATCATATTCCATGCCGTTACTCTGTATTCTCTCCTGCCGCCGCAACAATCCTTTCGATGTTCTGCCACTCGGCATCCGTATCGTATGTATTGTTTCCACCGGTTCCGTCCCCTCCTTTCCCTGTCCTGCTGCCGCCGCGGTCCTGTGTATCTGCCAGCCATCCGTTGATGAACCTTGTAATACCCCTGCGTGTTTTGCGTTTCTTTGGATTGCTGACAAGCCATGCCTTCATTTTCCCAAGTTCAAATTCCACATCCACCGCCGGAAATGTTTCCCGCCACATGGCAATCTTGTCCAGCGGCACATCATAGAATGATTTGTCATTCAGTGGCAGCAGGATGCCGCTTGGGTTCGGAGCTGGGTTATCCGGCTCCGTGCCTATAATATTATTATTGTTATTGTTTATATTGTTATTGTTTGTATTGTTATTGTTAGCTTCCGTATTTTTCGATAGCGGCTTTTTCGATACCGACTTTTTAGGAAACGGAAAACTTTGTATTTCGACCTCATGGGTCAGCTTATATATATTCCTTCCAAACTTCCCGCCATTATTTTCCTGCACTTTCTTCACGACACCTGCTGCAATCAGCACATTTATGTGTCTGTAAAACGTGTCCTTCGTTATTCCCAGCTCTTTTGTAATGGTTTCCACGCTGGGAAAACACTCATCCGATACACCGCAATAGGATGATAAATAGGCATAAAGCCCTTTGGCTGACATTGATATTCTGTTGTCCCTTGTCACTTCTTGGTATACCATACCGTACCCACCTTTCCCTTTATTCTTTCCCACACTGATAAATTACCGCCTTTCTAACTTCTGTCCTCCTGCCTTCTGTTTCCGGCAGCGAACTACCACGATACCGTCCCCACGGGGGAGGATGTACCCGTTTTCAATCAATACCCGGATATCCCCCTGCGTGCCGGATGTTTCCCGTATTACCTGCTTGGGGGACGGGATAAATCCGCCATCGTCCGCGCGCATCCCCAAATGAAAATACAGGCATTGTGCCGATACCGGCATGTCCAAAAATTTATCCGTATCGACAATATCCAAACTGAACATACGTCTGTTAGCCATCTGACCACCTTCTTCCTCCCATGGATGCCTTTTCAGTCCCCGGTTTCCTTCACGTCAGGAGCATCCCCGGCAAGCTGGTCAAGGTACCGGTTTATCCTGTCGACTTTGTACAGCACCCTTTTCCCTACCCGCACCCTTGCACCGGCTTCCGCCCCAATCCTCATGGCGGTCGGTCTGCCGCAGTCCAGTATCTTCGCAAGTGTTTCGGCGTTTACTGCTACTTTGTTGCCTATTTCGTCCGTTCTTGTTTTTCTCATGCCCTGTAATCTCCTTTATTAAGTTTGTCTTTACTATGTAGCTCACATATGTTACACTACATAGTATAATGAAACATTTATAAACAGTCAACAATTTTATACACCAATATATCTATTTCAACGAATTTAATCATTTTTATTTGAAAGGAGTACAGCTAGTATGGAAAATGCACTAAATTGTTTCCCAAATCGATTAAAACAGATAAGAGAAAATACGGGACTGACCCAAGAACAATTAGCAAATAAAATTAAATTGCCATGTAATATTATTTGTGCCTTGGAAAACGGAGAGCTTATACCTGATATGGGGCTTCTGCATCTTATATTACATGGCTTACCGAATGGTATTTCTTTGAAAGAACTATTAGGCGATGACTATGAAAAATTTATAAATGCAAACATGTCAAAAGAATTCAGTGAATTAGATGATACCCGTACCGTTGATAAACAAAATATAAATGGAGATATTGACTGCTTTCCCAAACGTTTAAAAGAGATTAGGGAAAATATGGGATTAACCCAAACCCAATTAGCAGATGCGCTAAAAGTATCGCGTGGCGCTATAAGTTATTATGAAAAAGGGGAGCGTTGTCCTGACATTGCTTTTCTAAATGCCTTAGTTTCTTATTCAAAATTACCAGTTGAGTATGTTTTAGGGTATACGGACAATAAAGAAGTTGGCTGTGTAAATATGGTGGAACAATTTGGTTTGTCAGATAATGCCTGTAAAATATTAACCCAAAATAAAGATATGGGAATTATTATTTCAAACATTTTGGAACATGAAGATTTTAAGTGTTTAGAGGAACTTTATGAAAATCTCATGAAAAATCACCTTATATACAATGATTATCGGATTGGGTATATTGGATTTCTTATAACAGATATTTTAAACCAGCTTATTTTTCGCTCACTAAACAAATTGTGCTTGGAACATTATTCAACGGATGATTACACGAAAGCTATTCGGAAATCAATTGAAAAGTATAAAGAACAAGATAAGGCATTTTTTGATGACATACTATTCAGGAATGCGGTCATTCATGCTGCTGACACAAGATATTTTTCCGGTCATACGGCAACTAATTTTGATTATGATAGCTTGTAAAGATTTGTTTATTTTATTGGGGTATAAATTGGGGTACAAATCAAGCCCCGTACCCCGGAAGCCGCATAAACACGGCTTCTTTTTTTGCAAAATGTGCTACATTATATACAATAACGGGGAATCCGTCAATGCCCATATTGGGTTGTCTTATGTACCGGAAGCCGCAGGAATCCGCGCTTTGTGCTGCCGGGTTCTTTGCAATAGTCCCATCTGTAACGGCATACGGTTCCAAACGGAAGCATATTCCGCTTGCGTCCTGCTGCCATATGTGCTATATTTGAGGTATGAAAAAGGGCAGCCGCCCACAAGGTGGGTTGACCAGTTAATTTGATAGAAATTCCACCCTGTAACTGGCCAAAGTTTTTAGGGTGGTTTTTCTATGTAAGGCTACCTACAAAACGTAAAAACAAATGTAAGCAATGCCAAAAGGAAAAGACCAAAGGTCATGATATCCTTAAAATCAAAATGATTTTTCATAGCATCACCCCCATTCCGTAAAGAATAGAGGTCAACACACCCTGTAACACGGCTGTCCCATAAGCATCATAACATACCCCCGTCCCCCTTTCAACAGGCATTGCCGTTTTTCTGATGTCCGGTGGCGGTTTTCTTTTTATAAAATTTATAAAAGTTTTTCTAAGTTTGGGCGTAATTTTTTTTACTCCCGTGTGTGTTGAAGAAAAACGGGGAATGATATATAATGGGGAAATTGGAACTGCGGCTTCGTTTTGGGATGGGCGGGAAAAATGGTTATGGTTTGGCGGGAACTCGGCACGGGAGTGGAATTTTTATTCGGGCATTTGCTTTTCATTAATTTTATATTGGCAGTTATCATTATTTTCTTCCAAAGGAAGGAGCCGCAGTCGGTATGGACGTGGCTGCTGCTTCTGTATTTTATTCCGATTTTGGGGTTCGTGTTTTACCTGTTTATTGGGACGGATATGCATAAACAGCGGATGTTCCGGATTAAGGAAATCGAGGATCATTTAAATGAGGCGATACGCAAACAGGAGTACCGGCTGCAAAATAAGGGGATGGAGCATAAAAGCCCCGAAATTGCGGAATACTCCGATTTGGTCATGTATAACCTGGCGGCATCGGGGGCAATGTTAACCAATGATAATGACATCCGGATTTTTACGGACGGCAACGAAAAGTTTGATGCCCTGCTTGAGGATATGCGGCAGGCGCAGAACTATATCCATGTGCAGTATTATATTATTAAAAACGATGTGCTGTTCCGGCGGATAAAGGAAGTGCTGGTGGAGAAAGCGGCGCAAGGTGTGGAAGTGCGCATCCTTTATGACGGCATGGGCGGCAGGTTCGTGAAAAAGGGCTGCTGGCGTGAGCTGAACCGGCAGGGCGTGCGGACATCGGAATTTTTCCCGGCAGTGCTGCGGCGGCTGCACCTTCGGATGAATTACAGGAACCACCGGAAAATCGTGGTTATTGACGGAAGAATCGGTTATGTGGGCGGTTTTAATATCGGAAAGGAGTATATCGGGCTGGATGATAAGTTCGGTTACTGGAGAGATACTCATTTGCGCATTACGGGATCGGCGGTGGCATCGCTGGAGCTAAGGTTTGCGCTGGACTGGAATTATGCCGCCAAGGAAAACCTGTTTATGACGGACAAATATGCGACGCACAGGAATACCGGGTCAACGCAGCACTGTGAGGTACAGATTGTTTCCAGCGGGCCGGATTCCAGGCACCGCAGCATCCGTGATAATTATTTGCGGCTGATTGGGAAGGCGAAGAAAAGCATCTATATCCAAACCCCTTATTTTATTCCGGACGAGGCGATTTTGTCGGCGCTGTCCATTGCGGTTTCTTCGGGAATCGACGTGAATGTGATGATTCCCTGCAAGCCGGACCATCCTTTTGTGTATTGGGCGACATATTCCTATATCGGCGATTTGGTGATGGCAGGAGCAAAATGCTATACGTATCATAACGGTTTCCTCCATGCCAAAGGGATGGTGGTGGATGACACGGTGCTTTGTTATGGAACGGCGAATATGGACATCCGCAGTTTTGCCCTGAATTTTGAGGTGAATGCGGTGGTTTACAATGGGGGGATGGCGCGCGCAATGCGGGAGATTTTCGACCGTGATTTGGAGCAGTGCAGGCAGATAACGAAAAATATATATATGGGCAGGTCACTGCCCATACGGTTTAAGGAACAGGTCTGCAGGCTTCTGTCGCCGCTTTTGTAAGCGGGGAATCGTGGGGCCGGGGCGCGTTTGAAAAATAAAAATAATGGGGAAAAACCCTTTAACGAAGACGGATTTTGTGGTATAACTGAAATATTGTTTGGTGTATCAGGTATGAAAATAAATAAGGAGACGATATGGGAAATAAGCGGAGATTGCGGAAAGTAATGACGGCTGCCTCCCTGGCTGCCGTCCTGGTTTTGCTTGGCGCCTGCGGGGATGCCGGCGGGGACGTAAAAGACGAAAACAGTGCGGCGGAAACCGTGGAACCGGGAAGTGATGCCGCTGCGGACAGCGGAGGACAGGAAGGTGCAGGAACCGGTACGGCGGGAAATGCCGGAACGGACGCAGGTGCGCAGACAGAAGGCACCGTAGGGGAAAGCGGCAGGAGGGAATACGGAGCGGGCGCTTATTTAAGCGGTATCCAGGCATCGGATTACGTAAAGCTGGGGGAATATAAAGGGATTGAGGTGGCACAGACTCCGCCGGAGATTACGGATGAGTACCGGGATTCCTATATTGATTACTTGCTGTGTATTGACCCGGACAGGGGTGTGATAGAAGGGGATACGGTAAATATCGACTATGCGGGGACACTGGACGGCGTGCCGTTTGAAGGCGGTACCGCATCGGGGCAGGAACTGCAGATTGGGTCGGGGCGGTTTGTTCCGGGGTTTGAGGAAGGACTGGTTGGAGCCAAAACCGGCGAGACGGTGGAAGTGTCCCTGACGTTTCCCGAGGATTACCATGAGGAACTGGCAGGCAAAGACGTGGTATTTACGGTGACCATAAATTCCATTATGGCGCAGGAACCGCAGGAACTGACGGATGATTATGTGAAAGGGCTGGATATCGGATTAAGTACGGTGGAGGAGTACCGGCAGTATGCCTATGACGCTTTGTATGAGGATGCGCTGGAAACTTTTGAGACGCAGGTGGAGGATGCCGCTTTGGGGATTGCGTTTGAGCGGTGCGAGTTCACCAAAGAACCGCCGGAAGAAATGGTGGAACGGCATATGGAGATTCTTACCGCCAATCTTTCCATGCAGGCCGCCGGGTATGGAATGACGCTGTCCCAGTTTATGGAAATGTACGGGATGGACGAGGCGGCATATCAGGAGGAATTCCGCAGCCAGGCAGTGGAGTATGTCAGACAGCAGATTATGCTTCAGGCAATCGCCGATGCGGAAGGGTTACGGGTGTCCGAGGAGGAATACCGGGAGGAACTGGAAGAACTTTTGGAAGGTTCTGCTTTTGGGACGGTAGCGGAGCTGGAAGAAGCGCTGGACGGCGAGGGATACAGAGAGTATATGCTGAGCCGGAAAGTATTGGGGCTTCTCAGGGAAAATGCGGTGGTAAGCGGTAGTACGGAAGAACAGCCATAGGGCATACCGGAAAAAGGAATCGAAAACAGGAATCCGGGCAGGCATGAATACAGGAATCCGGGGAAAAGGATTTGGGATAAGGAAAAGGAGTTGTGAAAATGAATTTGACAGGCATTAAGGAGTTGTACCGTAACAGGGAGCAGTATATCGGAAAACAAGTAACGGTGGGGGGATGGATCCGCAGCATCCGCGATTCCAAAACTTTTGGTTTCATCGTGGTCAATGACGGAACCTTTTTTGAACCGCTGCAGATTGTGTACAGCGATAAGCTGGGAAATTTCGGACAGATCAGTAAATTAAACGTGGGTTCGGCGGTAATCGTAACCGGAACGGTAGTGGCTACGCCGGAGGCAAAGCAGCCTTTTGAGATGCAGGCGGAGGAAGTTTTGGTGGAAGGGGCTTCCACGGCGGATTATCCGTTACAGAAGAAAAGGCACAGTTTTGAATACCTGCGGACGATTTCCCATCTGCGTCCCCGTACCAATACGTTCCAGGCGGTATTCCGCGTGCGTTCGCTGATTGCGTATGCCATCCACACCTTTTTCATGGAGCGGGGTTTTGTTTATGTGCATACGCCCATCATTACGGGTAGCGATTGTGAGGGTGCAGGTGAAATGTTCCAGGTAACGACGCTGGATTTGGACAACCTCCCGCGGACGGGGGAGGGGCAGGTGGATTATGCCCAGGACTTTTTCGGGAAACCCACCAACCTGACGGTGAGCGGACAGTTAAATGTGGAAACCTATGCGTTTGCCTTTAAAAACGTGTACACGTTCGGCCCCACATTCCGTGCGGAAAATTCCAACACCACCCGCCATGCGGCGGAATTCTGGATGATAGAGCCGGAAATGGCGTTTGCGGATTTAAAGGACGACATGATGCTGGCGGAAGCGATGTTAAAGCATATCATCCGGTATGTGCTGGAAAATGCGAAAGAGGAAATGAATTTCTTTAACCAGTTTGTGGACAAGGGGCTGATTGAAAGGCTGGAGCATGTGTTGAATTCCGACTTTGGCCATGTGACTTATACGGAAGCCATTGAAATACTGGAAAAGCATAATGAGGAATTTGAATACAAAGTTTTTTGGGGCTGTGATTTGCAGACGGAACACGAAAGGTTCCTGACGGAGCAGGAATTTAAGCGCCCGGTCTTCGTGACGGATTACCCGAAGGAAATCAAGGCATTTTACATGAAGCTGAATGAGGACGGCAAAACCGTAGCTGCCATGGACTGCCTGGTTCCCGGCATCGGTGAAATCATCGGGGGCAGCCAAAGGGAGGACAGCCTTGAAGTTTTGGAGAAGCGCATGGAGGAACTGGGGCTTAGGAAAGAGGATTACGGCTTCTATTTGGACTTGCGCAAGTACGGCTCCGTGCGCCATGCGGGATTTGGGCTTGGTTTTGAAAGGTGCGTGATGTATCTGACGGGAATGGGGAATATCAGGGATGTGGTTCCTTTCCCGCGGACGGTTAAGAATTGCGAGCTGTAAGAAGCTGAAGGGAGCGGTTCCTTTCATAAAGCCATTTTCCGTGGGGCGCTTTATGGATGGAACCGTTGCAGTATGGAAACAGGAAATCTGCGTACGGATGAAACGGGGTTGTGTATGGGAAAGAAAATCTTGGGATGGGTCGGGGTAGGTATGGCATGTCTGATAGTATGTTTTTCTTCGGGCAAAGTATATGCTTCCTCCATAGCGGACATAAAGCGGCAGCAGGAAGAAGACAGAAGGCAACTGAATAATGTGCAGGGACAGATTTCGGGGCTGGAAAGCGAGCAGGGCGAAGTCGGCGAGGAAATCGAGGAATTGGATGCCAGTGTGGTGGAACTGATTGCCAGCGTGGAGCTTATTAAGGAGGAAATTGTTGACAAAGAAGCGCAGATCCAGGTAACCGAAGGGGAGTATGCGGAGGCGAAGCGCCAGGAGGAAGAACAGTATGAAACGATGAAGCGGCGGATTCAGTTCATGTATGAGGAAGGGGATATTTCCTATATGCAGCTCCTGATGACAAGCGACAGTTTCGGCGACATGTTAAATAAGGCGGACTACATCGAACAGCTTTATGAATACGACAGGAAGATGCTGCAGCAGTATCAGGAAACGAAGGAATATGTCCAGCAGGTATGGGACCGGTTGGAGGAAGAAAAGTCGGAGCTGGAAGCATCGAAGCATGAGCTGGAGGAGGAACAGGCATACATGGAACAACTGCTGGAAGAAAAACGGCAGCAGTATGAAAACTTTAACGTGCAGATTGCCAGGGCAAAACAGCAGGCGGCGGCATACAAGACGAAAATCAAACAGCAGACGGCGCAGATTAAGAAGCTGGAGGAGGAAGAACGCAAACGCAGAGAGGAGGAAGAACGCAGGAAAAGGGAAGAAGAAGCCCGCAGGGCGGCGGAAGCCGCGGCAAACGCATCTTCAGCTTCCTCGTCTGCCGAATCTTCCGGTTCATCGGGAAGCCAGTCTTCCTCGCCGTCCGTAAGCATCCCGTCCGGCGGCAGTGCCAGCGGACAGGCGATTGCCAACTATGCCTGCCAGTTTATCGGTAATCCCTATGTGGCGGGGGGAACCAGTCTGACCAACGGCGCCGACTGTTCGGGGTTTGTTTGGAGGGTATTTAAGGATAAGGGGTATTCGGTGCCCCGTACATCGTGGGATTTGCGCAGTGCCGGAAGGGAAGTGTCTTATTCCGAGGCGCAGCCGGGAGATATTGTATGCTACGCGGGGCATGTGGGGATTTACATAGGAAACGGGAATATTGTCCATGCCAGTACGCCGAAATCGGGCATAAAGATTACGACGGCAACATATAAATCCATACTTTCGGTACGCAGGGTGGCATAAGGAATTGTTAGAAGTAAATCGTTCCATTTGTCCTGCCTGCGGGAATGAAACAAAACAGAAACGGCGGCAGCCCAAAATGAATGGGCTTGCCGCCGTTGTTTATGCACACGGGTACCCGTACAGTTACTTTTGGTCCGTGGTTTCTTTCGGGGGGTCACAGTTAATACCGATAATGCCGAGGATACCGTCATCGTCCACGTCAAAGGTAAGGCTTGGCGCGCCGTTTCCCATGACGAAACCGGCATCCGTGTATTTCAGGTCAAACAGGTTGTAATTTGCCAAACGCGTCACCAGGGCTTCGGTAAATATTTTTTCATTGTCGATGGCTTCAAATTCACCGGATGTGTTAATGCTGCCGCTGTATCCGTTGGCGGAAAGGAAAACGGGGAAATTGGTCAGGTCGGAAAGTGCCTTTAAGTCCATTGCCCTTGCAGCGTTAATAATTTTTATCGCAAATGCATATTCTTCCAGGTAAATTCCCGTAATCATGGAGCTGCTGGAAATTCCGGTGAGGGAAGCATGGCTTTCATCCAGGGAACCAATGTAGGTAAAGGTTGCCAGTTGTCCGATGGTGATGGAGTTTAAGTTGCCGGTTACGCCGCTTTCGGGGATGGTCATGTCATAACGGCTTCCGTCAGGAACCTGGATGGAAACGGAGTAATGTGTGGCATCTGTGATAATGCCGACCACGGTATGTGTTTCCGTATCCACGATGCTGGGTTCCGGCTCGTTTTCCATAATGGAAAAAGGCGACGGGATGAGCGGTTCCGTGCTGGCGGAAGGAAAGGTGGTGTTGGAGGTGGAAGACCCCGCATTCTGCGGTGCAGGAGGAATTTCCTCATCTTCGCCGTCCTGGTTTTCCTGTTGTTCTTCTTTATTTTCTGCCGCACCGTCCTGGGCGTCTTCCGCACCGCAGCCGCCGAAGGCAATGCAGCCAGTCAGCAGAAGGGCGAGTAGTTTTAAGTATTTTCTTTTCATAGGTTTGGTTCCATCCTTTTTGTTTCATGAATTTGTTGATACTTACATAATATACTACGGATGGACGGGATGTCAAATTTTTTCCCACTTCCCAAGCCATGAGTAGTAATGGTTCAGTCTGAAATGTTATGTTGGGAAGCGGACGCACGGGCGGGAGTTTTTGCGGGGCGGCGGCAGCGGGATTGCCTGTCCCGGTTTTCCGTGCACTTTTTCCTCGGGTTACGAGTCAATCAGTGGTAAATGGAAAGAGGACGTGATATAATCCAACTTGTAAGTTGAAAGTTTTGGGAGGAAAGGTATGAAGTATTTAACGGCAACGGTAGATATGGAAAAAATCCTATGATTGGTTTGTGGAGAATATTTTAATGGTATACAAATATTGTGAAAACAGGAATTTTGAAGATTTGGCAAGCGGAAAAGTTATCGTTCACAGAGCAGGATATCCTAATTTTCCGGTAAGGCTTGCACAAGAAATATTTAGCAGATGTTTACATCATTTAGATGACCCGGATAGTGTATGTATTTATGATCCTTGCTGCGGCGGCGGTTATCTGCTGACAGTACTTGGCTTTTTAAATTATGAAAGAATAAAGACAATAATAGCTTCTGACATAAGTGATGATGCGATACAGCTTGCCAACGAAAATTTATCGCTGCTTAATAAAAACGGACTTAAACAAAGAATACGGCAAATAAATGATTTATTATCATTACATAACAAAAACTCACATATCGAAGCATTAAATAGTGCAACTAATTTAATGGGCATATTGGCAAATTCAACGCATGAAATAGAATGCAAAGTGTTTAAAACAGATATTTTATCAAATGTTCCATTAGTAAACCCTAACCCGGATAAACCGGAAAAGATTTTGCAATTCCTCCACATTTCAAGTAC
>ERZ779637.1153-NODE-1153-length-11986-cov-4.281703_pt1 | contig 11986 bp, 10 predicted proteins | sample MGYA00514196_ERZ779637 | MGnify/ENA primary metagenome ERZ779637 (study PRJEB29562, sample SAMEA4376700) | mouse gut metagenome | isolation source: Cecum | study: EMG produced TPA metagenomics assembly of the A DSS colitis mouse model was used to assess the... | reverse complement strand
GTTGCTGAAGGCAGTTGTCCACGGCGGCGTCAATGGCCTGGGTCATCAGATTTTTTGCCTGGCTGGACGCCGCCGCCGTCAAAACCGGGTGCAGCCGCACGTTCACCATATGCAAAAGCACACAGGCCAGCGCCGCCGCCACCCCAAGGGGCAGCGCCGCCGGAAGGCTTCTCCGGCGCAGCATTACAATCAAGCGTTTAGCCTTTACACCCATACAGCCACCCCCCATGGGCTACTGTATGCGCGGGACGGCTCGGCCTATGTCACTCCCGGCCGCGCAGAAGCTCCTCCGCCGCCAGCAGGACGCCCGCCTTGCCCGACTCGTAGGTGAGCCCGCCCTGGAGGTACACCGTATACGGCTCCCGCATGGGCGCGTCGGCGGACAGCTCAATGGACGCGCCCTGGATAAACGCCCCCGCCGCCATAATCACCGGGCAGTCGTACCCCGGCATATCCCAGGGCTCCGGCGTGACATAGGAGTCCACCGGCGCGCCGGACTGGATGCCCTTGCAGAACCGCTTCACCGCCTCCGGCCCGCCCAGGTGAATCATCTGGATGATGTCATGGCGCGGCTCGTCGGACCGGGGCTGGGCCTCATACCCCAGCAGCTCCATGATCCTGGCGGCAAACACGGCGGTCTTCACCGCCTGGGCCACCGTATGGGGGGCCAGGAACAGCCCCTGGTACAGCAGGCGGTTGTTGCCCAGGGTGGCCCCGCACTCCCTGCCGATGCCCGGACAGGTCAGGCGCATGGCCGCCCCCTCCACCAAATCCCGCCGCCCGGCGATATACGCCCCCGTGGGGGCCAGCCCCCCGCCGGGATTTTTGATGAGGGAGCCCACCACCAGGTCCGCCCCCACGTGGGTGGGCTCCCGCTCCTCTACAAACTCTCCGTAGCAGTTGTCCACTAAAATGGCGGCGTTTTGGTTGTTTTTCCGCACAATGGCGCACAGTTCCCCGATCTCGTCCACCGACAGAGAGGCCCGGGTGGCGTACCCCTTGGAGCGCTGGATGAGCACCGCCTTCACCCTGGGGTCCCGCACCGCCTCCGCCAGCCCCGCCGGATCGGGGGCGTCGTTCACCAGCTCCACCTGGCGGTACTCCACGCCGTAGTCCTTCAGCGAGCCGTGGCCCTTGTCCGCAGCCCCCACCACGCCCAGCAGGGTGTCGTAGGGCGCGCCCACGGCGGACACCAGCACGTCCCCCGCCCTCAGCGCCCCGAACAGGGCGCAGGCGATGGCGTGGGTGCCGTTGACAAATTGCAGGCGCACCAGCGCGTCCTGGGTCCCGAACAGGTCAGCGTAAATCTCGTCCAGCTTGTCCCGGCCCAAATCGTCATAGCCGTAGCCGGTGGTGCCGGCAAAATAGCTCTCCGCCACCCGGTGCTTCTGGAACGCCGCCAGCACCCGCCGGGTGTTGGCGTGGGCCACGGCGTCAATGCGGGCAAACTGCTCCGCCACGTCCCGCTCCGCCTGCCGCGCCAGCTGGTCCGCCCGCTCCGATATCTGTAACGTTAAAGTTTCCATTGACATATTCCGCTTTCCTCTGATGTCACCGCTCCAGCTTGCAGCCGGCGAAGGCGGCGGTCAGCCGGGCGCAGGCCTCCACATCCCCCCAGTCCGCCATCTCCACCGGGGTGTGGATATAGCGGCAGGGGATGGAAATCCCGCCGGTATACACCCCCGCCCGGGTCTGGTGAATGGGCCCCGCGTCGGTGCCGCCCCGCCTGGAGACGCTGCGCTGGGCGGCGATGCCCTGCTCCCGGGCCAGCGCCTCCAGCCGCGCCACCATCTCCGGGTGGCAGATCACCGAGTGGTCCATCACGTTGATGGCCGCGCCCTTGCCGCACAGGGCAGTGACCTGGTGGTTGGCCCCCGGCACGTCGTCCGTGCCGCACACGTCCACCGCCACGCCGTAGTCCGGGTCGATGGCCCAGGCGGCGGTTTTGGCTCCCCGGGTGCCCACCTCCTCCTGGGCGGAGAAGACGAAATACAGGTCGTTGTCCGTTTTTTCCAGCCGCTCCATGGCCATGAGCAGCACCAGGCAGGCGATGCGGTCGTCCAGATAGGGGGAAATCACCCGGTTCCCCGCCGCCCGGGTGGGGGTGTCGTACACGATGGCGTCCCCCACCTGCACCAGCTTCTTGGCCTCCTCCCCGTCCGCCGCGCCGATGTCCACCACCAGGTCGGCGGCTTTCAGCTTGGACAGATCCGCCTCCGCCTTGGCGCAGACCAGGCCCGCCGTGCCGTTTCGGAAGCGCACCGGGGTAAACAGCGCCCGGGCGGGCTGCACACCGCCCACGGCCCCCACGTGGACAAAGCCCTTCTCGTCGATGTGGGTGGCCACCAGCCCGATGGAGTCCATGTGGGCGGAGAACATCACCCTGGGGCCGCTCCCCTTTCGGTGGCAAATCAGGTTTCCCATCACGTCCCGGGAGATTTCGTCCACATAGGGCGCGGCCAGCTTCTCAATCAGCGCGGCGGCCTCCTCCTCGCAGCCCGAGGGGCCAAAGGCGGCCGCAAGCTGCGTCAGCGTTTTCATCATATCCATGTCAAATTCCTCCTGTCAGGCCTGGGCAACGGCCTGTATCAATTTCCGGGCCAGCGCCAGCATCTGCTCCGCGTCGGAGATGCTGCACACGCTGTTGGGGGCGTGGAGATAGCGCACTGCCGCCGAAATTCCAGTCACCCGCACCCCCGCTTTGGTGCGCTGGACGGCCCCGCCGTCGGTGCCGCCGGACAGATAGTGCTTCATCTGCCAGGGGATGCCGTTTTTCTCCGCCAGCTCCCGCAGCAGCTCAAACAGACCCCGGTCGTAGATGGTCCCGCCGTCCATCCAGGACAGCACCGGGCCCTTCCCCGGCCAGCACACCTGCCGGTCCGGCTCCAGAGCGGGCACGTCGGCGGCGGTGGTGCCCTCCAACACCAGGGCGATCTCAGGCGTCACGGAGAAGGCGGCCCCAAAGGCGCCCCGGGTGCCCACCTCCTCCATGGCGGTGAACACGAAGGTGCAGTCCATGGGCAGCTCCTCCTCCAGCAGCTTCACCATCACGGCGCAGCCCACCCGGTCGTCAATGGCCTTGGCCTTGAGCAGCCCCTCGCCAAACTCCACCGCGTCGCTGACAAAGGTGCACACGTCCCCCGGCTCCACCTGGGCCAGCGCCTCCTCCTTGTCCTTGGCGCCGATGTCGATATACAGATCGGTGAGCTTGGGCACCTTTTTGCGCTCCTCCGCGGTGGTCAGGTGGATGGCCTTCAGGCCGATGATGCCGGGGATTTTCCGTTCCCCCACCTCCACCTGCTTTCCCAGCAGAATCCGGCGGTCAATGCCGCCCACGCAGCCGAATTTCAGATAGCCCTCCTCCGTCACCGACTTCACCATCAGGCCCACCTCGTCCATGTGGGCGCACAGCATCAGCTTGTTCCCGGCGGCCTTCGCCCCCCGCTTGAACACAATCAGGTTTCCCAGGGCGTCCACCTCCACGCGGTCGGCGTGGGGCTCCACCCGCTGCCGGATATAGTCCCGCACCGGGTCCTCCCAGGAGGATACGCCGGAAAGGCCGCACAGCGTTTTCAGCGTCTCAATCATGGCTCGCGCCCTCCTTTCCCAAAGCTTCCGCAAAGGCGGCCAGCAGCCGGGCGGTGTCCTCAATGTCGCTGCGCTGGACCACCTCCACGGGGGTGTGCATATACTTCAGCGGGATGGACACCACGGCGGTGGCAATCCCCTCGTTGGCCACCTGCATGGGCCAGCCGTTGGTGCCGGAGTTTCCCGTCATGACCTCCTTCTGCACCGGCAGGTTCAGCTGCGCCGCCCGGTCCAGCAGCTCCCGGGTCATCCAGCGGGTGCAGTTGGGGCCGACGCCAACCGTGGGGCCAGCCCCCAGGGGAAAGGTCTCGTCCTTGGCTGCGTCGGGCGTCCTGCCGTGGGTGACATCCACCGCCACGCAGAAGTCGGGCGCAATCGCCTGCGCGCCCACCTTGGCCCCCGCGCCCCCCGTCTCCTCGCACACGCTGCCCAGGATATACAGGTCCACGTTCAGCTCCCTGCCCCGGAGCAGCTCCGCCGCCCCCAGCAGGGCGGCAAAGCAGGCCCGGTCGTCCATGGCCTTGCCGCACAGCTGCCGCTCCCCCAGGGGGAAGAAGCCCGCCCGGTACGCCACCGGCGTCCCCAGGGGGATGCGCTTCTCCGCCTCCTCCTGGCTCAGCCCCACGTCGATGAACAGCTCCTCCATCTTCGGGGCCTTCTCCCGGTCCTCCGGCGAGAGCACATGGGGGGGCAGACAGGCCACCACCCCCAGCATGGGCGGCTGGGTGAGCACCGTCACCTCCCGGTCGGGCAGCATCCGAGCGTCCACTCCGATGGCCGCGAAGTGGAGAAAGCCCTGCTCAATCCCTGTAACCGTCAGCCCGACCTCGTCCAAATGGGCGTCTAACAGCAGCTTTTTCGCCCCCGGCCTGCCGCAGCGGCGCACCCCCACGAGGTTGCCCAGCCGGTCGGTCCACACCTGGTCCATCAGCGGCTCCAGCAGCTCCCTGGCCGCCTGGGCCACCGGGCGCTCAAAGCCGGAGGGGCCGCTCAGCGTACACAGCCGCTCTAATATCCGTTCGATTTCCACCGTTACATTGCTCCTTTTTTATGATTGCAGGGCGTTGACCAATTCCTTGAACACATTGCCCCGCTCCTCGAAGTTTTTAAACCGGTCGAAGGACGCGCTGGCCGGCGACAGAATCACCACGTCCCCCGGCCGGGCCAGCGCCCGGGCCCGCTCCACCGCCTGGGCCAGATCGGCGCAGTCCACGATCTCGGGCCCGCCCGCCCGATCGCCCGACGCGGCCAGCACCGCCGCCTTGATCTTCTCAGCGGTGTCCCCCGTGAGCAGCAGCGCCCGGACGTGCTCCACAATCTCCGGCCCCAGCACATCGTAGGGGATGTGCTTGTCATAGCCGCCGGCGATGAGGATCACCTTCTGGGCAAAGGACCGCAGCCCCGCGATGGTCCTGCTGGGGCTGGAGGCGATGGAGTCGTTGTACCAGCGCGCGCCGTCCAGCTCCCGCACCAGCTCGATGCGGTGGGGCACCCCGCCGAAGGTGCGGGCAAAGCTGCGGATCACCTCGTCGGGGACCAAATCCTCCACCACGGCGATGGCCGCCATATAGTTTTCCAGGTTGTGCTCCCCGGGCAGGGCGATGTCCTCCGCGTGGACAATGGGCCGCCCGCAGTACATCACCATGCCGTCCTTCAGATAGACCCCCCGCTCCAGCGCCCTTTTCCGGCTGAACATCGTCACCTTTCCCCTGGCCTGCTGGGCAAAGCCGGCGGTAATCTCATTGTCCCCGTTGAGCACCAGCTGGTCGCAGGCGTCCTGATAGGCGAAAATGTTCCGCTTGGCGGACACGTACTCCTCCATGTCCCTGTGTACGTCCAGATGGTTGGGGGCCAGGTTGGTCACCACGGCGATGCTGGCGCTCTGACGCATGGTGAGCAGCTGGAAGGAGGACAGCTCCAGCACCACCATGTCGTCCGGCCGGATCTCGTCCACCTGACACAGCAGCGGATGGCCGATATTGCCCCCCACAAAGGTGCGGTAGCCCGCCGCCTGGAGCATCCCGGCGATGATGGTGGTGGTGGTGGTCTTGCCGTCGGACCCCGTCACCGCGATGATGCGGCAGGGGCACAGGGACAAAAACGCCTCCATCTCCGAGGTCAGCCGCGCCCCCTCCGCCACCGCCTTGGCGAGCTGGGGCACATCGGGCCGCAGCCCCGGCGTGCGGAAAATCACCTGCGCCCCGTCCAGATGGTCCAAATAGTCCGGGCCCAGCGCCGTCTCCAGCCCCCGGCTCTCCAGCCGCTCGATGGCGCCGCCAAACTCCTCCCGCCGCCGCTTGTCGCAGGCCAGCACCGGCACGCCCGCGTCCAGCAGCCGCTCCACCAGCGGCATATTGGATACGCCCAGGCCGATCACCGCCGTGCGCTTTCCCTTTAAGGAGCTCAAATATTCGTTCAACGCCGATTTCATCCGTCCCCGCACCTCCAATTCACAATACAATTCCTGGCAGCCCTCCAGGAAAATTTACGCAGAAACTATTATACCCCATCCGAATCCATTTGACAATCACCCAAAGTTGAAGTACAATCAAATTCGCAAGTGCGCTGGACAGCCGCGCGGCCAGGCCGAAAGGCCGTCCGTGAGGAAAGTCCGGGCTCCACAGGGCAAGGATAACGGGTAACACCCGCCGGGGGCGACCCCAGGAAAAGTGCAACAGAAATAGACTGCTGGCGGGCTTGCGCCCGCCAGTCAAGGTGGAAAGGCGAGGTAAGAGCTCACCCAATGGCGTGTCAAGCGCCCATTGCTGTAAACTCTATCCGGAGCAACGCCGTGGGAACACACAAGGCCGGCCCGGCCGTGTTCAGGAGGCGGCTGGAGCGCGTTGGCAACAGCGCGTCGAGATAGATGGCTGTCTTAAATGACAGAACCCGGCTTACAGGCTCACTTGCACCAAACGCGGGGCTTCCTTGGGAGGCCCCGCGTTTTCCATGCCCGATTCCCCCATTTCTTTTGGGATATCCGTTGCGCTTCGCCCCGTTATCCGATATAATAGACGAAGGATTTCCTTGAAACGGGATAAGGAGGGATTTTTTTGCGTCTGCTCATTCGGGGCGCGCGGGTGGTGGACCCCGCCGGCGGCCTGGACGCCCCGTTGGATATTTTAACCGATAACGGCAAAATCGCCCGCCTGGGCGCTGACTTGGCCGCGGACGGCGCCCAGGTGCTGGACGCCGCCGGTCTGGTCGCCGCCCCCGGCCTGGTGGATCTCCACGTCCACCTGCGCCAGCCGGGCTTTGAGGACAAGGAGACGGTGGCCACCGGCTGCGCTGCGGCGGCAAAGGGGGGCGTCACCACCCTGGTGGCCATGCCCAACACCCGGCCCGCCGCCGACTGCCCGGACATTGTGAGGCTGGTGCGGGACAAGGCCGCCCCCACCGGGGTGAACGTCCTCCCCGCCGGGGCGGTGACGGTGGGCCAGAAGGGCGAGCGGCTCACCGACTTCGCCGCCCTGAAGGCGGCGGGCGTGCCCGCCCTCACCGACGACGGCGTGCCCATCCAGAACCTGGCCCTCCTCCGGCGGGCCATGCAGGAGGCGAAACGGCTGGATCTGCCCCTTCTGGACCACTGCGAGGATCGGGACATGGTGCAGAACTACGCCGTCAACGAGGGCGATGTGTCCCGTCAGCTGGGCCTCCCCGGCCGCCCGGCCATCGCGGAGGAGCTGCAAATCATGCGGGACGTGATGCTGGCGGAGGACACCGGGGCCCATGTCCACATCTGCCACATCTCCACCGCCAAGGGGGTGGACATCGTCCGGCAGGCCAAGGCCAGGGGCGTGCCCGTCACCTGCGAGACCTGCCCGCAGTACTTTACGCTCACCCAGGAGGAGGTGCTGCGCCAGGGGACCATGGCAAGGGTCAACCCGCCCCTGCGCACCCAGGCGGACGTGGACGGCATCCGGGCGGGGCTTCTGGACGGGACCATCGACGCCATCGTCACCGACCACGCCCCCCACACCGCCCAGGAAAAGGCCAGGCCCCTCCCCGACGCCCCCAGCGGCATGGTTGGGCTGGAGACCTCCCTGGCCCTGGCCCTCACCGGGCTGTACCACACCGGGCTGCTGCCGTTGGCACGGGTGCTGGCGCTTATGTCAGCCTCCCCCGCCGCCCTGCTGGGGCTTCCCAAGGGGACGCTGGAAGTGGGACGGGACGCCGACCTGGTTCTCTTTGACCCGGAGGAGGAGTGGACCATCGACAAAGAGCAATTCGTCTCCAAGGGCCACAACACCCCCTTCCACGGCCGGACCGTGCGGGGAAGGATCAAATACACCATTTCCCAGGGAAAGATTATTTATATGGAGGGCTGAATCATGTCATTTGACGCATTGCAGGACAAGATCAAGGCGAAAAAAAACCCCACTGTGGCCGGGCTGGACGCCCGCGTGGAGTACGTCCCGCCCCACATCCTAAAAAAGTACACCGCCCTGCACGGCGAAACCCTGGAGGCCGCCGCCGCCGCCGTGCTGGAATTCGACAAGGGCCTTATCGACGCCTTGGCGGACGTGGTGCCCGCCGTCAAGCCCCAGTCCGCCTACTTTGAGATGCTGGGCTGGCGGGGTATGCGGGCCCTGGAGGAGCTCATCGCCTACGCCAAGGCCAAGGGCCTGTTCGTCATCGCCGACGTGAAACGGGGGGACATCGGCACCACCGCCGCCGCCTACAGCGAGGCGTGGCTGGGAACCTCCCAGGTGGGCGGGACGGCCTGCCCCGTGTTCGACGCCGACTGCGTCACCCTCAACGGCTACATGGGCTCGGACGCCGTCAAGCCCTTTTTGAAGGACTGCACGGAGCGGGATAAGTGCGCCTTCGTGCTGGCCAAGACCTCCAACCCCTCCTCCATGGAGCTCCAGGACATTGTGGCCGGGGATCGGCTGGTATACACCGTCATGGGCGACCTGATTCAGCGCTGGGGCCAGAGCACCGAGGGCAAGTACCACTATCAGGCCCTGGGGGCGGTGGTGGGGGCCACCCACCCCTCCGTCCTCAAGGAGCTGCGCTACCGCCTGGACAAGGTGTTCTTCCTGGTCCCCGGCTACGGAGTCCAGGGCGGCACCGCCGCCGACGTGCGCTTCGCCTTTGACGAGCTGGGCCGGGGGGCCATTGTCAACGCCTCCCGCTCCATCATGTGCGCCTGGCAGAAGACCGGGAAGGACGGCGCGGACTACCAGGAGGCCGCCCGGGCCGCTGCGGAGCAGATGCGAGACGAAATCAAGCAGTACGTGACGATTTTGTAAGGGCCCGCTTTTCTCTCGAGAAAAGCAAGAGAACTTTCAACTTTTTTTACAAGCATAGGGGAGATAACATGGCAGTTCAACAGATTTGTACCGTGGTTGAAATGACCCAGCTGGACGCCTCCACCTGGTGGATGGTGCTGGAGGTGGGCAAGCTGGTGGAACAGCACGGCCTCACCGGCGGCCAGTTTTTACAGGTCAAGTGCGGCCACAGCCGTCTGCTCCGCCGCCCCATCTCAGTGGCCCGCACCCAGTGGGACGAGCCGGAGGACACCGCCGCCCTGATCTTTGAGGTCCGGGGCGAGGGCACCCGCTGGCTGTCCCGGCGCAAGGCGGGGGACAAGCTGGACGTGCTGGGCCCCCTGGGCAACGGCTTTGACGTTTCGGAGAAGGGGCGCTATCTGCTGGTGGGAGGCGGCATCGGCGTGCCGCCCCTCATGGAGTATGGCGAAAGCCCCAGGTGGTCCAAGGTGGCGGTGCTGGGCTTCCGCACCAAAGACAAGGCGTTCCCCGCTGTGGTCAGCCGGTTTGAGGAGAACTGCGAGCAGACTTACCTGTGCACCGACGACGGCACCCTGGGCCGCCACGGCTTTGTGGACGGGCAGGTGCGGGAGATTCTTGAACAGGGCAAAGCCTTTACAGGCATTCTGGCCTGCGGCCCCAGGCCCATGCTGAAAAGCGTGGCGGCGGTGGCGGCCCACTTCGGTGTCCCCTGCCAGGTGTCCATGGAGGAGCGGATGGCCTGCGGCGTGGGGGCCTGCCTGGGCTGCGCCATTCAGATGAGGGACGGAACCATGAAGCACGTGTGCAAAGACGGCCCCGTGTTTAACGCCGAGGAGGTGGACTGGGATGCGTGAGAAGGTAGATTTGTCCGTAGAGCTGGCGGGGGTGACGCTGAAAAACCCGGTGGCGGTGGCCTCCGGCACCTTCGGCTTCGGCCGGGAGTACGGCCAATTCTTCGACCTGTCCGCATTGGGGGCCATTTGCTGTAAAGGCTTAACCCTTCATCCTCGCGAGGGCAATCCCCCGCCCCGGATCGCCGAGACGCCCCTGGGTATGCTCAACTCGGTGGGGCTGCAAAATCCCGGTGTGGACGCCTTTATCCGGGACGAGCTGCCCTTCCTGCGGCAATTTGACGTAAAGGTCATCGCCAACATCTCCGGGAACACCCCGGAGGAGTACGGCGTGATGTGCGAAAAGCTGTCGGAGGCCGGGGTGGACATGATCGAGGTCAACATCTCCTGCCCCAACGTAAAGGCCGGGGGACTGGCCTACGGCACCCGGCCCGAGCTGGCCGCCGAAGTCACAGAGGAAGCAAAAAAGCACGCCTCCGTCCCGGTGATGGTGAAGCTCTCCCCCAACGTCGCCGACATCACGGAAATCGCCCGGGCGGCGGCGGACGCGGGGGCGGACGCACTGTCCCTCATCAACACCCTACGGGGGATGCGCATTGACGTGAACACCCGCCGCCCTATTCTAAAGATGAACACCGGGGGGCTGTCCGGCCCCGCCGTCCTCCCCGTCGCCGTGCGGATGGTGTGGGAGGTGTCAAACGCTGTCAGTCTCCCCATTCTGGGCATGGGCGGCGTGTCCACCGGCGGGGATGCCGCCCAGCTCATGCTGGCCGGGGCCTCCGCCGTGGCGGTGGGCACCGCCCTGTTCGCCGATCCCTATGCCCCGCTGAAGGTGCGGGACGGGCTGGCGGAAATTGCGGCAAAACAGGGGCTGAGCGCTGTCCGGGCGCTCACCGGCGGCGTGCGCCCCTGGTAAAGAAAGAAGGAATTTCCATGACCACAATCTATCTCATCCGCCACGGACAGGCGGAGGGCAACCTCTACCGCCGCTGTCACAGCTGGCACAACGGCCTGCTCACCCTCAAGGGACGGGAACAGGTCAAGGCCCTGGAAAAGCGGTTTGAGGGCGTCCATTTTGACGCGGTGTATTCCAGCGACCTGTACCGGGCCATGGCCACCGCCGGGGCAATCTACCGCCCCTGGGGGCTCACCCTGCGGGTGGACCCCGGCCTGCGGGAGATTGGCGCGGGTATTTGGGAGGATGTGCCCTGGGGACAGCTCCTCCACGACGACAGGGACGGCCTCGCCGCCTTTCTGGACTGTAACCCCAGCTGGCAGGTGGAGGGCAGCGAGACCTTTTCCAGCGTCCGCCGTCGAATGGACCGGGCCATCCGGCGCATTGCCGCCGCCCACCCGGACCAGACGGTGGCCGTAACCTCCCACGGCTGCGCCATCAAGTGCGGGCTATCCGTCTGGCTGGGGGTGGACCCGGGCGAGATGGACCAGATCCCTCTGTCCAACAACACCGGCGTGGCCAAGCTGGAGGTGGAAAACGGCCAGGTGAAGGTGGCCTTCTACAACGACGACAGCCATTTGGAGGGAGCCTCTCCCCTGCCCAAGGCCAGCAGCGCTTACGGCATCCCCGGTATGGAGCGCAACGCCCTGCGGTTCCGGCCCCTGCGTCTCCCCCAGGAGCGGGAGACCTATCTGGCCGCCCGGCGGGACGGCTGGCAGGCCAGCCACGGCGTCATGGAGGGCTTTGACGGCGAAGGCTTTCTGGCCGTGGCCGAGAAAAACAGCGCGCAAAATGAAAACTGCCTCCTGCTGGCCCTGCTGGGCGACGTTCCCGTGGGGGTGCTCCAGATGGACTGGGAGCAGGACGCCCAGGATCAGGCGGGCCGGGTGCCCTTTTTCTACATGGCCCCGGACTTCCGCTCCAAGGGGCTGGGAGTCCAGCTGCTGGGTCAGGCGGTGTGCACCTACCGGGCCATGGGGCGGCAGGTCCTGCGGCTGCGGTGCGCCCCGGAAAATGACCGCGCCAAAAAGTTCTACACCTCCCACGGCTTCTACAAGGTGGGCGAGGAGCCCGGCGGCATCGGTCACCTGGACACCATGGAAAAGTACATCGGGTTAGAGCTTTGACAGGAGGTTTCTCATGGAGATCGTTCTGATTCTAACCGTCATTTTTGTCCCGTTGATATTGATCCTCTACTATTTCGGATTTGGCGTCACCAAAGCGGGGGTCTTTATCCTTAACGCCTCCTACAGCCTCCCCGCCCGCTGGAAGGGAACGCTGTCCGATGCCTCCGGCTATATGCGCCGGAACTTCGTGGTGTTCAAGCAGTATTCCGC
>ERZ779637.1152-NODE-1152-length-12020-cov-4.119933_pt1 | contig 12020 bp, 10 predicted proteins | sample MGYA00514196_ERZ779637 | MGnify/ENA primary metagenome ERZ779637 (study PRJEB29562, sample SAMEA4376700) | mouse gut metagenome | isolation source: Cecum | study: EMG produced TPA metagenomics assembly of the A DSS colitis mouse model was used to assess the... | reverse complement strand
TTTCTGGTCAATGTTATGGCGCCATGAAACATAAGGCGGGGGAGCATGGATATGGACGAGGGTTATTCTGCGGTGGCGTCAGTGCTTCTTTCGTTTTATCATGCAGTAGTTTTTATCATCCGCTGGACGCCGGTTTTTGTTGTACTCATTTGGCTTGCGCTGCTTCCAGTCCTCTGGAAGATGATGAAACATTCTAGAAGAGAGTTCCGGCACCCTGTCTGGGTGACAGCAGGCGCGTTCTGCGTTCTGTCGGCTATGTTTACGCCCACGCTGTATGCGCTTGGTATGGTGGGGCTATCAAGGATTGACAATATCATCCAGATGGTATACTACCTGTGCCTGGTTATGGTGACAGCTTACTGGATGGGGTATTTTGCACATAGGATATCTTACCGGAGGTCAGAGGATGCAGAGACTGATCTGGAACAAGACCTGGCGGGAGATCTGTTTGGCAGTTTCCTGGAAAAGACACGGGGCAGGATGACGGCAGTCTGCCTGCTTTTGACACTCATTGCCTGGATCTTTACGGCAGATAAGAATACTTACGCTACCATATCCGCCCTGCGCTCCCTGCATAATGGGGATGCCCAGACCTTCTATGCGGAGGCTATGGCGCGGCATGAGATCTATATAGATGAAAGGATTGTAGATGTGGAGCTTAAACCCAACTCTGCCCGGCCGGCCGTGTTTGATTTCAAAGATCTGACGGAGCATGCGGCAAATTGGCTGAATCTGGCAGTGATGCAGTATTACCACAAAGCATATGTGAAAGTGGTGGAATAATGGATGCAAGAAGAGCGGACACAGCATAATTCGGGTGCATCGAATGCCATAAAGAGGATAAGAAGGAATGAAGGATAAGAATAGATTACATCTGCCGAATGTCACACTGGCGGCGATGACCAGCGTAGATCTTTATGAGACAATTAAGGCGATGGAATATAGTATGCGGCAGATTGATTTCGGGGACGTGGTGTTGATTACCCACAGGAAGCCATTTATGCTGCCGAAGTCAATACGGTACTCTCATACGTCTAAGCTGGATAATATCGATAAATTCAATTATAAGATGGTCTATGAATTAGGGGAGCACATTCATACGGATTATATGCTGCTTGTCCATGCGGATGGGTTCGTTGTGCACCCGGAGAGCTGGCGGAAGGAATTTCTGGATTACGACTATATCGGTTCCCCCTGGCCGCTTCCTGAAAATGACTATGCTTACCGCGATGCAAAAGGGCAGATCTGCCGGGTGGGGAATAGCGTTTCCATCCGCAGTAAGCGGCTGTTGGATTTTCCAAAGCAGGCCGGCCTAAAGTGGGAGAAGATGGAGGACGGCAATTACAATGAAGATACCTTCCTGTGCTGTAAGTATAAAAATGTGATTGAGGATGTGGGCATGAGATTTGCGCCCATCGAGGTGGCGAAGTATTTTGGGCATGAGCATATGATCGAAGAGATCCGGGATGTGGAAGCGCCATTTCTTTTCCATAAATGGCGGGGAAGGAATGCACAGTATCCGAGATTTGTAAATCCCTGGAAGGTCAGATGGCAGAAGATAAAGGATATAGTAAGGCCGCTGCTATTCTGGCGGAAACGTTGAAGACTGGAAAGAACAGGAATGAGAAAGAAATGATTTATGATTGTATCCCCTTTTTTAATGAACTGGATATTTTAAAACTGAGAATGCAGATCATGTCGCCTTATGTAGATAAGTTTGTGCTGGAAGAGTCCACAGTGACTTTTTCCGGGGAGCCTAAGGAGATGATTTTCGCCAAAAACCGGCAGATGTTTGCAGAATTCGAGGATAAAATCATCTATGTGGCGGTGGAGGATTCCCCCATGAGCGGCGTGACCACCCACGAGAGGGACAAGTACCAGAAGAACCAGTTAATCCGGGGAATGAAAGACTGTAGGCCAGATGATATCGTTATTTTCAGCGATGTGGATGAAATTCCCAATCCGGTAACACTGCAAAAGATTCTGGATGGATTTGAACCAGGGAAGATTTATCATCTGGCCCAGCGGATGTTCTATTGTTTTCTGAATATGGAAGAGATTTCAGGGAATCTGCTTTCTATCACCGGAGAGTTTCCTGGTGTAGAGCAGAAACAGTGGCTGGGTACGAAAATCTGCAGTTTCGGCAATCTGCCGCCGGAAGGGATTGTTTTTCTGCGGGAAGTATCTGTAAGAGATCCCCGTAGTGTACGGGTAAAGGACGGAGGCTGGCATTTCGGTTATATGGGCGGGGATGGCGAGAGAGATGTGGCGAAGCGGATCGGCGTGAAAGTACAGGCGGCGGCCCATCAGGAATACAACAAATCCCGCTATTTGAATGAGGCGGTGGACAGGCTTCTGTGCGGTGAGGACATTTTCGGCCGTAACGCCAGGTTTGTGCGGGTACCCATCGACGAGAGTTATCCAGAGTATCTGCGGAAACATCAGGAAGAATACGCTTTTTTGATCGCGCCCAAAGTGAGCAGGGCGGGGATTGCGTGGAAGAGGATGCGATTGGCGGGAATGCAGTGGCTGCGCAAGATACACGGGGCAGTACGGCGTATAATGCACAGATAATCCAGGCAGACTGGATGTGCATAGCAGGGAGGCTGCAGACAAAACGGTTGCAAAAGTGGCGGAAAGGAAGAATGTTTTCATGGAATTATACCATAAGATCAGGAAAAGCAGACTGCCATGGTATCTCTTCTATATTGGATTGACCATGGAGCTGATCATTGTGATCATTGATAAGAGTAACTATACCAATCCGATCGAAGGACGTCTGTTTCAGGTCACTTTTCTGTTCTTTTTTCTGAAATTGCTTCTGACAGCCTATACAAGAAAGGAGTGGGGGATCATTCTGCTCCTGGAGCTGATCGCAGTGGTGTCTTACCGGGTAACAGGAGGAAATGACCTGATCCGGCTGGTCACTTTTGTGGCGGCGTGCAAAGAGATTCCTTTGAAAGAGATGCTCCGTTATGCTTTCTATATGACGCTGGTGGGCTGTACTGTGATCGTGTTGCTGTCTGTATCGGGACTTTACGGTGAGATCAGCCTGACGCAGGCGTTTGGGCGTGAATCTGCGGAGACGACGCTCTATATTGGAGTAGAGCCGTCGGAAGAGACAAGATATACGCTTGGTATGGGGCATCCGAATGCACTTGCCTGCATGTTCCTGATGTTGGTGGCAATGGGAACCTATGTCTATTTTGATAAGATGAAATGGTACAGTTATTTGTTTCTGATGCTGCTAAATGCAGGAGTCTACAAGCTGGCTGGGTCTAAGACAAGTATGCTGATTACAACAGCGTTTCTTGTGGGAGCCTGTGCGATGCGCTATTGTGGATTTCTACGAAAGCGTATGGTTACATATCTATGCGGTCTGCTGGTGCTTACGTTCTGTGTTGGGTTCTCTGTGGACGCCGCGGTGTGTGCCCAGAGGGTGCGGGAAGCGCAGTGGAATGAATTCTTCTATCTGAATCCGTATGATAACCAACATATCGTGATGCTGGGCAGGATTGACCAGCAGATTAGCGGCAGGATTAAGTCTTTGACGGAAACAGAGCGCAAGGATGGCATGATCCAGACATGGTCGCTCTTTTCAGAACCGGAAAACAGAAAACATTATTTTGACATGGGCTGGGTGAAGCTGTTCTACCGTTATGGGATTTTGCCAGGGATTCTGTATGTTCTGGCACAGCTTATCTTGTTGTGGCAGATCTATAAGCGCAGGGATGCCTGCGGGCTGGTGGTGTTTGTTGTGATGGCGGTCTATACGGTGGTGGAAGCGCATCTGATCTCGGTATATATCGGGAGGAATTTTCTGCTTATGATGATGGGGAGCTATCTTCTACCTGTGCCAAAACTTGATAAAAAGACGTAAAAGTGCTATTCTAAAATGATATATTATAGGAAGGTACACTGTTGGTATGAACCAGAAAAAGAAGATTATAGAGAGCTATTGTCTGCTATTTACAGATTTGTTGAGCATTACAACGGCATATATTCTGGCAATTTTGCTGCGCTATCAGAAATTCAGGAGGGTCATGGAACCGGAACTGCATTTTCTGGGGTGTGTCTGCTTTCTGTTGTTTTGTGTGATCTACAGCTTTTTGTTGGACTGGAACCGGGAATTTCTGCTGCGAGGTATTTTTGTAGAGTTTATCGCAGTGTTGAAATTTAATATTTTTATGGTGCTCTCCCTGCAGTGCTTTCTGTTTATGATACAGAGGAGTTTTGACTTTTCCAGGCTGGTCATGGGCTATTTCTTTGTCTTCGATGTGGTGATTGTGTGGCTGGTTCGTCTTTTGATGAAAAAGATCCTGCGTGCTTATTTCACTTCGCAGTCCAATGTCGTCAAGATCATGGTAATTACAAAGGACGGGACGCTAAGGAAGACGATTGACCAGTTGAAAGCATATATGGATATCGACTATGAGATCGTGGCGCTTGCCTGCGTGGATAAAGACAGGAAAGGCGAAGTGATCGAGGGGGTAGAGGTGACAGCGGACGGCAAAGATGTGCTGGAAGCAGCCAGGCAGATGCCGCTTGACGAGGTATTTATCAATCTGCCTGAGGAAGATAAGCGCTATGTGAAACACATCATCTATGATCTGGAATCCATGGGGATTGCCTGTCATTACAATATAGATGTGATCGAAGGACCGCAGAAGGAGATCCGCGTAGGTAGTTTTGCGGGATATACGGTGGTGACTTATTCGATTAATCATGTCGATTATAGACGGATGGCCATTAAGCGCCTGATCGATATTGCAGGTGGATTTGTTGGGCTGCTGATCACAGCGGTTGCTATGCCCTTCGTTGCGCTGGCGATCCGTATCGACTCGCCAGGGCCAATCCTGTTTGCACAGACCAGGATCGGGAAAAACGGACGGCGTTTTAAAATCTATAAATTCCGGTCGATGTATTTGGACGCGGAAGAAAGAAGGAAAGAACTGGAGGCGCAGAACGAAATACAGGGGTTGATGTTCAAGATGGAGAATGACCCGCGGATCACGAAGGTGGGGAAGTTTATCCGTAAGACAAGCATTGATGAGCTGCCGCAGTTCTTTAATATCCTTAAGGGTGATATGAGCCTGGTGGGAACAAGACCACCCACAGAGGACGAGTTTGAACAGTACAATTCCCATTACAGAAGACGGATCAGCATGACGCCGGGACTCACCGGGCTGTGGCAGATCAGCGGCCGCAGTGAGATCGTGGATTTTGATGAGGTGGTCAAGCTGGACCTGGAATATATTGATAACTGGTCTCTGGGTCTTGATATCAAGATTCTCTTTCAGACAGTGTGGGTGGTGTTGACCGGGAAAGGCTCGAAATAATGGGAAAAGAAAGATGGAAGGTTTTGATGGTCGGCCCAGACAGGAGCGTTCATGGCGGTATTTCAGGTGTAGTCAACAATTACTATGACGCTGGCTTAGACCAGCTGATTGATCTGTATTATATCGGCACAATGGTGGAAGGCTCTAAGATAAGGAAGCTGCTTGTGGCGGGGAAAGCTTACCTGCATTTTCTGGGGAAACTTTCGCATTATGAGATTGTGCATATCAATGTGGCGTCGGATTTAAGCTATTATCGGAAGTCCTTCTTTATCCGCACGGCGAAGGCCTGTCGGAAGAGGATAGTCATTCACCAGCATGGCGGAAATTTCCCAGAGTTCTATGGAAAGGAATTAGACGGCAGAGGCAGACGGAGCGTACAGAAGGTGCTCTCTATGGGAGATGCCTTTCTGGTGCTCGGAACAGCGTGGAAAGATTTCTTTGGAGAGATTATTGGGCGGGATAGGATCACAGTACTCCCGGATGCGATTCAGATTCCGCGCAGGGAAGAGAAGCAGTACGGCGTTCATAAGATTCTTTTTCTGGGGAGGTTATGCAGGGCGAAAGGGATTGGTGAACTGCTTGCAGTGATGCCAAAACTTAAGGAGAGATTTCCTGGGGTACATCTGTATTTGGCAGGAGTCTGGGAGGATGAGAAACTGCGGGCGCAGGCATATATGCTGGAAGATTGTGTTACAGATTTGGGATGGATCAGCGGAGAGAGGAAGAAGGCATATTTGGGAATGTGTGACATTTTTGTGATGCCATCTTACTTTGAGGGGCAGTCAGTCTCTATTCTGGAAGCTATGGCGGCGGCCTGCGGTATTGTGGCTTCCAGAACAGGAGGCATTCCAGATATGATTGTGGAAGAGGAGACAGGTCTTTTAGCGAAGCCGCAGGATGCACAGTCGCTTGCAGAAGGGCTTATGAGGCTTCTGGAGGATGACGGGTTGTGCCGCAGGATGGGAGAGAATGCCCGCAGGAAGGTGGAGAGGGAGTTCTCCATGGAGAAGAATATCAGGCAGCTTTTGGATATCTATGCGGAGGTCAGCCTGCAGAAATGAGGAAAACCATGGACAAAGAGATGCCTCTGATCAGTGTGATCGTTCCGGTCTATAACGGACAGGCATATTTGAGGAACTGTGTGGAAAGCATTGTGACGCAGACTTACAGGAATCTGGAGATTATCATCGTCAATGACGGCTCCACGGATCAAACCGGCAGGGTGTGTGGGGAGTTGACGGAAACATATGACAATGTACGTGTGCTGACGATGCAGGACGAAGGAGTGTCGGCGGCGAGAAACAGAGGCATGGATGTAGCGTCCGGGGAGTTTATTACGTTCGTAGATGCGGATGACAGGCTGCTGCCGGAGATGATACAGAGACTATATGCATGTATGGCCAAGACGGGCAGTGATGTAACTGGCTGCCGGTTTTTCTGTTGGAGATCTGAGGAGGAATGGCAGCAGGTACAGGATGGGCATACGGAATCTGCGGCGCCTGCCGCAGCAGAAGGGATCGGGCAGGATTCCGTGTCGGATGGGCGTGGTATGGAAGACGCCGCCGAAATTTACACACCGCACAGCTATCTGAAAGAGGCAATTCTATGCGGCAACAGCCGGTGCTGGAGTAAGCTCTACCGCAGGGAAGTCATAGAGAAAGTGCGGTTTCAGGAAAATCTGACGATCGGGGAGGACATGCTGTTTCTAGTCAGCCTGCTTGCGTCCGCAGGACAGCTGGCGGAGACGGCGTATGCTGGTTATGGTTATTTCCAGAATCCTGCTGGGGCGATCAACCGGAAATTTACGCCCCGGTATATGGACCAGATCACCTGTTGGCAGATGGCAAGACAGAAAGTTAGGGCGATGGATCCGGCGATGGATGCGCAGGTTACAGCTCTCCTGCTGACAGGAATTATGTTGACAGCCGGAAAACTTGCCGGATTAAGGGCGCAGGAGAGGCATGACAATAGAGAATATATAAGAAACTGCCACGAGAGCCTGAAAGAAGCATTGCTTGTTTCTGGGGCGTTTGGCAGATTATCAGTGGGATACCGGGTTAAGGTGGCAGTGTTCTATTGCTGCCCGGCCGGCTATCTGTGGCTGTACCATCTGCAAAGCGGCGCCCGGCGTCGTAGAAAGTATGAGGCGTTGACGGATCGCAATCATGATTCTGCCAGGTAAGGCAGGCAGACTGTTGGCGGATACGATGGAGAAGGAGAAAGCATATGGTAATCGTCAAGGCGATGGGCGGGCTGGGTAACCAGCTGCAACAGTATGCATTATATAGAAAATTACAGGCGATCGGCAAAGAGGCGAGACTGGACATATCCTGGTTTCATGACAAAACACTGCAGGCCAATATTCCGGCGGGAAGAGCGTTGGAATTGGATTATTTGGATCTGCCGCCGTACCAGGCGGCATCCGGGGAGGAAGTGCGTAGCATTCTCGGCAGGATGTGGGAGGAGCCGGAAAGCGTTGTCGGTAAGATCAGAAGGAAGCTATATCCGGCATCGTCTCCTTTTTTTGTGGAGTCGGATTTGTACCATGAACAGATTTTTTCCATGGAAGGGAAATACCTGGTGGGGTATTGGGCATGTGAGAAATATTATGCGGATATCCTGGAATGCCTGCGGACAGAGATCGCGTTTCCGCAATGTGCAGACAAGGAACTGCAGAAGAGGAATGATGATGCGGCGGCACAGATGGAAGAGACAGCGTCAGTCAGTGTGCATATCCGCCGGGGGGACTATCTGGATGAAATCAACCGGGAACTTTTCGGGGGGATCTGTACCGAGGCATATTATGACAGGGCCATCGCCTATGTGAAAGAGCGGGTCCCGGAAGCGAGATTCTATTTCTTTTCGGATGATGCTGCTTATGTGGAGGCGCATTATCAGGGGGAAGGGATGGAAGTCATTGATCTGAACCATGGGAAGAACAGTTTCTATGATATCATGCTGATGAGTCGTTGCAGACATAATATTTGCGCCAACAGTACGTTCAGCTTCTGGGGTGCCCGTCTCAATCCCCATGATGATAAGATCATGATCCGCCCTTCTATCCATAAGAATACGCAGGTCTGTATACCAGAACAGATGCAGGCGTTATGGGATGGATGGGTGCTTGTCACGCCGCAGGGAGATGTGGTTTGAAAGAACAGATATAGGGAGGGCATCGTATGCAGAAGCCGGGGTATAAGATTAGTGTGATCATTCCTGTTTACAATAAAAAAGACTATCTGGCGCAGTGTATTGACAGTGTCCTGACACAGACCTATGGGAATCTGGAACTACTGCTTGTGGATGATGGCTCTACGGATGGAAGCGGTGCGATTTGTGACAGTTATGCAGTGAAAGATGCGCGTATCAGCGTGTTCCATCAGAAGAATGGCGGCCCAACGGCGGCGGTCATGACCGGCTTAAGGGAAGCGGCTGGAGATTACTATATGTTTATTGACAGCGATGATCATGTCAGCCAGGAGATGCTTGGGAAGATGGTACAGTGCCTGTCGGGGCAGAAGGGTGAGATTGTCTGCTGCAATCATGTGCTGGAGAAGCGCAAGGCGACCGTGCCTGTTATTATGCCGCTTCCGCCGGGGGTATATGAAGGGGAACGGCTGCAGAAAGAAGTCAAGGATAAGCTTCTGGGGCGTGAGAATAGGATCATTCCTATGTCCCGTTGTATGAAACTGTGTGAAAAGTCTGTCTTTGAAGGAAATGAGAAGTATTATGATACGAAATTACGAATGGGTGATGACTTCAATCTGATCTATCCGGCGCTGCTTTCGGCAAGCCGGATCGTAATTATGGAGAAGGCGCTTTTCTACCACTACCGCTATGTGGAGGACTCCATTGTCCATGGATATGATCCGCAGAATGCGGAGAGCGTTGCCGGCTGGTACAGAGCGCTGTGCCGGATTGTCCATGATAAAAATGTCCCAGAGGGAGAGAAGAGGCTTAACCGGGAATACTGTTATATGATGTTGTATGTCATGAAGAATGAGTTGAGAAATCCGGAGAAAAATTATATTGAGAAGATCCAGGGGATATTCTTAAAGCCGGAGGTGAGGGAGCGGATTGAGAGTACGCCGGTTTCCGTAAGCAGCCGTGCGAATGCCCTCCTGTATCTTGGGATGCAGTATCCCAATACGATGTTGCTGTGGGTTCTGAGAGCGATCGTGAAACGGTATGATAAGCGTAAAAAGTGATGGAGATTTGGAAACGGAACAGAAAGGATGAGGTTTCACGGAATGAACGATAAGATTGTATTTTATTTGCATGGTGGCAGCGGGAATCATGGTTGCGAGGCAATCTTAAACAGCACCTGCCATATGATCGAAGATCTTCCTAAGCTTCTTGTGACCAACAGTGAGAAGGAGGACAGGTTCTATTCGCTGGAACCGTTATGTGATCTTCTGCAGGAGAGGAAGATCGCAGAACATTTCTTTGCGCATGTCTGGTATTATGTGTGGCGGGCGGTGTTTCATGACCCGGAATCTTTTATGCGCTACCGCTTCCGCGCGGTTTTGGGCAGGAATCGTGCACCACTGTATATTTCCACAGGCGGTGATATGTACTGTTACGAAATTTCCAAGAAAGAGGCGATCGTTGCAAACAGCACCTTTGTCAGAGCTGGGGCGAGGACGATACTCTGGGGGTGTTCGCTGGAACCGGAACTGTTAGAGGAGCCGGAAGTTGTGGCGGATATGAAGCGGTATGCACTGATCACACCTAGGGAGTCGATCACAGCAGAGGCTTTGAAGAAGGCGGGGGTAGTGGAGAATGTAAAACTGTTTCCCGATCCGGCGTTTGCGCTTGAAGCGGAGAAAATACAGCTTCCAGAGGGATTTGCTGCTGGAAGAACGATCGGAATCAATGTCAGTCCAATGATTGTCCGGCATGAAAAAATTGATGGAATTACACTTGATAATTACCGGAAACTAATAGAACATATCTTACAGACTACGGAGGATTGCGTGGCGCTGATTCCGCATGTCATGTGGAACTATAATGACGACAGGCTGACGCTGCAGGAACTTTATAGAGGATTTGAGGCTAATGAGAGGGTACTGCTCTTCCCGGATCTGTCCTGTCAGAAACTGAAATATATCATTTCCCAGTGTAAAGCTTTCATAGGTGCAAGGACCCATGCGACCATTGCAGCTTATTCGAGCTGTGTGCCTACGCTTGTGGTGGGGTATTCTGTGAAAGCCAGGGGCATTGCGAGAGATCTGTTTGGGACAGAAGATAAATATGTCCTGCCGGTGCAGGCGCTGGAAAATCCACAGGAATTGATTCAGGCATATGACTGGATGATGGAGCGGGAGGGAGAGATCCGCGACAGACTTAAGGCAGTGATGCCAGCGTACTGTGCCAGGGCGAAAGCGGCAGGTGATGAGATCCGCAAAATCTGGGCGGAATGTCATGTGTAGGGATAAGAGATCACAGGAGAGGAAACACTGGGCAAGGCAGTAAACAGGCATGCTGCATGAGGGATCAATGCGGCGGATCAAGTGAAAGGCAACCGGATGGGCAGAGTTAAACAAGCTGAGAAGAATATCTTCTTTGGTTATATCAGTAATTTCATAATCCTGGCGGTGGGACTTTTACAGAGAGATGTGTTCATCAGGACGCTGGGAAAGACCCTTCTGGGGGTCAACAGCCTGTATACGGATATCTTAAGTATGCTTTCCCTGGCAGAGCTGGGGATTGGGAGTGCTTTAAATTACAGCCTCTATAAGCCGGTTGCCCAGGGGGATCAGGAGAAAATCAAGTCCTATATGCGGCTGTACCGGACAGCCTATATGGCGATCGCGGGGGTCATAGCGGTGATCGGCCTTGCGCTTGTTCCTTTTTTGCCTTATCTGATCAAGGAAAGCGAGAGGGGCGCCATATCAGGCAGGGAACTGACGATCTATTATCTGATCTTTCTCTTTAATACGGTAAGTACTTACTTTGTGGCCTACAAGTATAGTCTGGCCAATGCGCAGCAGCGTAATTATATACAGACGAACATCGCGACGATCACTAAGATCGCCACAGTGCTTGCGCAGATCATTGTGCTGTATGTGACGAAAAATTTCCTGCTGTATCTGTTAATCCAGGCAGCCGTAGAATTGGTACAGAAGATTTTTGTGAGTCTTTATTTTAATAGACTCTATCCCTACCTGCGGGATAAAAATATCCGAAAACTGGAAAAGCAGGAGACAGATGTTGTCATCACGAAGACGAAGGCGCTGATGTTCCATAAGATCGGAGATGTGGCGAGGTTGTCTACGGATACAGTGATTATTACCTGGTTTATGAATGTGGATTGGGTAGGGATCGTAGGCAATTATACGATGATTATCACCTACGCAGTGAACTTTATCAGTGTGATTTTTAATTCGGTGATCTCAGGATTCGGCAATCTGGTGGCTACGGAGTCCAAGGAGAAGCAGCATGCCATGTTTAAGGTGTACCGGTTCTTCGCCTGCTGGTTGTATGGATTTGCAGCGGTCGGGTTTTGGCTGCTTCTGACGCCGCTTATTGTGGGAATCTGGTTAGATGAGAGCTGGCGGTTGGGACAGACAGTGTTGACATTGATCCTGGTGGATCTGTATTTTAAGGGCGGCAGAACTGTGCTGGTCAATTTCAAGATTGCGGCGGGAGTTTTTGAACAGGATAGATATCTTTCCCTGA
>ERZ779637.1150-NODE-1150-length-12032-cov-24.979127_pt1 | contig 12032 bp, 13 predicted proteins | sample MGYA00514196_ERZ779637 | MGnify/ENA primary metagenome ERZ779637 (study PRJEB29562, sample SAMEA4376700) | mouse gut metagenome | isolation source: Cecum | study: EMG produced TPA metagenomics assembly of the A DSS colitis mouse model was used to assess the... | reverse complement strand
TGCTTGACATGGAGCAGGTATTCCTGCACTCCGTGGACTATCTGACAAAGAATTTTAAGGGATGCAGCTACCTTGCCGGTTTTTACGAGCATGACATGGCATCCGCGCTCTGGGAGCTTTCCGGGGAGGATGGACTGCTGGATGCTTACAAAAAAGAGCTGGCGCTGCATGGGAAGACAGCGGAGGAGATGAAACCCGTTGTCAGGATCACGACTTCGGATACCGGTTCCGGAGGGGCGAACATCTACCCCATGCTGGTATCGGGAAGTGAGAACACCACCATCAACTTAGGCAGCCCCCTGCGGCTGGGACACCGTAACGGCACGCGGATTGCGGAGTTTGACGCACACCTGAAGCTGCTGTACGGGAAGTACCAGCTCGCTGTCGGGAACCTTACAAGGCTGCTGGGCATTGTGGTTGTGAACCCCGTCAACTGCATGAAGGGCGTCATGGATAAACTGGGCATCCCCCGGAAGTATGAAGCGGAGGCGGTGGATCTGTTCGTGGCACAGTATGGGGAAACCCCCTGTACCGCACATGAGATCTATTTCGGCATTTCGGAGATCCTCTACATGCTCGCCTGCGAAGGTGAGGAGGGGAGCCGGATCACACGGATGGAGGAGACCATTGCCAGGGCACTGTCGGTCAACTGGACGGAGTTTGATATACCGGGTGCATATAAGTGGTAAGAAGGAGGAAAAGAGAGTGGATAATTTTAGAAAAGAGGTCATAAGGGAACTGGAGAAAAAGCTTGGGGATGATTATAATATCTTTCCCCAGGACAGGACAAAAAATAACGGATTTACCGCGCATGGCGTCTGTATCCGTAAAAAAAGTGGGAACATAGGAGCCGTGGCATATATAGATGAGGCCCTCCTTATGTATGCGGCAGGGGCCACATCCCTTGAAAGAATTGCGCATGGACTGATACAGCAGTGCTGCCATGGCGGGATTCATCCGGATGCAGTAAAAAACATTGAGGATTTTGGCATGATGAAAGACAGGTTAAGGCTGCGTCTCATAAATTATGCCGCCAATTCCGCAGAGATGGAAAATATCCCGCACAGAAGGTTCCTTGACCTTGCAGTTACCTACTGCCTGGATGTGGATATAGAAAATGGCAATGCTGCCCTCATCGTTTCAAATGTGCTGCTGGACATATGGAATGCCACGGAAGAAGACTTATACAGGACCGGCATGGAGAACCTGCATATGAAGGATAAATGCCTTGCCACGGATCTGTTTAGCATTGTCAGGGAACTGGCTGAAGATGAGGAAGCAGCGAGGGCAGTCCTTGACAAGATTGAAAAAATGGGAGGTAAAAAAGCAGAAATATATGCAGTGTCCAACCAGAAACAGCATTATGGGGCCGCGTGTATGCTGGATCACTCTTTTTTACAGCAAATGGCGGATTCCAAAGGATGCGACCTGAACATTTATCCAGGCAGCGTAAATGTACTGGTTATCGAGCCGGTAAAGGATGGAAACGGGGACCGCATAAATACAGAGGATGTCTGGGAAGTAAACAGGAACAGTGTCCCGAAGGAGGAGTGGCTGTCCAACAGCATCTACCAGTATGACCGGGCAAAGCAGGAGATCTGCATCTACAGGGAAGGAGCGCCGTTTTAACGGTCAGACAATAAAATGGATAAGGGTAAGGACAGGGAGAGAAGGGAAGAAACCTTCTCTTTTTCTGTCCGGATGGCACACAGCCGCATCAGGCGGCGGAAAGTGAGGAAAAGTATGGGACTGGATATGGATTATGAGGCAGAGGTATTTGTGGATACGGAAGATTTAAGCAGGGAGGACTGGCTTGCCTGCCGCCGCAAGGGGATTGGCGGGAGCGACGCCGCAGCTATCATGGGAATGTCGCCGTTTTGTACGAAGCGTGACCTGTACTATGACAAGCGGGGCATACAGGCGGTCATGGACGAGGAGGAAGATAACTGGGTGGCAAAGGAAGTGGGGCACCGGCTGGAGGATCTTGTAGCGGAGATTTTTTCCAGGAAGACAGGTCTGAAGGTTTACCCTGTGCGTAAAATGTTCCGCCACCCGCTCTACCCGTTTATGCTGGCAGATGTGGATTTCTTTATTGATTTCCCCGACGGCAGTAAGGGCATCCTTGAGTGCAAGACCACCAATTACAACTGCCAGAACAAATGGGCAAATGACTCCACCCCTGTCAACTATGAGTACCAGGGGCGGCACTATATGGCGGTTATGAACATCAATAAGGTGTACTTCGCCTGCCTGTACGGGAACAACGAGAACGAGTTCATCATCCGCTGCATGGAGCGCGACCTTGACATCGAGGAAGACCTGATCGCGGAGGAGGAATTTTTCTGGAAGGAAAATGTGGAGAAAGGCGTGGAGCCGCCCTATACGGAAAAGCCCGACCTTGTGCTGGAGAGCATACGGAAGCACTGCGGACCGGCGGACAGGGATGCGGACAAGGTAAAACTTGACCGGAAATATCTTGCCGGCATCAGGCGGTATCTGGAGTTGAAGGAACAGAAGGCACAGCATGAGGGCGAGGCAAAAAAACTGGATGAGAAGATGAAGGAAACCTATGCGGAGATCGTGGAGGAGATGGGAACAAGCTGTACCGGCGTTTTAAGTGACGGCAGTGAGGAATATGTGGTCTCCTACAACCCGGCCTACCGCACGGGGATAGACAAGAAGGGGCTGGAGCGCTTAAAGGTGCAGCACCCGGATGTCTATGACGACTATGTGAACACCACGGAGAGCCGGAGGTTTTCCGTCAAAGTGAAAGGAGCGGCATAAATGGAGAGAAATGACCTTGTATATATCTGTTCCCCGCTGTCGGCACCGACAAAAGAGGGGATACGGAAGAACATGGAGAAAGCGGCGTATTATGCAGGTCTTGTGTCCGGCGTTACCGGGTGCAGGGCCATCGCGCCCCACAGCTTCCTTCCGGAATACCTGGATGACGACATCCCGGAGGAGCGGGAAGCAGGGCTTGCCTTCGGGCTTTCCGTGCTGAGACTGAGCAAGGCCATCATTGTGTGCGGCAGCCGGATCAGCAGCGGGATGCGGGGCGAGATCAGACTGGCAGGGGAACTGGATATCCCTGCCTATGCCCTGATCGAATACGAAGGCAGGATCGCACTGGCAGAAATAACACAGGAGGAGAGAACGGATGAGATGCAGGTATGTAAGAGAAATATTCCATAACAAGGATAACGGGTTCTGTATCTTCGTGTACCACACGGAAGATGAGGGCGTGCCGGAAGCGGCGAAAGATCCCGACTATCAGGGAAAAGGTGCCCGATTTACGGCAATAGGCACGGGACTGCCGGATACAGCGGCGGTAGAAACGGAGCTTGTGGGAAACTGGGTAAGGAACAAGCACGGGCTGCAGTTACAGGTGGAAGGTTATGAGGAGATCCTGCCCCAGACAAAGGAGGGGATCAGGGGCTACCTGTCCTCCGGCATGATTAAGGGTATCGGACCGAAGCTGGCGGAGCTGATCGTGGAGAGATTTGGCACAAGGACATTTGATGTGCTGGACCATTATCCGGACAGCCTGCTGGAAATAAAAGGCATTACCCGTAAAAAGCTGGACGGCATCCTCTTATCCTACCAGGGCAGCCACGCCATGCGTGACCTTGCGGCGTATCTGACGCCCTTTAAGGTAACGCCAAAAAAGATCCGGAAGATCTATGAGGAATTTGGGAATGCCGCGCTGGATACCGTAAAGAACCAGCCATTTGCGCTCTGTAAGATCAGCGGGTTCGGTTTCCTGACCGTGGATGAGATCGCAAAAGCCAACAAGGGAAAGCCTGACGATCCCCTGCGGATCGAAGGCTGCATCTGGTACTGCGTGGAACAGGATAAGCAGGAAGGGCATCTGTTTCAGGATAAGCAGCAGTTCCAGAGAAAAGTATATGGACAACTGAATAAGGGCTACCAGGGGGAGGCCGTCACGGAGATGGCAGTCTACAAGGTACTCTACCAGATGGTAAAGGAAAGGCGGATGTACTACGAAAACGGCGCCCTTTATCCCGCGAATATGTACGGGTATGAGTGCAGCGCGGCAAAGAATCTGGTATCCCTGCTTACGGCAGAACAGGAGGTACAGGATATTACCTTCCTGCTGGCGGAAGCACAGAAAGAACTGGGCATCATCCTTTCCCCGAAACAGGAGGAGGGCGTCAGGAAAGCGTTCCGCCACCCGGTCAGTATCATCACCGGCGGCCCCGGAACAGGAAAGACCACGGTACAGAAGGTGCTGCTCTATGTCCATGAGAAACTGGGCGGTGGCAGCGTATTGCTGACTGCACCCACGGGAAGGGCAAGCCGCAGGATGGCGGAAAGCACGGGATGGCAGGATGCCATGACGATGCACAGCGCACTTGGGCTTACCAGTGACGAGGACAGTGAGGAGACGGAGGGCATGCTGGAGGCAGGATTTATCATAGCGGACGAGTTCACCATGTCCGACATGAGGCTGTCGCATATCTTTTTTGCCCACATCCGGGCGGGAAGCCGTCTGGTGCTGGTGGGGGATGTGGACCAGCTCCCCAGTGTAGGCCCCGGAAATGTGTTCCGTGAGCTGGTGCAGTGCGGCGTCATCCCGTTAACGGTGCTTGACACGATCTTCCGTCAGGCGGAGGGCAGCCGTATCATCGCCAATGCGAAACGGATGCAGGAAAATGACGCGGCTTTAGATTATGGCGCAGGTTTTGCCTTTATCCCTGCGGGGAGCGCAGAGGAAGCTGCCGACAAAGTGCAGGAACTGTACCGTGCCAGCGTGGATGCGTTTGGCATGGATAAGGTGCAGGTGCTGACGCCCTACCGCAAGATGGGGGAGGCCAGCGTAAATGCGCTGAATGAGAGGCTGTGGGAGATGGTGAACCCGAAAGCGGAAGGGAAGCCGGAGATCCGCTGCGGCAGACGCACGTTCCGTCTGGGCGACCGGATCATCCATAACAAAAACAAGGACCAGATCAGCAACGGCGACATCGGGTACATCAAAAATATCTATGTGGATGAGGATGGATCGGAGCTTGCAGAGTTGGAATTTTCGGAAGGCCGTTTCGTGAAATATGGGAGCGAGGAACTGGAAATGGTGGAACACGCCTATGCCACGACGGTACACAAGAGCCAGGGCAGCGAGTACCCCATGGTGATCCTGCCGTGGCTGCCCATGTTCTATAAAATGCTGCGGAGGAACATCTTTTACACAGCGATAACAAGGGCAGGCGTGCAGGTCGCCATCATCGGCAGTAAGCGGGCTGTCTGCACCGCCATCCACAATACGGAGTGTGACCGGCGCAATACACGGCTTGGTGAGCGCGTCATAAAGGAATACAACCGGCTGCTGGAGGACAAGGGAAAGCAGCCTGAAAAAGACGGATACCGTCAGGAAGTAATCAACTTATAAAAACAGGAGGGACAGGACTTTGGAAAATATGGAGAAAAGAATGGAAAAAGCAGGGATGGAGGAAGCAGAGGAACTGGAAATGAACGCAAGGATGGTGGAGAGGGCAGATGACATAGACAATGCAGCCTACCGGTATCTTGCGGTACTGCTGGAACTGGATGAGGACGGGGCGGAAGAAAGGTTTCCGTGGAATATTGAGATCCTCAGGAAAGTATTTGACAGCAGCGTGTCCATCTTACAGGAATACGGCCACACGGTATGCAACCCGTATATTGCCACATCGGAGAGCGGACGGCAGTACCGCTGCACGCTTTCCGAGTGCGGATGTGAGAGCTGTAACTGTCAGGATGAACTGATGGAGAAGGAAAGGCTCATTTCCAAGATCGAAGATGCCGCAGCAATGAACAGGTTCAAGGTGATGGACGGGGACCATGACTGCATCATTGTCCGGAACAGCGAAATGGATGTGGATTTTGAGATCCGTGTCAGCCAGCTTGCCGGATAGGGGGATGCGGTATGGAAAAAAGAGATTACAAAAAGGAGTTCTGTACCCTGATGGATAAATTTGCTTTCCGCTACTCCAGATGGCAGGTGTGGAATGATTTCCTGAGCCTGTCTGCGATCTCCCTGGCGAATGTGGTACCCACGCCGGAAAAACAGGAGCGGGAGGAAAATTACCGCTCTATAATAAACAGTTACCGTGAGGAGGAACGGGAGATCTTTTCCCGGATGCTGGGCATTGTGGTGCTGGCGCTGGAGGAGAATCCGGAGCAGGACTTCCTGGGCAGCCTGTATCATCATCTTGAGCTGCATCAGGAACAGAAGGGGCAGTTTTTTACGCCTTACCATATCTGTGAATTTATGTCGGAAATACAGTATACAGATTTGAGCGCGGATGAACTACTGAGGGGAAGGCGCTACATCAGTGTGAACGATCCTGCGTGCGGCGCGGGCGCCATGCTGATCGCCTTTGCAAATGTGGCAAAAAAGCACGGCATCAATTACCAGAAGCATGTACTGTTCGTGGCACAGGATATTGACCGGACGGCAGCCATGATGTGCTACATACAGATGTCCCTGTTGGGATGTCCCGCTATCGTGGCTATCGGGGACAGTCTTGCGAAGCCGTTCCCGCACCCGGATAACGAGGTGTGGTGTACCCTGTTCTATCACCTGAACCAGTGGCGTTTTACCACCGGGGAGGCAGGAGAAGGACAGGAAGACGGCGGGGATATGACAGAAGACGGAGCTGCGGCAGTCACGCTGGAGCATCTGCCCGAAAATGTCAGGATTCAGGAAGGAGAAGACGGACAGCTCATGCTGCGTATGGAACGGGCATCATAACAATCAAAAAGCAGGAACAGGTGAAAGGAGTTAAAAGATGGAGAATGGAACAGACATCCGGTTTCAACTGGATATACTGCGGCGGGACGGCTATCATGCCGCTGCGCGGATCATCGAATCCATGCAGGGAACAGTCAGCCGGGAAGCAGAAATGAAGTATCTGAAGGAGTTTGTGCGGCAGGGCTATTTCGATGAGGAACTTGGCCGGAACCAGTTCCGCTGCCTGTGGACGGCATATTGTTTCCACCACGGGCTTATTGTGGACACATCCGGGTACGATAATGACGTGATAGAGCTGTGGAACGCCATAGCGAAGGATGAACCGGAAACAGCGGACTGGGATGATTTTGACAGCTTTGACAATTTCATGTGCAAATATCTAGTATGAGAAAATCTAAAAAAACGAAATTAAAATTCAAGAAAATGCGGGGGAGGATGGTACTTATTATATGTACCCCCCTTCCCTGATGGGAAAGGAGAAAAACAAATGGGAGAAGCAACAGCAAATGCAGCGTATATGTATGATGAGGTGGAGGGCATCCGCAACCTGAACAAAGTGGAGGGATTTGATCCCAGAAAGTACATGAGGATTATCGAGCAGGAAGGCCGGGCGGGAAAGTATTATCTTGACGTGGCGTTCCGCAAGCTCTGGTTCCGCTTAAAGTATCCGGAGGGCAAGATCGTAAAGAAGATACTGAAGCTGACGGATCAGGTTGCCATTGTGGAGGCGCGGGTATATCTGCACCGCAATGATGCGGAGGAAAACTTCATCGCCAATGCGCTGGCACAGAAGTACAGGACAGAGGACGGGCAGTTCGGTAACAAGTTCGTGGAACTGGCTGAAACCGCCGCAGTCGGGCGTGCGCTTTCGGATGCAGGCTTCGGGCTGCAGTTTGCGGACAAAGAGGAAGATATTGATCCGGAAGTGACGGAGGCTCCCTTTGACGCACAGATGATCCTGTCAGGAAATGGCATTGACGGTGAAGTTTTAGGTGAAATGCTTTCCGGGGAGGATATGGAAAACGGTGCTGCGCTTCCGGATGAAAACATTCCCGGACAGTACGGGATGGAGAATTATATCCCCATGCCGGAAGAAGTGGGACAGGCGATGGGTATGACGCCCGCCATGTCACAGAATGGCGGCGTAGCGCAGCAGAACCGGCAGAGCCAGCCACAGCAAAACCAGCAGCAGAGTAATCAGCCGCAGCCGAAACCGGCGCAGACGCCTGCAGCAAAAGCAGCGCCGCAGTCCGGAAGACAGGCGGCAAACAATGCCCCAACTGGAAAGAATACCCAGAGTGCTACCGGGATCAAAAAGGATATGCCGGTAGAGCAGATTTATTCCATGTTAGACCGTGACAGTGCCGCAGCCGTTGTTATTCCCATGGGCTATAACAAGGGAAAGACACTGGGACAGGTGGCTGTGGAGAAACCCGCAAACCTGCAGTGGTATGTGGATTCCTACGGTGGTCCTGACAACCTGCTGCGTGCGGCGGCAAAGTTTTTGATTGACATGGCATTAGGGCAGGCAAGTTAGATTGAAATTATATCAAAATACAAAATGGGCAGTGCGTCATCGTGCTGCCCTTAAAAAGAAAGCAGCTTTATAACAGGCTGCGGAAAGGAGGAACGCCATGTATCAGGATTTTCCCTTTACCATCGTGGATGTGGCATACCTCTTGAACCTGCATGTCAGGCATAAAAATACGGCGAGCCTTGATGTGGACTGTCCGTTCTGCGGGGAGAAAAAGGGCAAGCTCAACCTCAACACTAAAAAGAACGTGTTCAAGTGTAATCGGTGTGGGGAAAGCGGCGGCATGCTCTCCCTGTATGGAAAGATATTTGGAGTGGACAACCAGACTGCCTGTAAAGAGATCAAGGATGCCCTAGGAAGGAATGAGCAGGCGCCGTCCTATCAGGTAAGGAAACGGGAGATTGCCCTGAAGGAGCCGGAGATCCCAAGCGCCATGCCTGCCCCGGATGATGTGAGGCACAAGACATACAGTACGTTCTTTTCCATGCTGGTGCTTGCGAATACTCACAGAAAGAACCTGTTAAAGCGCGGGTTCACGGAGCAGCAGATTGAAGAGAACGGTTATAAGAGCACGCCGGTCTTCGGCTATAAAAAGCTGACGGAGAAGCTACTGGCGGCGGGATGCACCGTAGAGGGTGTTCCGGGGTTTTATCAGGATAAGGACGGGGAGTGGACCATCCATTTCTCCAATAAATCCTCCGGGTTTCTGGTGCCAGTCCGCAACATAGATGGCCTCATCGTGGGGGCGCAGATACGTCTTGACCATCCTTATGACGGCAGGAAGTATATCTGGCTCTCCAGTACGAACTATTATATGGGCACATCCTCCGGAAGTCCCGTCCATCTGGCGGGAAATCCGGGGGAAAAGACGGTATTTGTAACAGAGGGACCGCTGAAGGGCGACCTTGCCCATGCACTGTCAGGCAGGACTTTCGGATGTGTGCCGGGGGCAAACCAGTACGCAAACCTGCCGCCGTTTTTACAGGCAATGAAGCTGATGGGGACGAAAGCGGTCTATGAAGCATATGACATGGACAAGCTGCTAAAGACTGCCTGCAGGGGTGACTACAATGAGAAATGTGTTCATTGTGAGAATTACAGGAAGGACTGGAAACAGCAGGTCATTCCCTGTGAAAAGAAAAGCATCAAGCGTCAGAACATCCAGCGGGGATGCCATAAGCTCACCCAGATCTGCCGGGAAATGGAGCTGTCTGTAAAAACTCTTACATGGGACATGGACAGTGAAGGCGACTGGGCGGAAAACGTAAAGGGCGTGGATGACTACCTGCATGGGCTGGACCAGAAAAAACAGGGACAGACCTCATAAAAAGTAATATCCAGGGCGGACTTCCATACGGGGTTCCGTCCTTTTTTATGCACATAATATGTAAAATCCCCCAGTTTTTCATAAGGCTGTTGGCTTTTACTTAAACGGTGCGTATAAAACAGTAAATAAAGCATAAAGGAGCTGACGTTATGATGTATCAGAAAATAATTGTACCGATAGACCACGGGAACAGGAACATGAAGACCGAGCATAAGATATTTACCTCCGGCTTTGTGGAGAGTGACTGCAGGCCCGCACTGGGGGAATACCTTCAGTATGATGGGCGATACTATGCCCTGACCGAGCAACGGATACCTTATATGAGGGACAAGACGCTGGACGACCGTTTCTTTATCCTGACCCTGTTTGCGGTGGCGATGGAGGCGGAGAAACAGATGTTAAACACGAAGGACACGCTCCTTCAGGCAGCGCTGCCGGTGGGACTGCCCCCGAAGCATTACGGAGCGCTTTACCGGAAGTTTGAGGATTATTTTATGGACAGGGGCGTCCAGCAGTTTACATACAGGGGCATCCCTTACCGGATTGAGATCATGGAAACTGCCGCCTTCCCGCAGGACTATGCGGCTGCCATGACCGTTTACCAGAGGATAGCGGAATTTAACAAGGTCATTACGGTAGACATCGGGGGATTCACGCTGGATTACCTTCTGATCCGGGGAGGGAAGCCTGACCTGTCCGTCTGCGACTCTCTGGAGAAGGGTGTCATCCGTCTGTATAATGACATTTCCTCCCGCGTCAATTCCGAGCAGGACATCCTGATCGACGATACGGACATTGACCGGATCATCCGGGGAGAAAAGACGGATTATTATGGGGAGGTCATCCGCATCGTGGAGGACATGACAAAGACCTTTGTGAATGACATCCTCGGCACGCTCAGGGAGCGGGGGCTTGACCTGAAAGCGAGCTGTGTGGTATTTATCGGGGGCGGCTCCCTGCTTCTTCGGGAGTATCTGGAGCATTCCGGAAAGATTGGCCGCTGCATCTTTGTAGAAGACATCTGCGCCAACGCAAAAGGCTATGGTATGCTCTACCAGATACAGAGGAAAGGCAGGTGACTGCCATGGGGAAAAAGAACGCATTTGTGACCACCATAGGGTTCAACAGGAACGATCCAGCCCATGTGCAGGTGGCGGAGTTCCTGAACGGTATGGAGCGGGGGAAGGCACAGTACATCGTCAATGCAGTGCTGTCGTATCAGAATGGGGCACAGACCGGGGATATGCCCCATGCAGGGCAGGCGGTGGACTATGAAAGGATACGGCAGTTTGTGCTGCAGGTGATCCGGGAGCATGAAGGACAGGAGGCATCCCGGAAAGAAACGGCGGGGGGATCGGCCGGACCGGATACAACAGAAGAAAACACGGGAATGGCGTTTGGATTTGACGAGGATGCTTTAAGCGGCATCATGTCATCACTGGAGGCGTTCAAGAGGTAAGGGAAAGGGAGCCTGCAGGACATTCTTCATTGTCCCGGCTCCCTTTTCCCAAGCAGCTCGTCTGTGGATATGTCGCTGCACTCCATGCCCAGAAGCTGGAGCTTTCCTGCCAGGGCAGCCTGAGAAAGCCCCTGGGCAGTGCGGAGCTGTTTCACTTTCGGGCCTATGATGTTTTTGGATGTACCATTCCAGTAGATTTTCATATACAGCCTTCCCTTCTAAAGATGAAGTATAGAAAACCAAGGGAGAGAAGTCGCCGGGATTGGGGAATACTGGGAGGTAAGAAAGATATGGCAAAGGAGATTTTGACAATGAATGATGTATGGTTAAAGATTGCCCAGTTTTTAGGCGCTCTGAACGGGGAGAATGTGAAACGGGAGAGCTATGTGCGTACGCCGGAGTATGAGGCGGCACTGGAGGCATGGAAGGAGACGGAGCAGGAATGGGAGGCGTTTCTGGAAACACTGCCTGCAGGAGAGCAGGAAAAGGCAGAGGAGATGAAGGAGCGTCTGGAGGATTTTTCATCTGCTCAGGAGAAGCGTGCTTACATTCAGGGCTATGCGGACTGCATACAGGCGTTGTACCACATGGGACTCCTGAAGGAGAACGAGGGGCTGAAATGGGCAGAGAAGATGGACGTGCATTGAGAGATGTCCCTGGAAAATGTAGGAATATGGCAGGCGCGAGGCAGGAGCTGTTATTTGATATATGACTGTATAAAACCGGGGAGGGTTTGTTAAGTGCTTTCCCCGGTCTTGTACTTGTCTGCATTATAGGGAGCGAAAGACATATTATTTTTGATGATTACCAACAACATCGCTTTTTTGCAGTTTCCATTTCCATTATTTAGTGAGAAAATAAAATAATTATCCAATATATTTCAAAAACATGTGACCGTTTTCTTCTGGCAATTGTTTTATAGGTGAAAGGAGGTCAGGCAATGAAACAAGCAATATCCACC
>ERZ779637.1147-NODE-1147-length-12045-cov-14.360300_pt1 | contig 12045 bp, 13 predicted proteins | sample MGYA00514196_ERZ779637 | MGnify/ENA primary metagenome ERZ779637 (study PRJEB29562, sample SAMEA4376700) | mouse gut metagenome | isolation source: Cecum | study: EMG produced TPA metagenomics assembly of the A DSS colitis mouse model was used to assess the... | reverse complement strand
GAACCGCTGGACCATGATGTGGCCCGCCCCCAGCATGTTGGTCAGCTCCCCCACCCGCTGGGCGTAGGCGATGGGCTGGTTGAAGGGGTGGGAGAAATTGTGGGAGCAGAGGATGGCCAGGTTGGTGTTGTCACTTTTCAGCTCCTTGTAGCTGTGGCCATTGACCACCGCCAGATCGTTGTCGTAGTTCTCCTGGCTGACAAAGCCCCCGGGGTTCTGGCAGAAGGTGCGCACCTTGTTCTTGAAGGGCCGGGGATGCCCCACCAGCTTCGACTCGTAGAGGACCCGGTTCACCGTCTCCATGACCTCGCTGCGCACCTCCACCCGCACGCCGATGTCCACCGTGCCCGGCTGGTGGGCGATGTTGTGCTGGGCGCACAGGCTCTCCAGCCAGTCGGCCCCCCGGCGGCCCGTGGCAATCACCGTATGGCGGGCCAGAATCTCCTCCTCCCGGCCGTTTTGGCGCACCTGCACCCCCCGGCACACGTCCCCCTCCAGAATGAGATTGGTACACTCGTAGCCAAAGAGCAGCTCCACGCCGTTTTTCAGCAGGTGCTGCTCAATGGCGTAGTAGAGGTCCTGGGCCTTCTCCGTGCCCAGGTGGCGGATGGGGCAGTCCACCAGCTTCAGCCCCGCCCGGATGGCCCGCCTGCGGATGGCCTTGACCTCCTCCGTGTTGCCCAGGCCCTCCACGTGGCTGTCCGCGCCGAACTCCAGGTAGATGCCGTCGGTGTAGTCGATGGTCTCCTGGGCCTTGTCCGGACCGATGAGGCTGGGCAGATCGCCCCCCACCTCGCAGCTGAGGGACAGCTTGCCGTCGGAGAAGGCCCCGGCCCCGGAGAAGCCGGTGGTAATGTGGCAGTAGGGCTTGCAGCTCACGCACTGGCCCGCCTTGCTCTTGGGACAGCGGCGGTCCTCCACCGCCCGGCCCTTCTCCACAATGAGAATCCTCTGCCTGTTGCCCTTTTTCAGCATCTCCAGGGCTGTGAAGATGCCGGCGGGCCCTGCGCCGATGATGACAACGTCTCTGTCCATGGAAACCTCCTTTTCCTGTCGCGGCGGTTGCTTCTCCAACCACTATACCTGAGCCGGTCCGCCCTGTCAAGGGGGCCGGACCGGCTGCGCCGGCTGTCCTCATTATCTGCATTCTCTCTCGTTTTTTTCACCCAGATCCCGGATGACCTGGAGAATGTGGCTGGCCTGACCGGGGGTGAGCCGCCCGATCTCCCGCGCCAGGTCCCCGGCGCTCTGGGGAGAGAGCGCCCCGGGGTCAAAAAAATCCCGGGGCGTGATGTGGAAGTATTCGCAGATATAGAGGAACCCGGCCATGGACGGCAGCGTCCGCCGATTCTCGATTTTGTTGATGTAGCTCTCGCTCTGTCCCAGGGACAGGCTCATGTCCCGGGCCGACACGCCCTTCTCCGTCCGCAACTGGGCGATCCGCTCCGGTACCCACGCTAAGTAGTCCATACGACACCCCCTGCTTTGTATATAGTATAAATCCTGGACCGGCGAGAAACAGGGAAAATTAGGATATATTTCTCTTTACAAAAAGATTTATAGCATATATAATGGGCGGTAACCGGGATTTATATTCCCTACCACAGAGAGAAACAGGGGAGGGCGCGCATGAAGGGGAGGATTGTGAAAGGGGTGCTGGTGCTCACGCTGGTTCTGGCGGTGCTGGCGCTGGCCGGATGCAGGGAGTTTCCCAGTCTCGGCCCTCTGGAGAAGCCGCCTCCGCCGCCGATCATGGCATGTATGCCGGGAAATTCGTGCTGCGGGGAAACGATATAGGGTGGGGACCGTCAGAGGGCGGGCGCTGCCCGCCTCTGCACCGCCTTTGACGAAAAATAATTGCATTTTCCATAGGCGGATCATCCCACCGAAGCGCCGAAAAGAGCCAGGTCCGGAAGGACCTGGCTCTTCTGCACAAAACCAATCTGGGAATTAGATCAGGCGGGAGGTGCTCACCTTCACGCCGGGGCCCATGGTGGAGGCTGTGACACAGCTCTTCACATACTGGCCCTTGGCGGCGGCGGGCTTGGCCTTGATGATCGCGCCCATAAGCGTGTTGAAGTTGTCGTTGAGCTTCTCCGCGCCGAAGGAGACCTTGCCGATGGGGCAGTGGATGATGTTGGTCTTGTCCAGGCGGTACTCGATCTTACCGGCCTTGACCTCCTGCACAGCCTTGCCCACGTCGGGGGTGACGGTGCCGGCCTTGGGGGAGGGCATCAGGCCCTTGGGGCCCAGCAGCTTACCCAGACGGCCCACGGTGCCCATCATGTCGGGGCTGGCCACAACCACGTCGAACTCAAACCAGTTCTCCTTCTGGATCTTCTCCACCATGTCCATGTCGCCCACGTAGTCCGCGCCGGCCTCGCGGGCGGCGTCGGCCTTGTCGCCCTTGGCGAACACCAGCACCCGGACGGTCCTGCCGGTGCCGTGGGGGAGCACCACCGCGCCGCGGACCTGCTGGTCAGCGTGGCGGGAGTCAACGCCCAGCTTCACGTGGAGCTCCACGGTCTCGTCAAACTTGGCGGAAGCGGTCTTGCAGATGAGCTCAAAGGCGTCCTTGGACTCGTAGAGAGTGGCCCGGTCAATCTGCTTGGCGCTGTTCTGATATTTCTTTCCTCTAAACATTTCTCAAGCCCTCCTTTATTCACCCACGACGACGCCCATGCTGCGGGCCGTGCCGGCGATCATGCTCATGGCGGACTCCAGGCTGGCGGCGTTCAGATCGGGCATCTTGGTCTCGGCGATCTTCTGCACGTCGGCCTTGCTGATGGTGGCCACCTTGGTCTTGTTGGGCACGCCGGAGCCGGACTCGATATTGCAGGCCTTCTTGATGAGGACGGCCGCAGGAGGAGTCTTGGTAATGAAGGTAAAGGAGCGGTCAGAGTAGACGGTGATGATGACAGGGATAATCATGCCCATGTCGTTCTTCGTGCGCTCGTTGAACTCCTTGGTGAACGCGGCGATATTGACGCCGTGCTGGCCCAGGGCGGGACCAACAGGGGGAGCGGGCGTCGCCTTGCCCGCGGGAATCTGCAGCTTAACGTAGCCTACGACTTTCTGTGCCATGTCAGGCACCTCCTTGTATAATGTGGTGGTGGCGGGGTCCGTCTGGGGTTCCCCCTCCCACAGCTATGCTTTTCTTTATCAGACAAAGAAAAGCATCAAAAGAAACAATCAGGACACGACTTCCACCTGGTCCAGCTCCATCTCCACAGGGGTTTCGCGGCCGAACATGGACACCACCACGGTGACCTTGTTCTTCTCCGCGTCGATCTCCTCCACAACGCCGGTGAAGGACTCCAGAGGCCCGTCGTTGATGCGGACCTGATCGCCCTCCTTGTAGTTGACCACGATCTCGTGCTTCTCCATGCCCCACTCAATGACCTCGTCGTCGCTGAGGGGGATGGGCTTGTTGCTGGCCTCGCCCACAAAGCCGGTGACGCCCCGGACGTTGCGCACCAGATGCCAGGTATCGTCGGTCATAATCATCTTGATGAGCACGTACCCGGGGAACACCTTCCGCTCCACCTGCTTGGCAGCGCCGGTTTCGCTGATCTCGGTGACCGTCTCCAGAGGGATCTGGATGTCCACGATCATCTCCTCCAGGCGGCGGTTGGTGACGAATTTCTCAATGGTGGTCTTGACGGCGTTTTCATAGCCGGAGTAGGTGTGGACCACGTACCACTTCGCGTTATCGGACATACCTCCAGCGCCTCTTACACCGAGAAGATGGACAGGAGGGTCTTGATAAACAGGGCGGCCACGCCGTCGAAGATCCAGATGCAGGCGCCGAACACCACGCTGTAGAGGATCACGGTGCCCGTGTTCTTGGCGACCTTTTCCGGGGTGGGCCACACCACCTTTTTCAGCTCGCTTCTCATCTCGCGGAACCAGCGGCCCCGGTCCTTCTTGACGTTCTTTTCTTCAGCCATGTTTGGATGTTCCTTTCCTTACTTCGTCTCAGAGTGAACAGTATGCTTCCGGCAGAACGGGCAGTACTTCTTCATCTCCAGACGGTCAGGGTCGTTCTTCTTGTTTTTGACCGTGTTGTAGTTCCTCTGCTTGCACTCGCTGCATCTGAGAGTAATCTTCACGCGCATTCCTAACGGCACCTCCTTATTCATGTATGCAGGCTCAAGGCCTGTACCGATTGCCTCCCTGTTGGAGATCTGGGCCGCCTGCCGCGCGGAAGCGAAAAGCGCGCAAAAAGAAACCCATTTCCACAGGTATTGTCTACTATATCACCTTACAGGCCCCAGGTCAACATAAATTTTTCAAATAATCCACTTTTTTTTCCTTTGCAAATATTGTATAATGGAGGGTAACGCGATAGAAACCGCGAAAAAGCACACATTATATAAGGAGGACTGCCATGCGCATCATGGCGATTGACTACGGGGACGCCCACACCGGCGCGGCGGTCTCCGATCTGACGGGCCTGCTGGCGGGCCACACCCAGGTCATCCACAGCCGGAAGCCGGAGGAGGTCCTCTCCGGCCTGGGACAGATCATCGGGGAGTACGGCGTGACGGAGCTGGTGCTGGGCTATCCGAAGAACATGGACGGCACCCTGGGGCCCCGGGCGGAGAAGGCGGAGCTGTTCGCCCAAGAGCTGGAGGCGGCCTTCGGCCTGCCGGTCCATCTCTGGGACGAGCGGCGCACCACCATTGACGCCCACCAGATCCTGGCCTCCGCCGGGAAAAACGCCAAAAAGCGGAAGAAGACCGTGGACGCGGTGGCGGCGGCGCTGATTCTGGAGGGGTATCTCACCTTCCGGCGCGGCCGGAGCTGAGCGTTCTCTCCTTTTGAACAGAGAAAAGAAGCAAAAACATCAGCAAGGGGTATACAGGCTGCCGGCAGAGCGCCGGAGAAGCGCCCTCCCGGGAAAAAAGAATGGCGCCAGTATGCCCCCTATACGAAAGGAGCCCTCATGAAGCAATACATCAAGAGCAACCGAATCCTCCTCATCCTGCTGGCGCTGGCCGTGGCGGTCAGCGCCGCGGTGATTGCCGTGCGCTGGCGGGCGGAGGCGGACAACAAGAGCTACGACATTGTCCTGGACTACAACGAGCTGGAGCTGCTGGCCGAGCAGAGCGAGCACGACGTGGCCTGGTGGCTGGCCCAGTTCCGGGACATGGGCATCACCCAGGTGGGGCTGACGGAGGAGAGCCTCATCACCCTGATGGAGAACTCCCCTCTGGCGGTCACCGCCGCCATGATGGACGAGGTGATCCAGGACTCCGACTGGGCGGAGAGCTACCCCGCCGCCTTTGTCCAGGACATCCAGCGCTACGGCTATGACCGCTTTGACGTGCTGGTCCAGGTCTCCGGCCGGGAGGCGGCCGGGTTCGTGGTGGACGCGGTGGAGCGACGCTTCCACAGCCGGGACGTGGTGCTCCTGGACCAGGGGGAGGAGGCCTATATCCTCCTCAACGGCACGGTCAACGACACCCTCTACAGCGCCGCCGCCAGCTACTACACCACCATGAACAAGGGCTTTGTGGAGCGCCGGGAGATCCAGTCCTCCAAGCTCATGTATATCTCCCTGGGCCTGATGCCCGAGAAGGTGGAGACCATCCAGAGCCTGGGCATGTCCATCGTGCCCCGCACCCTCTGCTACAACGGCCGCAACGACGCCCGCTACGCCCAGGCGGTGCTGGAGGGCTATGAGAAGTACGGCATCACCCCGGACTATATCATCGCCGGCGGCGAGGCCGTGGTGGGCTACGACGAGCAGGAGGACGCCTTTGCCCTGGACTATATCCAGAGCAACAATATCACCGTGGGCCTCATCGAGACCAACGTGCAGCGGGAGAACATCATGCAGTCCGGCGTGGAGGACATCGCCAGGGCCACGGACTACAACATGGTCCGGGTCTTCTCCGTGTGGGACTACATCCAGTTCCGCTACGGCTACTACGGCTACCAGGGGGCGGAGGAGATCGAGAACACCCTCTACCGGGCCATTGTGGAGCGCAATATCCGCATCATCTACTTCAAGCCCATCAAGCAGCAGGACAACCGCTTCGCCTATGTCACGGATCCTCAGATCTACCGGGACATGTTTGAGAGCCTGGACCAGCGGCTGGCCGCCCACAGCATTGTCCGGGGCCGGGCCTCGGTGCTGGAGAACGTCCAGGTGCCCCCTCTGGCCATGCTGGTCCTGGGCCTGGGGGCGGGGATCGGCGGGGCGCTGCTGCCCGCCACCTGCCTGCCCGTGAAGAGGCGGTGGACCCTGCTGCTGGCCGGGGCCGCCTGCGTGTGCGTGGCCGGCGCGTGGTACGCCGCGCCCAACTCCTTCCGGCTGCTGGCCAGCTTCGCCAGCGCGGTGGTGTTCGCCTGTCTGGCCGCCGCCTTCTTCCTCAGCGCGGCCAAGGGGCTGAGCCGGAGCCTGCCCCAGGACGCGGGCCTTCTGCGCATCCTGCCCCGGGCGGCCCTGCTGCTGGCGGGGGCGGTGCTCATCGCCCTGTGCGGGGCCATGATGACCGCCGCGCCCCTGTCCTCCACGGACTACATGCTGGAGCTGGGCATCTTCCGGGGGGTCAAGGCGGCCCAGCTGGCCCCGCTGGCCTTCTTCTGCGTGCTGTTTCTGGCCTACTACGGCCTCTTTGAGAAGGACCGGCAGTCCAACACCCTGCAAATCCGGGACGTGGCCGGGGCCCTGCGCTGGACCATCCCCGTGTGGACCCTGGCGCTGCTGGCCGCGGTGGGCGCGGTGGGCTACTACTACCTGGCCCGCACCGGCCACGAGACGGATGTGACGGTCTCCAGCGTGGAGATCATTCTGCGCAATATCCTGGAGAACAACCTGCTGGCCCGGCCCCGGACCAAGGAGTTTCTGGCCGCCTTCCCCTGCGCCATGCTGGCGGCATACTGCGCCGTGCGCCGGCTCCCCTTCTGGACGGGCCTGTTCGGACTGGTCAGCGCCATCGGCCTGACCAGCGTGTGCAACACCTTCATGCACATCCGCACCCCCCTGTACCTGGGCTTTGTCCGCACCGGCTACTCCCTGGTTCTGGGCATGGTCCTGGGGGTGATCTACGTGTGCTGCTTCGAGCTTGCCTACCGGCTCTGCCGGCGGATCCGGCAAAAATATGGAGAGACGGAACAGAGAGAGAATGTATAACATACTGATATCGGGCTACTACGGCTTCAACAACATCGGCGACGAGTCCATCCTGCGCACGGTCATCGACAACCTGCGGGAGAAGCTGCCGGACGTGGACATCACCGTCCTCTCCCACGACCCGGCCCAGACGGCGGAGAAGTACGGCGTCAAGGCGGCGGCGCGGATGAGCCTGTGGGGCATCCTCCGCTCCGTCTGGCGCTGTGACCTGCTTCTCTCCGGCGGAGGCAGCCTCCTCCAGGACGCCACCTCGGGCCGCAGCATCCTCTACTATCTGTTTATCCTCCGGCTGGCCCAGCTGCTGGGCCGCCAGACCTTCATCTACAGCCAGGGAATCGGCCCCATCTCCGCCCCCCGGAACCGGCGGCTGGCTGCCCGGGTCCTCCGCCGGACCGACGGCATCGTGGTCCGGGACGCCAAGAGCCGGGACCTGCTGCTGGGCCTGGGGGTGCCGAGGGAGCTGGTCCACGTCACTGCGGACCCGGTGATCCGGGTGAAGAAGGCGGATCCGGCTCTGGGGCTGGAGATCCTGGCCCAGGAGGGCTGCCCCCGCCGGCCGGACCGGCTGACGGTGGGCTGGGCGGTGAAGTCCCGGGGCCCGGACAGGGCCTTCCTCCGGGAGGTGGAGCGGTGCATCCGCTGGCTTCGGGAGGAGTACGGCGCGGACTCGGTGCTCATCCCCTTTTTCCACGACGAGGACTGGAAGGTCTGCGACGCCGTGGCCCAGGGCCTGGACGGGCAGGCGGGGTGCCTGCGGCAAAAATACCTCTCCGAACAGACCCTGTCCATCATCGGGTGCATGGACGTGCTGGTGGGGGTCCGCCTCCACGCCCTCATCTACGCCGCAGTCATGGGCGTGCCCATGATCGGCATCAGCTACGATCCCAAGGTGGACTCCTTCCTGGCCTCCATCCAGCGGCCCACCCCCTTTACGGTGCGGGACTTCACTCTGGAGAAATTTCAGGCTGTTTTCCGGGAGACTGTGGAGAGCCGGGAGCAAATCTGCGCTGAGACGGCCCGGGCCGTGGAGGAGCTGGTCTCCAAGCTGGATAAGAATGAGGACTTGATTCGAGAGATTATGGAGCGAGCGACGTGAAAAAGAACCAAACAGTCAATGTCATCGGCACCGTGACCCTGGTGACCCTGTTCGCCAAGCTGCTGGGGATTGTCCGGGAGTCCCTCCAGGCCCGGGCCTTCGGCACCCAGGCGGCGGCGGATCTGTATACCACCGCCAACAACGCCACCATCTACCTCTTCACCACTGTGGCCTACGCCCTGTGCGTGGCCGCCGTGCCCATCCTCACCCCCCGGCTGCGCCGGGACCGGCAGGAGGGCTTCACAGCGGCCAGCAACCTGATCTCCGTCACTGTGCTGCTGGGGGCCCTGGTGAGCGGGGTGTGGATCGCCGCCACCTTCACCCCCTGGATGGATACCATGTGGGACGGCCCGGCCCAGGAGACGGCCCAGCTGGCGGGGTACATGCGCATCATGGCCCTGACCCTGCCGGTGATCCTGCTGACCTACCTGCTGGTGGCCCTGTTCCAGTCTCTGGAGCACTTCATCCTCCAGGGCAGCATGTCCATCCCCTACAATCTGGCCCTGATCGCCTTCCTGGCCCTCTTCGCCGGACAGCTGGGGGTGGGGGGATACGTGGCGGCGGTGGCCCTGGCCTGGCTGTTGCAGCTGGCCATGACCTTCCCCTACGCCCGCAGGGAGCGCTACCGCTACCGGCCGGCGCTGAACCTCCGGGCGGACTACGTGGGCTCCTTCCTGAAAACCGCCCTGGTGACGGTGCTGACCACATCCATCTTCCTCTTTTGCTACCTCCAGGACTCTGCCATGACCGCCTCCCTGGAGGGCAGCCCGGTGAGCGCCTTCTACTACGCGGATAAGCTCTTCACCCCCCTGACCACCACGCTGATCTACTCCATCAGCACGGTGCTCTTTCCCAAGTTCAGCCACCAGTACGCCAGCGGGGGCAAGGAGGCCTACCTGAGCTATATCTGGAACGTGCTGCGCACCACCCTGGTGCTGGTGCTGCCTGTTTCCGCCCTGCTGGCCGCCTTCGGCACGCCCATTGTCCAGGTCCTCTTCCAGGGGGGCAACTTCGGCGCGGACTCCACCGCCGCCACCGGGGCCATTTTCACCATCTACGCCCTGTCCATGGCGGGCTTCTGCGCCCTGGATCTTCTCAGCAAGGCCTACTACACCATGGAGCGGACCCTGGAGCCCCTGCTGGTAAACGCCGGCGTGCTGGGGTGCAACTGGGTCCTCAACCGTCTGCTGGGGCCCCGCTGGGGCGGCGCGGGTCTGGCCGCGGCCACGGCCGCGTCCATCACCCTGGGCGGCGCGGTGATGGCCTGCCTGCTGCTGCGGCGGGTGAAGGGCCTGCGGCTGGGTCCCCTGGTGAAGAGCGGCGCGGCCACCCTCCTTGTGGGCGGGGCTCTGTACGCCGTCACCGGCCTTGTCCTCACGGGGCTGGAGGGCAAGGCGCTGCTGGTGGTGAAGTGCGTGGGCCTGGGCGCGGCGGCCATGGCGGTGTACGCGCTGGCGCTGGTGTGCCTGCGCCAGGAGGACCTGCTGCTGTTTCTGGGGAGGAAAAAGAGCCCCAAAGAGGATGAATTCCCGAAAAACCCGTGATGAATTTTTTCTCTTTGGGTCTTTGTTCCCAAAGAAAAAGAATGACGGAGGTGTTTCCATGGACAGAAAAGCTGCCCCCCGGCGGGACGGCGCGGTGGATCTGGTCAAGAGTCTGGCCATCTGCGCGGTGCTCCTCATCCACTGCAGCGCCAGCCACTTTGCCAACTACGGCGTGGGGTCCAACCGCTGGCTGGCTGCCGCCTTCTACGGCAGCGTCAGCCGCTGGGCGGTGCCGGCCTTCCTGCTGTGCAGCGGCGCGCTGATGAACGATCCCGCCCGGGACGTGTCCGTCCGGCGGCTGTTCTCCCGGTACCTGCTGCGGCTGCTGGCGGCCCTGGCGGCCTGGGGCGTGTTCTATGAGCTGTTCCGCATGTTCACCCTCCGGGGCTCCGCCCCCCTGGGGACGCTTCTGAGGGGCGCGGCGGAGAACCTGTTCTACGGGAACACCTACTACCACCTCTACTACTTCTATTTCGTCTTCGCCCTCTACCTCACCCTGCCCCTGACCCGGCTGGCGGCCCGGTTCGCCTCCGACGGGGAGCAGCGCTATATCCTGGCGATCTGGTTTCTGGCCGGCGGGCTCCTCCGGTTCTTCAAGCACTTCTGGCCCATCAGCCAGATGCAGTCCTCCCTGCTGTACTTCGTCCTCCCTGCGGCGGCCATCTGCCCGGGCCTGGGCCTTTTGGGCTGGTACATGCGCTGCCATCCCCCCAGGAGCTGGGCCGAGGGGCTGGGGCTGTTTGCGGGGGGCTTCGCGGTCACGTTTCTGGGCACCTGGGGGCGCAGCGTGGGGGCCGGGGCCCTGGACCAGTTCTATCTGGACGGCTTTGGCCTGTTCGTGCTGGTGATGGCGGCGGGGGTGTTCCGGCTGTGCCAGTGGGCGGCCGGCCGCTGGACCCGGCTGCCCCAGGCGGTGGGATTTCTCTCCGCCGCCTCCTTCTGCGTCTATCTGGTCCACCCCTTTTTCCAGTACCTGGCTGTACCGGACCGCTTCCTGGCCCTGCCGGTGTACTGGTCCGTACCCCTCCAGGCGGCGGCGCTGCTGGGGCTGAGCCTGCTGACCTACCTGGGTCTGCGGCGGGTCCCGGTGGTGAGCCGGTGGCTGATTTAAGAGCCTGTTTAGCATCTCCCCGCGCCTGTCTTGGCGGCGTATTTTCCGCCCTGACTTCGTTAAAAATCCTCTCGCCAGTCCAAACACGTCGAGATGCCAAACAGGCTCTAAGGAGAATACGATGGGAAATATCTACGACAACGAGGGCTTTTTTCAGGACTACGCCCAGATGTCCCGGAGCCGGCAGGGCCTGGCCGGGGCCGGGGAGTGGCGGCAGCTGGAGAAGCTGTTTCCGGACCTCCGAGGCGCGGCGGTGCTGGATCTGGGGTGCGGCTATGGCTGGCACTGTCAGTACGCGGCGGACCACGGCGCGTCGGAGGTGCTGGGCATCGACGCCAGCGGGCGGATGATCGAGGAGGCGCGGCGGCGCTGCGCCCACCCCCGGGTCCGCTACGAGGTCCTGGGGCTGGAGGACTACGGCTATCCCCCGGATACCTTTGATCTGGTGGTGTCCAACCTGGTGCTCCACTATATAGAGGACCTGGAGGGGATCTACCGGCGGGTATACCGGACGCTGAGGCCGGGGGGCGTGTTCCTGTTCAACATTGAGCACCCGGTGTTTACTGCCGGGGTGAACCAGACCTGGGCGACGGACCCGGAGGGCAGGATCCTCCACTGGCCCGTGGACCGCTATTTTGAACCCGGGGAGCGTATGACGGACTTTCTGGGCCACGGCGTACCCAAGCAGCACCACACCCTGACCCAGATCCTCATGGGTCTGCTCCGGGCGGGATTCTGCCTGGAGGCGGTGGAGGAGGCCCAGCCCCCGGAGGAGCTTCTGGATGTGCCGGGGATGGCGGACGAGCTCCGCCGGCCTATGATGCTGCTGGTGCGCTGCCGCCGGGGCGGGGAATAGGATGATGTACAGGGAGGGTCCGCGGCCGCACGGCCGCGGACCCTCCCGCATAGAATGGCTCAGCATCATCTGAAAGGAGGGTGCCGGAACAATCCGTTCCGGTTTACTGTATATGGAGAAAAACAATTTTACTCCCTTTGCCTGCCACACCCAATGCGCGGCCACCACAGCCGGCGCCATCTCCCCCCGCTCAATGGACGGCGGCGAGGCCGTGATCCCTCTGCCCAATCCCGGCGAGGGCGGTCCGGTCTACCCCGGCGACAGCGGCGGTGACGCTGTGATCCCCCTGCCCAA